>JAEEGI010004293.1_pt1 | contig 33502 bp, 31 predicted proteins | sample 8958751 | NCBI WGS metagenome assembly JAEEGI01 (sample SAMN16246545, study PRJNA631951) | gut metagenome | biome: gut microbiome; feature: rumen; material: KS-attached | host: Bos | place: Iran: Karaj | collected 2018-10
TTCCTTTACCGCTATTCTTCCCGGAATGAAACTGTGTTTTTGGCAAGTATAGAATAAAACAAGTCGTCTTGGGTTGTTTTGCTTGCAAAAAAACGTGTTAATATTCTGTTCCTCCTATCATATATATTCTGAGGAACATATAAAATAAGATTACTCGGAGTTTATTAATGAAAATCTGCCTTTTAAATGATTCCTTTCCTCCTGTTATTGATGGTGTAGTCAACGTTGTGATGAACTACGCCAACTATCTGATCAAAGACCATGCTGCCCAGGTGATTGTCGGCACACCTGAATATCCCGGGGCTGATTATACAGCCTATCCCTATGAGGTAGTCGCATATCCCAGCCTTAATACCACTGCAGTAGCAAGCGGATACAGAACAGGTTATCCCTTTGATGCCAAATCTATTTCCAGCCTTGCTGAATTCCACCCCGATATCATTCATACGCACTGTCCGGCAACAGCAACCATTGTTGCAAGACTCCTGCGGGAAGAAACGCATTCGCCGATTATTTTTACCTATCACACCAAGTATGATATCGATATTATGCGCAATGTCAAATTAAAGGCAATTGCGGATGAAAGCATTAAAGCAATGGTAAGCAACATTGAAGCATGTGATGATATCTGGGTTGTCAGTCGCGGTGCCGGAGAGAGTCTGAAAGCTCTCGGATTTCAGGGAGATTACCGAGTGATGAATAACGGCGTGGATTTTTCCAGGGGCAGAGTCGAGGACAGCCTGGTAGAGGAAGTGACAAAAGGTTATGATCTTCCGAAAGGTATTCCTGTATTCCTGTTTGTAGGGAGAATGATGACCTATAAAGGACTTCCCTTGATTCTGGATGCACTGAAGCTTCTGTATGAAGACGGGCAGGACTTCCGAATGGTCTTTGTCGGCAAGGGTCCGGATCGTCAATTGCTGGAAGTTCAGGCGGAAAAGCTCGGAATTTCAGCCAAATGCATCTTTGCAGGTCCTGAATACGACAGAAACAGGCTCCGTGCCTGGAATACTCGGGCAGATCTCTTTCTGTTCCCATCTACGTTTGATACAAACGGCCTTGTCGTCAGAGAAGCTGCTGCATGCGCACTGCCGAGTGTCCTTATAAAAGGCTCTTGCGCAGCAGAAGGCATTACGGATGGGCGGAACGGATATGTGATCGAGGAATCTGCTGTTGCCATGGCGGAATTACTGAAGATCGTAAGCAAAGATCTGGATAGCGTTCATACAGTCGGCGTGAATGCAATGAATGAAATCTATCTTTCCTGGGAAGACTGTGTCTCGGAAGCTTATCAGCGCTATAAAGAAATCTTGGAGGCAAAGTCCCGCGGAACCCTCCCGGTTAAAAAACTTCAGCCGACGGATTATCTGGTGTCAGTAACGGCGCATAGGCTAAGCGAGCATGAGAAGCTCCGCAGGCTTGGCAGGGAATTATTCAATGATTTTAAAGAAACCGCTGTCGGTATGATGGAAAATATCCAGGATTCAGACGAAGACAATTCACATATCCTTGATAAAATAGCTGAGCAGTTTCAGGAATTCTGGCGTATGTAAAAAAAACAGGGTGCCTGATGGCATCCTGTTTTTACTAAAAAATATGAACAGGTACGCCAAAGAAGCTATCATGTTTCTCAAAAATCATTCTGTCAAAGGAGAACAAGGTAGCGAAAAAGAGCTTTTTCAATACAAAAGAGTAAAGTGTCAGCACATTTCAATCAAAGCGCAACGCTTTTGTCACTTTTAGCCTTTATGCATAAAAATGCATAAAGGCATTCAACTCTTGTGCATTTTTGACAACCTCCATAAAACAAGACTTACGCAGAAGAATAAGGTTGCAAAAATATTACATTTTGACCAAGGAATGAATACGGCAATATTGTTATCTTAACTTCCAAAAATGCTGTCAAAAACAATAGTGAAATCTATTTCAGAGAGGACGGAATAATTGTTACATATCTGAAGGATAAAAGAATCTGTCATATTGTAAAAGATGTGGAAGATAATCCGGATTCCCGCTTTTTTATTATGTCTCTTTGTTCAGCGCTGAAAAAAACGTATAAAGATATCCGGGAAGAAAGATCAGTACTTTCTGAGTAAATAATCTGTTATTGTAGTTTTTACAGCTTTCTAAGATGAAATTGTTCATACAAAAAAATGTGATTAACAAAAAACAGGGAATCCTATAAGGACTCCCTGTTTTTTGCATAAGATTATTATGATTTGATTTTGCTGTCAATCCAGGTGATGATATCCTGATAAACATCATTGCGGTTGAGCTCATTGAGCATCTCGTGCCTGCCACCGGGATAGAGCCGGATAGTGACATCCTGACATCCGGCATCACAGAATGCTTTATAAGCTTTTTTAACGCCGTTTCCGTAATCACCGACAGGATCTTCTTCACCGGACATGAAATAGACTGGTTTCAATTTGTTCATCTGTGCAATATTTTTTGAGTTTGTGATGAATTTCAAGCCGTCCATCATATCCCGGTATAAGCCGTTTTTTGCCACGAAACCACAGTTTTCATCAGCGATATAGCGGTCAACGATATCAGAGTTACGGGAAAGCCAGTCAAACGGTGTGCGGGGATTGTCAATCCTGTCAAGATAGGAACCGAAGGCGATTTTGTTCAGAGAATCACCGATAGCTGTCGTTCCCTGAACTTTGCATAAACCCCTCGCTATCAGACTGCCGCCGTTTGTCAGCGCTTTGTCCTGATGGCCTGTTCCGCTCAGGATTGCAAGATCATAATCATTGGGATAACGGATCATATATGTTCTTGTAAGGAAAGAACCCATCGAATGACCGAACAGAATATAAGGAACAGACGGATAAATAGCCTTCACTTGCTCATAAAGACTATGCATATCTTCTACGACGCATTCCCAGCCGTTTTTTTCAGCAAAGAAGCCTTTGTCTTTATTGTCCCGATATGATTTTCCATGCCCCAGGTGGTCATTGCCGACAGCCACAATACCATTTTCAACCAGGAAAATCATAAAGTCTTCATAGCGGTCAATATGCTCGACAAGCCCGTGAGAAATCTGCATAACAGCTCGGGCTTCACCATTCGGGCAGCATTTTCTTGCCCTTATAATATTTACACCGTTGGAAGAAGGAAAATACAGCTCTTCAAACTTTGCCATAGCGCTGATCAGCAGGCGACAATATCCCGAGTGTCACGTGCAATGACAAGCTCTTCATTTGTGGGGATCACAAATACCTTCACTTTGGAATCCGGTGTGGAAATCATGATTTCTTCTCCCCGTCTATGGTTCGCTTCATCGTTAATTTCAACACCGAGGTAACCAAAGTAATCGCAGATTGCCTTTCTGGTGTCAGCACTGTTTTCACCGACACCTGCTGTGAAGATAATAGCGTCGGTGCCGTTCATAGCTGTAACATAGGAGCCTGCTACTTTGGCAACCCAGTAGGCAAACATATCAAGAGCGAGACGAGCACGGTCATTGCCCTCAGCTGCAGCATTGTCGAGATCGCGGAAGTCAGAGGAGACGCCAGAAACGCCGTCAACACCGGATTTCTTGTTCAGTACGTTCAGCATATCATCAATGCCGAGATGATGGCGGTTCATAATAAACTGCATGGCGCCTGGGTCAAGGTCACCGCAGCGAGTACCCATTGGGAGGCCGACCAGCGGGGTGAAACCCATGGAAGTGTCGACTGACTTTCCGTATTCCACAGCACAGATGGAAGAACCGTTACCAAGGTGGCAGGAGACAAGCTTGAGCTCTTCAATCGGTTTACCGAGGAGCTCTGCGCATCTGGAAGAGACATACCGATGGCTGGTTCCGTGGAAACCGTAGCGTCGGATACCGTCTTCTTTATAATAGCTGTAGGGTAGAGCATACATATAGGCCTTCTTCGGCATGGTTTGATGAAAGGCAGTGTCGAACACGGCGACCATAGGCACATCGTCACCCATAACTGATTTGCAGGCAAGTATGCCTGTGATGTTGGCAGGGTTGTGAAGAGGAGCAAACGGCGTGCACTGCTGAATGGCTTCCATGACGGCGTTGTCAATAAGAACAGAGGATGCAAACTTTTCTCCACCATGAACAACGCGATGACCAACAGCGTCTATTTCTTTCATGGAGGAGACGACACCGTGTTCTCTGCTGGTCAGCTTGTCAATAACAGCTGAAATAGCCTCGGCATGTGTGGGGAGATCAATATCTTCATTAAAAACTGATTTCCCTTCCACAAGAGGGGTGTGCTTCAGATGACCGCCGATGCCGATTCTCTCACAGAGACCTTTTGCCAGGACGGCTTCAGTCTCCATGTCGATCAGTTGATACTTCAGAGAAGAACTGCCTGCATTGATAACAAGAATTTTCATTGATGAATTTCCTTTCTTCATGTATAATTCTGACAGCTTCTATTTTAAACCATTTAAGGGAATAGTGCAATGAAAAAAATAATCGGAATTGTTGCGGAATATAATCCATTTCACGAAGGACATGTCTATCATATACAGGAAACGAAAAGAAAGATTGGAGAAGACGCAGCGGTAATCTGTGTGATGTCCGGAGATTTTGTACAGAGAGGGGAGTGGGCAATCCAGCCTAAATCTCTGCGCGCGCAAAACGCCTGCCGCGGAGGAGCGGATCTGGTGATTGAGCTGCCATTGCCTTGGTGTCTGGCTTCGGCTGCGTATTTTGCTAACGGAGCTGTGGCTATCCTAAAAGCACTGAGAATAACGCATCTGAGTTTTGGAAGTGAAAGCGGCGATCTGGACAGACTTATGAAGATTTCCGAACATCTTTCGGAAAACAGTTTTCAGAATGAAATCCGGCACTTTTTGAAGCAGAACCCTAATATGAGCTATCCTTCCGCCAGAAAAGCTGTCTTTGGCGCTTCATTTCCGGTTCAGTCAAACGACCTGCTTGCTCTTGAGTATTTGCAGGCTTTGAAGGATTCATCTGTTCAGCCTTTGGCTGTAAAAAGGACAGGAAAACAGCACGATGAAAGGGGAGAAGGCAGTATACTCTCGGCTTCCGAAATTCGCAGCCGTATCCTGTCCGGAACAGTTTGTGCCCCGCATATCGATGCTGAAAAAATAGACCTGGCCTGTGTCTCACGCCTGCGGATGCTGAAGCGTGAAGAATTTGATTTGCTGCCAGACTGTCGTGACGGGCTTTCTCAAAGAATTTATGATGCTGTAAAAGAGCACAGTACTGTTGAATCCATCTGCCTGGCCGCCAAGACGAAACGTTATACACTCTCACGGATCAGACGCGCTGTCTGGTGCGCAGCACTCGGTCTCCATGACAGGTTTACTCAGAAGAATCCGCCGTATGCCCGCGTGCTTGCCGTGAACCAAAGAGGCAGAGGAATTCTTTCTTCCGTGAAAAAAAACTGCCCGATCCCAGTTTTGACGCAGCCGAAGGAAGTACTGAAGCATGAACAAAATGTTCAGGAAATCTTTCAGCTCGGTTCTGATGCTCATGATCTCTTTATGCTTTGCTACCCGGGAAGAGCGAATGACCGGTGCGGAGAAGATTATCGCAATGGGCCTGTAATAGCGGAGTGAGAAGACATAAATTGTGATTTTTAACGGTTTACAGTTTACATAAAATGTGATAAGATAATTTGAATATTTTATAACAGGTTGATGCCATGTTTGAGAATCTTGAACCGGTAAAAAAACAATATGAAGAGCTTAACCAGCGCCTGCTTCAGCCGGAAGTTTATTCCGATGCGGCTTTGTATTCGCGATACCAGAAGGAGCTGAAAGAGATTAAGCCGGTAGCTGAAGCCTATACGGAATATTTGGCAGCAGGAGAGGAACTGAATTCTCTCTTGGAACTGATGGAAGATGATGAAATGGCAGAACTGGCAAAAGATGAGTATCAGCGTGTACGCTTGAAAAAGGAAAAGCTGGAGAAAAGCATACAGTATCTTCTGTTGCCGAAAGATCCGAATGATGAAAAGAACGTGATTATGGAAATCAGAAGCGGCGTCGGCGGAGAAGAAAGCTCTTTATTTGCTGCGGATCTTTACAGAATGTATTCCATGTACGCAGAACAACACGGGTGGAGAACAGAAATTGCCAATATCAGCGAAACGGAGCTTGGCGGAATCAAGGAAATTGATTTCATGATAGAAGGCGTCGGCGTTTATTCCCGCCTGAAGTATGAGGCGGGAGGTCATCGTGTACAGCGTGTTCCGGTTACCGAATCGGGCGGCAGAATCCACACTTCCGCTGCAACGGTAGCGGTGATGCCGGAAATTGACGATGTGGAATTCGTGTTGAATATGAGCGAAGTGAGAATTGATGTTTTCCGCTCTTCCGGAGCAGGAGGACAGAAGGTCAACAAGACATCGAGTGCTATACGCGTCACTCACATTCCGACCGGCTTGGTTGTAGAATGCCAGAATGAGCGAAGTCAGTACCAGAATAAGGACAAAGCGCTGCAAATTCTACGCGCTAAGCTTTATGAACAGGAGCAGGCAAAGCAGACTGCGGCTGTCGCTGCCGACAGGAAAAATCAGATTGGCTCCGGTGACAGGAGTGACAGAATCAGGACTTATAACTTCCCTCAGAACCGAGTAACCGATCACAGGCTTACAGGAGAAATCAGGAATTTTAATCTGCAGCAGGTGATAAATGGAAATCTTGACGAAATCATCAATTCGCTTATTGCTCAGGATGAGGCTGAGAAGCTGATGAACCAGGTGGAGGAACAGGATTCATGAAGACGCTTGTTTTCCATCATGAGACAGGAACGTGCGCTGACATTATCCGAAGTGGCGGTCTTGTTTCCGTACCCACTGAAACGGTATATGGCCTTGCAGGGGACGGAATGAATCCCGAAGCAGTCAAACAGATTTATGAGGTGAAAGGGAGGCCGGCGGTTAAACCGCTTTCCCTGATGATAAGCGGAAAAAGCGAAATAAGCCGATATGCTGAAAGTGTGCCTGAAGCAGCGGAATTCCTGGCAGACCGGTATTGGCCCGGCCCGTTGACAATAGTTCTGAAGGCGAAGAACACCATCCCGGACATTGTTCTCGCCGGCGGAAAAACCGTGGGTCTTCGTTGTCCGGATCATCCGCTCACACTGCAACTGATATGTGAAGCGGGAACGGCACTTGCTGCTCCTTCAGCTAACCTGTCGGGAGGGAAAAGCCCGGTATGCGCGGAAGATGTACTTGCTGTTTTTGACGGGCAAATTGACGCTTTGATTGACGGCGGGCCAAGTATCCTGAAAAAAGAATCCACGCTGATCGATCTGAGCACCAAACCGTACCGCATTTTACGCATCGGTGCCGTCAGTGAAACAGAGCTTTCGGATGTTCTGGTTGAAAAGATGTGTATCATCGGTATCACAGGTGTTTCAGGCGCAGGGAAAACAACGGCGCTGGATTATTATCGGGAAAAAGGCGCCTGTGTGCTGGACTGCGATGAACTTTACCATAATATGCTCAGCAAGCCCTGCAATATGATCAATGAGATTCTGGAGCACTTTCCTTATGCTGGAGATGGAAATGGCGGCGTGGACAGAAAGAAACTGTCGAAGATTGTATTTCACGATGCTCTGGAACTTGAAGCACTGAATGCCATTACACACCGCTATATTCTCACTGAAGTCAGGAAATGGCTTCGAAAGTCAGCTATGGATGGATATAGCTGTGCAGTGATTGACGCCGTTGAGCTGATAGCCGGCGGCCTGAAAGAGTATTGCGACTATACTATTGCCGTCCTGGCTCCCCGGGAAAGACGTATCCAAAGAATCATGCAACGGGACGGGCTTGACAAAGAACATGCCGAGCAGCGTGTTGCCGCGCAGAAAAACGATGAATATTATATAAGCAACTGCACTTATGTCGTTTATAATAATACAGGAACAAAAGCTTTCTGGAATGAATTAAATGAAATAGACAGGAGAAGGAAATGAAATGGAAGATATGAGAAAGAAACTCTTTTTTGAAAAGAAAAACGGTTATGAGAGAATCGGCAGGGAAGATCAGCTACACCTGGAAGAATATGCCGGTGAGTATATGTGCTTTCTGAATGAATGCCGCACGGAAAGAGAAGCAGTTGAAACCGCAATTGAGATGGCAGAACAGGCAGGCTTTGTTGCATATAATCCCGGGATGCCGCTGAAGGAAGGTTTGAAGATTTACCGGAATAACCGAGGCAAATCACTTTTGCTGGCTGTCATCGGCCGCAAAGGGCTTGAGCATGGTGCTGTGATTGCCGGAGCACATGTTGACTGTCCGCGCATTGACCTGAAGCAGATACCGCTTTATGAAAGTGATGAGCTTGCTTTCTTCAAAACGCATTATTACGGCGGCATCAAAAAATACCAGTGGGTGGCTATCCCGCTTGAGTTGCATGGCGTCGTTTCTTTGAAAAACGGTGAAACTGTGAGAGTAGTCATAGGCAGAAACTCCGGAGAACCGAAATTTGTCATCACAGATCTGCTTCCGCACCTGGCTGCGGATCAGATGAAAAAAACCATGGCCGAAGGCATTACAGGTGAAGGGCTTAACATCCTGATAGGCAGCGTACCGTACGCAGATGATGGAAAAGACAGGGTAAAGCTCGCCGTTATGAGCATTCTGCATGATGCCTACGGCATTACGGAAGAGGACTTCCTGTCTGCAGAACTTTGCGCTGTTCCTGCTTTTGAAGTATCGGAGATTGGATTTGACCGATCTCTGATCGGTGGTTATGGCCATGACGACCGCTCCTGCGCCTTTGCTGAGCTCAGGGCTATTCTGGAAATGGAACAGGCTGAGAGAACCTGCATATGCATCCTGGCTGACAAAGAAGAAGTCGGCTCTGACGGCGTAACCGGTATGCAGAGTGCTGCCTTCGACTGCTTTATGAAAGACCTATGTGACGCCCAGGGTGTGGCTCTGAGAAGATGCTATGAGAAAAGCCTTTGTATTTCGGCGGATGTCTGCAATGCATATGACCCGAACTTCCCTGAAGTTTCCGAAAAGGCCAACGAGAGTATGATCAATTACGGAGTCGGTATCTGCAAATTTACCGGTGCAAGAGGGAAAAGCAGTACCAGCGACGCTTCAGCAGAGCTCGTCGGTATGATCCGGGAGCTGTTTGAGCGGCATGAAGTCATCTGGCAGATGGCAGAACTTGGAAAGGTGGATCAGGGTGGAGGCGGAACTATTGCCAAATTTATGGCTAACCGCAATATTGATACTATCGATGCGGGTGTACCCGTTCTGAGCATGCATGCACCTTATGAAGTTGTCAGCAAATTGGATTGCTATATGACCTATAAAGCTGTTCTCGCTGCATATAACGGTTAATTAATTAGGAAGGAATCCTTCTTTTATGAGCATCCTCAACGCCCTTGTCTTTGGATTTATTCAGGGGCTGACTGAGTACATACCGGTTTCCAGTTCCGCTCATCTGCAGGTCCTGTTCAGCTTGTTTGGGCTCAATTCAACGGGGTTCAACACAGAAACATTTGTAGCTTTTGCACACTTTGGAACGATCATTGGTGCTGTTATCCTGTATTTCAAGGATTTCGGAGAAATTTTATTCCAATCGCTTGAATTTGCAGCTTCCACAGGAGTACCGCAGGGGAAAAGCAGAACAAAATTCCCCTCTGTGCGCCTGCTGATCATGATGATTTTTTCCTCAATCCCGTTGTTGCTCGTCCTGCCACTGAACGGTTATATTCGGTCTCTGAACAATAACACAGCTTTTATCGGAATCATGCTGATTCTGACAGGTACGCTTCTTTCCATCTCTGACCAGTTTATTGAAGGTAGTAAAGGAGAACGCTCTGTAGGCATTTCTGATGCAATTATCATCGGTCTTTGCCAGGCAGTTTCCGCACTTCCTGGGATTTCCAGGACCGGAACTGTCTATACAGCCGGAATTGCTACCGGGCTTACCAGAAGCTTTGCAGCTAAATTTGCAGTGATTTCCTCTGTGCCTGTCCTGTTTATTTCGAATATTGTCCGTCTGATCCGTGCCGTTTCCACCTCTTTTTCATGGGCGGATCTCGGACCATGCTTTGCAGGAATGGCTTCTTCCGTTTTGGGGAGTATTCTGGCTATCCGAATCTTTTTAAATTTAGTGCAGAGCAGGCACTTTAGAAATGTCGGCTATTATTGCTGGGTAGCAGGTGTGCTGGCAATTATTCTGACAATGATCTTCTGACGAAAGGAGACTTGTATTTATGGCGTCAGCCAAAAAATCAACAGGTCAAAAGAAAAAAACAACGCCGAAAAAAACACCGGCTTGGAGAAGTGAGCCTTACCGCAAAAATGCAAGCACAGAAAACTATACGGGTCGTGTAACAGTTGCCTTTCTATTCCTGTTTCTGGCCTGCTGCATCGCAGTTAGTTATTTCGTCAAAGAAGGAAAGATCATTTTGGCTGTGAGCGGTTTTATGAGCGGAATTCTCGGGTACGGCTACTGGGCCTGTGCCATCTGCTTCCTGTGGGCCGCTTTTATCCTGTTTAAGGGCGGCAATCGTACTTCCCTCCGGGTATTCTGTGTGCTGTTGATCCCAGTGCTTTTTTCCGCCCTGGTAGACGTTTTTTCATATTCGGCATCGTCCGGTGAATTCTCAATCACAGCGGAAACAGAGAGGCTTTTCAGCAGCGGACAAATCTTCAAAAGCGGCGGTGTCCTCTCTGGGCTGATGGTTTATGCGCTTGTTACATTGCTCAGTAAGCTCGGAACCGGCATTGTACTGTTTATCCTGATGATCGTTAGTGTAGCTTTTGCCGTGAGTGAACCTGATTCATGGTTTGCTAAGCCGCCGAGACAACATGTGAAAGAAAAGACTGAGCAGTTGCGCTCCGCCAGATTCAGCCCAAAAGATCTGATTCTCATCAATGAAGAAAACAGTGAACCGATTGCCTTCCCGGAGGACTTTGAAGAAAAACCGGTTCAGGTTCCCGTCCCGGTCAAAAAGACAAGGCCGCAAACAGATCCACAGGCCAGGAGACAGATTCGAAAAGATATTCCGCTTGATGACGGAAAAGACAATCTGTTTTCTGTGAAAGAGACAAAAACAGCGGAACCTGTGCCAATGCCGAAGACCAGAACGCGGACTGACAGGGTGAAACCTGTTACGATAGAAGAAGCGGAAGAAATCTCAGGCATCAAAATGGAAGCAACATCCGATCCAGTATCATGCAGAAAAGCCGCTTCTACAAAAGCTGATATGAAACAGCCGGAGAAAATAACCAAAAAAGATGTTGAAAAAGAAGCCAGGAAGGTTGCCGCAGCTATCAGCAAGGAAAGTGAGCCTGTTCAGCAGTATGTATATCCTGATACAGCGTTGCTGCTGAGAAGCAAAAAGTCAGGCGCGGATTCCCGTGAGGAGATTCTGGCCAATAAGGAAAGGCTTGAAAATGCACTGCACAGCTTTGGTATTTTCTCTTCCGTCGTTAACATTACCCATGGCCCTACGGTTACTCGATATGATATTGAGCTTGAACAGGGCGTCAAGCTGACTAAAGTTACTAACCTATCAAACGACATTGCTCTATCTCTCGGCGTATCCAATGTGCGAATTGCTCCTATTCCGGATGAAATATCCACGGTGGGTATTGAAGTACCGAATAAAATTGTCAATACCGTTGGGCTGCGGGATATTATTGAATCTGAGAATTTTTACAACGCCAAGTCAAAGCTCACCTTTGCCATCGGCAAAGATATTGCCGGCAACGCTATATGTGGCAATATTTCAAAGCTGCCGCATCTGCTGATTGCCGGTACTACAGGTTCGGGCAAATCGGTATGCATGAATTCTCTGATTATAAGTCTGCTCTACAAAGCCAGGCCGGACGAAGTCAAGTTTATTATGATTGACCCGAAAATGGTGGAGCTGGGCATTTACAACAGTATTCCTCACCTCTATGTTCCGGTTGTAACTGATCCGAAAAAAGCAGCCGGCGCCCTGCAGTGGGCAGTAGTGGAAATGCTGAAACGGTACCGGCTGTTTTCAGAAGTTGGCGTCCGGGATCTGGAAACTTACAATGCCTACTGCCGCAGTAATGGTGAAGAGCCCCTGCCGCAGATGGTGATTGTTATCGATGAACTGGCTGATCTTATGATGGCCGCTTCCAAAGAAGTGGAAGAGAGTATCTGCAGAATTGCACAGATGGGGCGTGCTTCCGGCCAGCATCTCATCATTGCAACACAGAGGCCTTCCGCTGATGTGATTACCGGCCTGATGAAAGCCAATATTCCTTCCCGTATCGCGTTTGCGGTTTCCTCAACGCTTGAAAGCCGGATTATTCTGGACCAGGGTGGAGCCGATAAACTGATCGGCCACGGAGACATGCTCTACGCGCCGATCGGCTGTGGTAAACCTTTGCGCGTTCAAGGCGCATTTGTTTCCGACGATGAAAGGGAAAAGGTCATCCAGTTTATCAGCAAACATATGGATGGTTCTGTTGAACAGAATGAAGAGCTGACCCAGTTTATGGAAAAAAGTGCAGAAGGGAAGAATGGCGGAGATAATGCCGCTGTAGCAGAAAAGGAATCCGGTGGGCTCGCAGGAGAATACGACGAAATGCTGCCGCAGGCTGCTGAAGTAGTTCTGGAAATGAAGCAATGCTCGGTTTCCATGCTGCAAAGAAGACTAAAACTTGGGTACTCACGTGCTGCCAGAATTGTTGACCAGATGGAAGAACTTGGAATTGTCGGCCCGTATGAAGGGGCAAAACCTCGTTCCGTTCCGATAGACAGGGATGGATGGAATCAGTTACAGGTTCAGCTGGGGCTTGCTTCTGAAGATGATTTTGCCCTCGCTGCCGAGATGAATGAAGAGAATCAGATGCAGGATGAAAACATATGAATTATCTCAATCCTGCTCTTGACAAGAAAACGACGGATCAGGTCAGCGTGCTGGGCCTTGCCTATATCGGAGATGGGGTTTATGAACTGCTTGTCAGGACATGGTTGTTAAGCCATGCACATACTGCTGTACTTGATCTGCACCGGCTGACAGTTTCTCTTGTCAATGCTTCTGCTCAGGCCGAAGGCTTCACTGTGCTTTCGGATCTTCTGACCGATGAGGAAAAAGCTGTATTCAAACGTGGAAGAAATGCCAAAGTCAATCAGATTCCGCATCATGCGACATCGGGCGAATACCATACAGCTACGGGGCTAGAGGCTCTCTTTGGCTGGCTGTATCTCACCGGCAAACAGGAACGTATACAGGAACTGTTTTCTTGCATCATGAATCACACAGAGTATGATTAACAATAATACAATAGCTTCTCTTTGCGAAGAACTGAATCGCGAGCTTAGCGGAGGTCGAATAGACAAAATTCAGCAGCCGGCCAGGGATGTGCTGATTCTGACAGTTAGGTCACGCGGCATCAACCGGAAGCTTCTGCTCTCCGCAGCTCCAGGAAAAGCGCGCATTCATCTTTCTTCCATGCAGTATGAGAGCCCTTCCGAACCGCCGATGTTCTGCATGCTGTTGAGAAAGTATCTGACAGGAGCTGTTATCCGACAGTTCAGCCAGCCTGGTGGCGATCGTCTCGTAGTCATGGAAGTGAATACTTTTGATGAGATTGGCAGGGAAGCAGACAAAAAACTGATTGTAGAAATGATCCCGGGAAAGACGAATATCATTCTTCTCGGGGAAAATGGGCTGATTGTAGATTGCGCCTATCATCGCGACTATGATGCCGAAGGATACCGACGCCTTTTCCCCGGTATGATTTATCGACTTCCGAAAACGCCCGAAGGGTATCATCCTCGGCAAAACAGTGACAATCTTGTACCGGCTGACGGAGTTTCTGTATCTGAAATTCTGGACAGTTTTTATTCGGCAAAAGAGAAGGAAGCGGTATACCAGAGAAAAAGCAGGGAATTACGGACTGTCCTTTCCTCTGCTGAAAAACGTATACGCAAAAAATTGGAAATTCAGCGCAATGATCTCGCCAGAAGCCTTGGCAGAGAAGAGATTCGCAGGAAGGCAGATCTGATTACTGCCAATATCTGGCAGCTGAAACAAGGAGCAAAAGAACTGAGGTGTGTGGATTTTTACGACAGTGAGAACCCTGAAATCACCATAAAGCTTGATCCTCTGCTTTCCCCACAGACCAATGCAGCAAAACTCTACAAGCAATATAATAAGCTTAAAACCGCAGAGGAATATCTGCAGAATCAGATCACCAAAGGAGAAGCGCAGCTTGATTATATTGCCAGTGTTCAGGATGAGTTATCACGCACCGCTTCGGACAGGGATATAACAGAAATACGAAAAGAGCTGATTCTTTCCGGGTTTATTAAGAACAGAGAAAAAACAACTATCCGCAAAGAAAAGGCACAAGCTCCGATCCGCATGATTTCTCCCGAAGGACTGGAGATTCTGGCCGGACGGAATAATATTCAGAATGAAGAGCTTACTTTCTGTACAGCCCGCCGTGACGATATATGGTTTCATGTCAAAACAATCCACGGTAGCCATGTCATTCTGAGATGCGGCAGGGAAGAGCCGGATGAAAATTCTGTCATCCTTGCAGCGGCCGTAGCAGTTTATTATTCTCAGGGAAGAAACGGAGGAAACACCGCAGTGGACTATACCCGTGTACGGAATGTCAAAAAACTGCCGTATTCACTTCCCGGTAGAGTAAGTTATACAAATTATCAGACGATCCTTATCAAAGATTACCAGGCAATATTTGAGAAAAACAATTTACATTTACCTGTTTTATGTTAGAATAATTACAGGCAGAAGGGGGAGATGGGCCATATGAAAAGGAAAATCATTATATTATCGATTCTTCTGTCAATCTCTCTTTCCACAGTTGCCTTTGTGACGGTGAAGTATATTCACACCGTCAGATCATTCAATCATTTTTATGAGACAGCAAGGATGACTGCCGAGCTGATTGATAACGAAACAGCAGGGCTTCAGGAACAGATTGAAGCCTTGGAAGCAAATATAAATTCCCTGAAATCGGATCTGGAAAGCGTTACAGCAGAGCGCGATGAACTGGCACAACAACTCTCAGGCAGTTCGTGATAACATTATTCTCCTGAATGTTTATCCCGGCTTTTATAGTTGAATCAACGTTGTTTTTTGGAGGAAGAATCATGAAAATCATTACCATAGGAAGACAGTTCGGAAGTGGCGGAAGAGAACTCGGAAAAAGACTCTCAGATGTTCTCGGCTTTGATTATTACGACAGGGAAATTATCACGTCTATAGCTGAAAAATACGGCATGAATGATGTATATGTCGAGAAAGCACTGGAAAGCAGCGACTGGCGAAATTATAATTTCACTTTTATGCATTCCTTTAATACGGATTCCGTCATGCAGGCAGAAAAAGTGAAACTGCTTTCTGAACAGCGCAAGGTAATTGACGGCATTGCGGAAACAGGGAAGGACTTTGTGATTGTCGGCAGAAATGCGGACATTCTCCTCGAAAAGTATCAGCCATTCAATATTTTTGTCTGTGCTGATTTTGATACGCGAATTAAACGCTGCCAAGAGCGCTCGAGCGACGAAGAAAACCTGACGGTCCGTCAACTAGAGCAAAACATCCGACGCATCGACAGAAACCGCGCAAGGTCCCGCGAATTCATTACGGAAAAACTCTGGGGTGAGGCAAGCTCCTATCATTTGGTAGTCAATACTACCGGTTGGGATTTTAGTGAACTTACTTCTGCAGTTGCTGCTTATGCAGAAAGTTATTTCAATCGTACTTCTGTTTGATCATCTAATTTTATACTTTATTCCATTGAATCAGGAGGTGGCGTGAACTATGTCATCTATGGTTTATGTTGTCATTATGGCGGTTGCATTTGTTGCTTTTGTCTGTCTGGCAACCATCCTGTTTGTTACCAAAAAAAAAGAGCAGGAAGAATATGATGCTGACGACAGGGATGAAGAACTCTATGTTTCCCGAAAAAAGGAAAGAACTGTTCCCCGGCAAGAAGAAGTATCGGACTACGTTGATGAGCTGCGTATGCAGGATCGGGCAGATTACGGATATTCCGAGCTGAACCCGGTTGTTACAACTTCTTCATCAGCTTCGGAAAGGTACCTTGCTGCTCTCAGAACTGAGAGAGGAGAAGGCCTGCGCTGGATCAGAGAGGGTACACTGTCCGTAAAAAAGCTGAATGATCGTTCCAATGTCAATGTGGAATGTTATACGTTATATCTTTATGGAAAAGAATATAAAAAACTTTATGTCTGCCCTTCTGGACGGCGTAATTCCAATGATGCGCCAAAAGGGTTGATCCTTTCCACTGACGGCAAGAAGCTCTCATATAACGGTAGTATCTCTCTGGAAGCTAGTGAGAAAGGCATTTCAGAAGAGCAGGTGTTGGAAAAATACGCTTTTGTATATGAAAACAAGCGCCAATCTGATACTGTAGCGAAAAAACCGTTTTCAAATTCAACCGGGAAACTGACAGAGACAAGCAAATCGAAACCAGTTTCTTATCCGGCGGAAAGCAACACTTCTTCCCGGCCGAAAAGCAGTGCCAAAGAGGAATCCTGGATTAATGATCGTCCGTATGCTACCAAAGCTGAAGAAAAGAAAACCGGTTCCTTCCCAAAGTATCTGCCGGGATTCGAACCGGAAGAGATGAAACCGGCTCTGGAAAGATTCCTCGCGGTGATGGACAGAGAATACCCCGATGGTGTCATTATTGCTGATACCTGGGATCACAGCAGATGGGACAGAGCCGCTTCTATGCTCTGCAAATATCTTGGATATGACACCGGCAGTGACTTTCTGGAAGCATACGGATACACTGTAGAAAAATAAGATGGACCGGTATTTTTTTCACAGGATAGTATTTCGCATCGGCCACTTTTTCGCAGTGCCTTTTTTGCGTGTAAAATTCAGATATTCGTATGATCCGCTGCCAGATATCAACGGGCCTTATCTGTTGCTGGCCAATCACAACACGGATTTCGACCCTCTTTTTCTCGGCGTGGCATGCCCGACACAGATGTATTTTGTAGCCACAGAAAAAATTCTGAGGATGGGCTTTCTAACTGTATTAGTGATGACGCTTTTTCGTCCGATAATTCACTATAAAGGGAAAACAGGAATTTCCAGCGTAAAGGAAATCCTGCATAAGCTGAAAGAAGGAAAGAATGTAGCGCTTTTTCCTGAAGGGAACCGTTCATTTAATGGCCTCACCGGTGATTTTGTTCCGGCAACCGGCAAAATGGCAAAGCGCTCCGGTGCGACGTTGATAACTTACCGCCTGCATGGAGGATATTTTACGTCTCCCCGCTGGGGAAAAGGAATAAGAAGGGGCAGAATGCGCGGAGAGATCGCGCATATCTACACACCGGAAGAGCTCAAATCCATGCCGGAAAAAGATGTCAACGAAGCGATCCGGAACGATCTTCAAATGGATGCCTACGAGGAGCAAAAGAGCGATCCGATTCCTTATAAAGGGACCGATCTTGCCCTTGGTCTCGAATCTACTCTGTTTGTGTGCCCAAAATGCGGCGGGATTTCGGTTCTGTATTCATCAGGTAATGTACTTTCCTGTATAAATTGCGATTTCTCTGCAGAATATGATGTTTATGGCTATCTGACAGACAATGCAGGGAATAAATACACTATTACCGAATTGGACAGTCGGCAAAGACGGCTTATAAAAGAGCTGTCAGCCTTGCCTCCCGATAAGCTTCTCTTCCATGACATCGTATCGGTTGAGACAATCGGGAATGATCACGACGTTGTCAGTAAAGAGACGCTTGAAATAGACGCATACAGTAACAGGCTTGAAATCGGAAGACAAAGCCTGCCTTTTGAACAAATTAGTGGAATGGCTATTAATCAGCGGAATCTTCTGATTATCCATTGCAGCAATGAAAGCCATCTTGAACTATCAGGTGAGTTATCATTCAGCGCACTGAAATATCTTTATTTATATCAAAGCACAGGAAAAACACATGAATAAATCTGATTTTTGGTTTGATCTGCCGGAAGAACTGATTGCACAGACACCGCTTGAAAAACGTGATGATTCACGCCTGCTTCACCTTGACAGAAAAACCGGACAAATTGAACATCGTCATTTTTACAATCTCCCGGAATATCTGCATCCGGGCGATTGCCTTGTCATGAACGATTCCCGTGTTCTGCCAGCAAGGCTGATCGGCTCGAGGCCGTCAGGAGGCACAGTTGAACTGCTGCTTCTCCGCGATCTTGGAGGAAATCGCTGGGAATGCCTATCAAAGCCTGGAAAAAAAACCCGTCCCGGGCAGGGGCTTCTTTTCGGAGACGGAGAGTTGAAAGCAATTGTTGAGAGTACAACTGCCGGAGGAAACCGTATTGTACGGTTTGAGTATCAAGGCATTTTTTTAGAGATTCTTGAAAAGCTGGGTAAAATGCCTCTTCCGCCTTATATCAAGGCTGAGCTTGACAATCCGGAGAGGTATCAGACCGTCTATTCCCGTGAACTTGGCAGCGCTGCCGCACCAACGGCGGGACTGCATTTTACTCCTGAGCTCTTGGAAATGATCCGGAGGAAAGGCGTTGAGCTTGCCTGGGTGACGCTCCATGTAGGGCTTGGAACATTTCGCCCGGTCAAGGAAGAGAGGATAGAAGACCATGAAATGCATTCCGAATTCTGCCAAATTCCCGCTGCCACAGCTGAAATTGTAAATAGAACGAAAGCGCAGGGCGGAAGAGTAATAGCCGTCGGTACAACATCCTGCAGGACGCTGGAAAGCTTTGCAAAGAACGACGGAACCATTAAAGAGTCATCCGGATGGACAGATATATTCATCTATCCGGGCTATACATTTAAATGCATTGATGCCCTGATAACAAATTTTCATCTTCCGGAGAGTACGCTGATCATGCTTGTTTCGGCACTAGCCGGCAGGGAAAATATTCTGAACGCCTATAAAGTTGCTGTTGAAAACCGATAGCGCTTCTTCAGTTTCGGAGATGCAACGTTCATTGAATAAAATAATGCCTTTTGGATTACAGAGCCTTTTATGAAGCTGAGTAAAGAAAAAAAATATACGATCCTTTGGCTTTTCTTTTTTGCTGTAAACATCATCATTATAGCAGCGATTGCTTACAGAGAGTTTCATGGGAAAGAGCACAGTACAGGGCCGATGCTCACGAAAAGCGGCATATTGTATCTCAGTTGCGGCTTATTCTGCCTGTTAGTCATATTTCTTACGGAAACAGTTAAATGCAGGCTGATCATGCGCGGGCTCGGCGAGCGGATAACCTGGAGAGCAGCATTTGAAACCGTCGCTCTCGGGCGCTATTATGATGCGCTGATGCCGACGGGTGGCGGGGGACAGCCGTTTCAGATTTACTGGCTTACGGTAAACGGATACAAGGCAAAAACCGCTTCCGCCATGCCTGCAACATATTTTATTACCCGGCAGACTGCTTCTATTTTACTGACACTTCTGATATTTCTGATTTGCCGTGATACTGTCAGTACATCGGTGCGCTATGCAGCCTATGCAGGACTTTTTTTCTGCTGTATCATCCCGGTCACTGAGTTTTGTTTTTCGCTGAAGCCGAGAACCATCACAGCTCTGATTACCCGGATTGTTAAGCTCGGTGTAAAAATACATGTAATTAAAAACCCTAAGACAGCAACCGAAAAAGCCATACACACTTTGGAGCAATATCACGAGGGCTTTATTCTCATTGCCGGAAACACGAAACTATCCGCTGCGCTGCTTGTTTTATCTATGCTGTGCCGAATCTCCCTTTGTTGCATGCCGTTTTTGGTTTTGAAGATCTTTGGCTGCCAGGTCACGTTTGGGCACGTTTTTCCGGCTACTGTATATATCTATTCTGCCGTCACTTTGATTCCGACGCCCGGGAATTCCGGCGTATCAGAAGGAGCGTTTTATCTCGTCTTTTCCGAGGCCGGATCAAGCCAGGTTTTCTGGGCTATGCTATTGTGGCGTTTGCTCTGCTATTATTCTTTTTTATTAGCAGGTCTTTTGATTTTCGGAAATCGCTTATTCGGGAAACCAGCAAAATACAATTCAGAACAGGAGGAATCATGTTCAAACTGATCTGTCAGGAACATCATGCCAGACGTGGCAGTTTCCGGACAGCGCATGGAACCGTTCAGACACCGGTATTCATGAATGTCGGAACACAGGCGGCCATCAAAGGAGCGCTTTCCGCAGAAGATCTGAAATCAATACGCTGTCAGGTTGAGCTTTCAAACACTTATCATCTTCATGTAAGGCCCGGAGATGAACTGATCAAACAGCTTGGCGGATTACACCGCTTTATGACCTGGGACGGGCCCATCCTTACCGATAGCGGCGGCTTTCAGATTTTTTCCCTTGCATCTCTGAGAAAAATAAGGGAAGAGGGAGTTTCTTTCAACAGTCACGTCGATGGCAGACATATTTTTATGGGGCCTGAGGAAAGTATGCGCATACAGGCGAATCTTGGCTCCGACATTGCCATGGCTTTCGATGAATGTGTGAAAATTCCGTCTCCCAGGGAGTATGTTGCAGCATCATGCGAAAGAACAGCACGGTGGCTTGAGCGCTGCAAAACGGCGCTTAAAGACTATAATTCTAGAGAAGACGCCGTCAATCCCGGCCAGATGCTGTGGGGTATCAATCAGGGAGCAATTTTTCATGACTTGCGCATTGAGCACATGAAAAAAATAGCTGAGCTGGATCTGCCGGGCTACGCTATCGGAGGCCTTGCTGTCGGAGAAACTCATCAGCAGATGTACGACACCATTGAGGCCGTTGAAGAATTTATGCCGAAAGACAGACCCCGTTATCTCATGGGGGTAGGAACCCCAGGTAATATTATTGAAGGCGTCTGGCGCGGAGTCGATTTCTTTGACTGCGTAATGCCGGCAAGAAACGGCAGGCACGGACATCTTTTCACCTGGGAAGGCATCATCAATATCAATAATGAGAAATATCTCAAAGATGAGCAGCCGATTGACCCAAAGTGCGACTGCCCGGTATGCAGACGGTATTCCAAAGCTTATCTGCGTCACCTTTTCAAAGCGAAGGAGATGCTTGCTATGAGACTTGCTGTGATGCACAATCTGTATTTCTATAACCGATTGTTGGAAAAAATCCGTGAATCTCTTGAAAAAGGGGAGTACGCAGCTTTCCGGCAGCAGTATTCTGCTGTTCTTGATAAAAGAATATAACTTTACCCCTTGCAAAGTTTAACGCTTAAAGGTATAATGAATAGAAACTTTTTTGGAGGACTGAACTATGTTTACTTTTCTGACAGAAGATGCCGTAGCACCGATGGCTGGTGGTGGATCAATGATATTTATGATCGTGATCATGTTCGCAATTTTCTATTTCTTCATTATCAGACCGGAAAATCAGAAGAAAAAGAAAACCGAAGAAATGCGTTCTTCACTTTCCCTTGGTGATGAAATTACCACAATCGGTGGGATTACCGGCAAAATTGTTCAGATCACGGAAGATACGATCACATTCGAAACAGGTGAAGACCGTGTAAGAATCCAGACTAAAAAATGGGCGATTTCCACTACTGCAAAAATGGAAGCAGAAGAAGCAGCCAGGGCAAAAACAAACACAGGCTTTTTCGGAAGGAAAAAGAGCTGATAAACTGATTACCATAATCAAATTACCTACTTAATCCAGGTTATTCCATGGATAAAATGGCGAGAAGAAAGCAGGAGTGAATTTCATTCCCGCTTTTTTTATTCTGAAGAAGCTGATTTGAAAATAATTTTTATTAATTTGTAATTACCTCTTGATTTTTTAACCAATTTGTAATATATTGTAAATACTTAATTATGTAAATTACTTTCATGGTGTCAAGAGGTGCTGAAGGTGGATAATACCGAAGTAATAGAGATATTTGAAAAATATCTTCGGAATGATAAAAAAGCGTCTGACAATACATTAAATTCCTATCTTCGGGATATCCGGCAGCTATCTGCCTATCTGGAAGCGGAAACAAACCATAGTCTGCTGGAAGCAGATGAAACCGATCTTGACGGTTATATCAGCGCTCTTCGAGCAGAAGGAAAATCTGTTTCTACAGTATCAAGGTCGATTGCTTCTATCAAATGTCTGTATACGCACCTGGTGATCAAACAGATTCTGAAACATAACCCGGCTCTCAGGCTTATTCCGGACAAAGCTGCCCAGAAGCTTCCAGAAATTCTGACCAGTGAGGAAATTGACAAACTTCTTTCACAGCCTGAATGCATTGATGCCAAGGGTTATCGCGATAAGGCCATGCTGGAGCTTCTCTATGCTACCGGTATCAGGGTTACAGAACTGATCGATCTGAATGTTTCCGATGTCAATCTGGATTCAGCTGTTATCCGCTGCACCAGCAAAGGCAGGGAGAGGGTTATCCCGATGTATCAGGCAGCTGTCAAAGCGCTTGATGATTATTTGCTGCTCGTCAGGCCTCAGATGATTGCCGAACAGGATGAACAAGCACTGTTTGTCAATGTGTCAGGTGACAGAATGTCGCGTCAGGGTTTCTGGAAAATCATCAAATACTACACAAAGAAAGCCAAAATTGATAAGGATATTACGCCGCATACCCTACGCCATTCGTTTGCGGCACATTTACTGGAAAACGGAGCAGATATCCATGCCATTCAGGAAATGCTCGGGCATTCCGATATTTCATCCACACAGGTTTATACAAATCTTGTGAAGGCACAGTTAAAAGAAGTTTATCAGAAAACACATCCCAGAGCATAAAATACTTTTATGAGAATTCTTGGAATTGATCCCGGCATTGCAACAATCGGTTTTGCTTTACTGGAAACAAACAATCAAAAATATAAATTATTTCGCTGCGGTGTTATTTCGACACCTGCGCATACAGCTCTCTCATCCCGGCTTGAGATCATTTATTCGGATCTCAACCAGATCATTGCTGCCTTTCAACCGGAAGCAGTGTCGATTGAGGAGCTTTTTTTCAATACCAATATTACTACCGGTATTTCGGTTGCACATGGGAGAGGCGTTATCCTGTTAGCCTGCAGACAGGCAGGACTGAAAATCTATGAATATACGCCTTTACAGGTGAAACAGGCTGTGGTTGGATACGGTAGAGCTGACAAAAAACAGGTGATGGATATGGTAAAGCGGCTCTGTAACCTGAGTGAAGCTCCGAAACCGGACGATGCTGCGGATGCCGTTGCTCTTGCACTCTGTCATGCGAGAAGCTCGACTTCACTTCTTTATAAAGGAGAAGATCAGGGATGTTCTACCATCTAGAAGGAACAGTAACAGAACTCAGCCATGATACGCTGGTGCTTGACTGCAGTGGTGTTGGCTTTGAAGTTACGATTACTCCCAATACCGCCTCTTCTATGAAAAGAGGGGATAAGGGAAAGGTCTATATTACGGAGTCAATCGGTGAAAACAATTTTGACCTCTATGGATTTCTGACATGGCGGGAAAAGCAGTTTTTTAAGATGTTGACGTCTGTTTCAGGCGTTGGCCCTAAGGCAGCTATGTCAATCCTGTCTTACAATACACCGGATTCACTTGCCATTTCTATTGTCAATGAAAACGAAAAAGCCCTGACCGCCTGCCCGGGCATTGGCAAAAAAACGGCCCAGCGTATCATTCTGGAGCTTAAGGATAAGTTTTCAAAGGAAATTGCATCAGAAGGGTTGCCTGCTTCTTCAGTAGTTTCTGTTTCTCAGGGGAAGGCAGGAGGAGCTTACGATGATGCGCTGGCTGCCCTTGCCATGCTCGGATACAGTACAGCGGATGTGGCGCCTGTTCTCAGACAGATCAGCACGGAAAACATGACCAGCGAGCAGATCATACGCGCAGTACTGAAGTTTATGGTATAATAAAAGAGGAGCATCATGAGCATTACATTATCTGAAGAATCACGGGAAGAGGGAATTACCACTACCGTAAGTATACCGGAAGATGCCAATGAAGGCTCTCTGCGCCCCAAAACACTGAATGAATATATAGGTCAAAAAAAGGCAAAAGGAAACCTTGAAGTGTTCATCAATGCGGCAAAAATGAGAGGAGAACCGCTGGATCACGTTTTGCTGTACGGCCCTCCGGGTCTGGGAAAAACCACACTTGCATCGGTTATTGCCAATGAGATGCGTGTAAACATGCGAATTACCGCTGGTCCTGCAATTGAAAAACCAGGTGATCTGGTGGCGCTTCTGACAAATCTCAATGAAGGTGATATCCTTTTTGTCGATGAAATTCACCGCCTGAACAGAGCCTATGAGGAAATTCTCTATCCCGCTATGGAGGATTATGCGATTGACCTGATCATAGGAAAAGGCCCTTCTGCAAATTCTATTCATCTGGATCTTCCGCATTTCACTCTGATTGGTGCTACAACACGTTCAGGACAGCTGACAGCGCCGCTGAGGGATCGTTTCGGCGTCTCACTTCGACTTGAACTGTATACAAAACCGGAGCTGAAAAGCATTATCAAACGCTCAGCAGGTATTCTTGGCGTAGAGATATGGGATGATGGTGCTGAAGAGATAGCATCACGTTCCAGAGGAACACCCCGTATAGCGAACCGCATGCTGCGCAGAGTGCGCGATTTTGCCCAGGTGAAGGGAAACGGTGTTATCACAAAAGAAATAGCAGATATGGCGCTTTCCGATATGGAAGTGGATAAACTGGGTCTGGATTCACTTGACAGGCGTATGCTGAGAGCGATTATTGAGTTTTATAACGGCGGGCCGGTCGGTCTTGATACACTCGCTGCGACAATCAATGAAGAAGCCGTTACGCTGGAAGATGTTTATGAGCCTTTTCTTCTTCAGATTGGTATGTTGACCAGAACACCTCGAGGCAGATGTGTTACCGCTAAAGCCTATGAGCATCTTGGAATTGCTTTTCAGGGGCAGCAACAGTTCGAATTATAAGGTTTTTTCTGCTAAAATGCACTTTTTATAACAAAATTGTTGACAAATCATCAATATGATGTATAATGTGCATTATTCGGAGAACAGATCGGAGTATCATGACAGATTTTTCATCAGAAGATGATGTTTCCCTGCTTTTTCTTTCTTCGGAAGGGAACAGGGGAGCGGAAGAAGAACTGATACGCCGCTACACGAAGTTGGTTCGTCTTTGTGCAAGAAGATTTTTTCTTCTGGGCGGAGAGCAGGAAGACCTGATTCAGGAAGGCACACTTGGTTTGCTTAACGCTATACGCAGTTACCGCCCTGATGCAGGTGCTTCTTTCAGAACCTATGCGCAGAGATGCATTATTTTCAGAATCATGGATATCTCATCCTCAAACGGATACAAAGGTTTCCTTTCCTATGAGGATATGGAGATTCCGGAAACTGAAGAAGTCAATGCTGACCCTGAAATACGCTTCATTGAAAATGAACACTATGAGGAGCTTCTGGCACAACTGAAAAGTCAGCTTTCCGGCATGGAAGCAATCGTACTGGATGAGTTTCTCAAAGGTAGTTCTTATTCTGAGATTGCGTCAGTTCTTGGAAAATCCAATCAGAGTGTTTATAACGCTGTTCAAAGAATACGGGCAAAACTATCTGCCCTGAATTGAGGCGATATCAGCATAAAGCTGTTCGCAATAGAAATAGCCAATTGGCAATCAACAAAAGAGAGGATTCGAAATGTACGAAGACAAGACCCTGGTTTGCAAAGAATGTGGCAAGGAATTTGTATTTACTGCTGGCGAACAGGAATTCTATGCTGAGCGCGGTTTCCAGAATGAGCCGCAGCGCTGCAAAGCATGCCGTGATGCACGCAAAAATGCTGCTCGCGGTCCGCGTGAGTTCTTTACTGCAGTCTGTGCAGCTTGCGGCGGAGAGGCCAAAGTTCCCTTTGAGCCCAAAACAGACCGCCCCGTATACTGCAGCGAGTGCTTTGCTAAAATGAGAGAGCAGGCCTGAAAAGGCAAGGAATAACAGGGCGCAGATTATTGCGTCCTGTTATTTTCATATCTTTAAAAGGTTTTGCCGGACTTTGTTCCGGTTTGTTTTTTTGTATGAAGAGACTTGATGAAATCTATAAATTGATTAACAGGGGAAAAGGCGTTGCTGATATCGGAACTGATCACGGAGAAATACCGGTTCGGCTGGCTCTTTCGGATTATCCGGGAACCATTTTCGCGTCAGATATTCATCCTCTGCCGCTGGAAACAGCCAGACGAAAAGCAGCCGAGGCAGGAGTAGAGGATCGGATTTATTTTTCATGTTCTGACGGTCTTGAAGAGTGCAAAGCAGATTCAGTGGATACGATTATCATTGCCGGCCTGGGAGGGGACACTATCTGCTCAGTTCTCGACAGGGCAGAATGGACGATGTCTGACAAAATCTCCTTGATTCTTCAGCCTATGACAAAAGGAGAAGTGCTGCGGTACTGGCTGACATGTAATGGCTACAGCATTGAAAAGGAGCAGATTGTCCGGGAAAACGGAAGCCTTTTCAGAGTACTATGTGCACGCTTTTCTGACCGTAATACTTTTCTGACAGATGCCGAGCTGTTTCTAGGACAGAAAAAACTGACTGAAAACAAGTCTGCTTATGCGGATTATACGAAGAAAGAATTATACAGAGTAAAAAAGAAGATAAACGGTATGGAAGAATCCTCCGTCCGGAATCCCGAATATAGGTTTTACCAGAATATTTTTCAAGAGATGGAAACCATTTATCTTGACTGTCTTCAGGAAGGAAAATAAAGTCAATGGCTAAGCAAAAAACAGTTTTCTGCTGCACAGAATGCGGAAATGAAACCGCAAACTGGTCAGGCAGATGCCCGAAATGCGGCTCATGGAATACGCTGAAAGAAGTTACATTTGATAACCGGCCAAAAAGCAAAGAATCAAATCAGCGCCATGACAGAGAAATGAAAGCGCCAAAAAGAATAACAGAACTTGACATCAGCTCTGAGATCCGTTTTTCAACCGGAATATCTGAGTTTGACAGAGTACTGGGCGGCGGAGCAGTTATAGGATCGCTGGTGCTTGTAGGCGGTTCACCCGGCATAGGAAAATCCACGATACTCCTGCAGATGTGCGGTAAAATAGCATCTGATAAAAATATTCTTTACGTTTCCGGTGAGGAAAGTGAACGCCAGCTGAAATTGCGTGCCAACAGGCTGGGTGTCAACAGCAGTTCCATTTTTGTGTTTTCGGAAACCGATATCAGCTCTATCGTAAACACTGTCAGTGAGACACAGCCTGACGTTCTGATTATTGACTCTATCCAGACAGTTTCTGACTATGACAATGATTCCGCTCCCGGCAGCGTCAGTCAGGTTCGGGAGTGCACCATGCGCATTATGCGTGTTGCAAAGGAGCAGGGGCTGACTGTCTTTATCGTCGGGCATGTCAATAAAGAAGGAACGCTTGCCGGACCAAAAATTCTGGAACACATGGTCGACTGTGTATTGTATTTTGAAGGCGATCAGAACAGTTCTTTCCGTCTTTTACGAGCAGCCAAAAACAGGTTCGGATCAACCAATGAGATCGGTGTATTTGAAATGAATGACGTTGGCCTCAGTTCTGTCGAAAACCCCTCTGAAATGCTTCTGGCTGGAAGACCGGAGAATACGCCGGGGACTTGTGTTACCTGTATTATGGAAGGCACCAGACCGATTCTTGCTGAAATACAGGCTTTGATCACACCGGGAGCTTACAATGCATCACGCCGCTGCAATGGGATTGATTATAACCGGGCAGCTATGCTTCTTGCAGTAACGGAAAAGCGGGGCGGATTAAGTATCTCCGGCTGTGATTCTTACATTAATGTAATCGGTGGCCTGACTCTGGATGAACCAGCCGCTGATCTGGCAACCGTCCTGGCCATAGCTTCAAGCTATCTGGACAGGCCCCTCGGCAGCGAGGTGGCGGCTCTTGGTGAAGTTGGACTGTCAGGAGAAATACGCAGCGTCAGCTCTCTGAATCAGCGCCTTTCGGAAATTTCCCGCCTTGGATTTCAGAAATGTGTAATTCCTGCCCATATACGGGGTGAAATCAGCAGAATTCAGGGACTTGAAACGATCCCTGTCAGGAACATCTATGAGGCAATCCGGACTGTCCTGAAAAAAGTATAACGAAAAGCCTTCAGAAAACAGCACTTTCTGAAGGCTTTTTGATGATTTATAACTTTTTTTCTTGCTTTTCGCGCACTTTTCTTCCAATTGGGTTTGCCATGGCGGCTTCATGGAGAGCTGCATTGTCTATATGCGTGTATATTTGTGTGGTCGATAAGTTTGAATGGCCAAGAACTTCCTGAAGTGCACGCGTATCGACTCCGTTTCGGAGCATTAAAGTAGCTGCAGTGTGACGAAGTTTGTGAGGGGAGTACCTGCTTGCATCCAGCCCGGCTTCCAGCAGTTTTCTTTCCAGCATCTGCTGGATACCGCGTGCACCGAAGCGACCATTTTTCTGGCTTATAAAAAGAGCATTTTTCGCATCAGGATGAATTTTACCGTCATCCCGTACGGCAAGATAGTCATCCAGCGCTTCGCGGCAGCCTTCACCGAAATAGACGATGCGTTCTTTATTGCCTTTGCCGAGAACACGGACGTGATCTTCATAGATATCGGAAAGGTTCAGATTGACCAGTTCCGATATACGGAGACCGCAGGACATAAAAAGCATCAGGATGGCGTAATCACGGTACATATACGGTCCGGAACAAACTGTTAAAAGTTTGTCACATTCAGATTCTTCCAGATATCGAGGAAGCGAAGCTTTTCGTTTGGGCGTATCCAGTTCGAGACAGATATTGTGATCAAGCAGATGTCTTTTAACCGTCAGATAATTAAAAAATGATTTAACCGATGAAGTACGCCTGCAGCGGCTGGCTGCAGAAAGCGAGCCTTTGCCTTCAGGAGAAAACGACTGATATCTGTATAGTTCTTCAATACGCGTCTGTTCAATGAAGTCGAGATCTACATCAGTAATATCAATTTCGTCAAAAGGCAGCGATCTGTCGACCATATGACGGCGCTGCTTGAGAAAGCGAAAAAGAATTTTTAAATCTGTATAATAAGCCATAACAGTTTTATCGGAATGTCCGCGTACTGTGGAATGATATTCCAGAAATTCCATCAGTATATCAGGAGCATCCGTAATCTGATCAAGTGTCATAAAAAAGCCTCCTATGCCTGATAGGGTTATCATAGCATATAGAGGCTGTTTTTTCAAGTATTAAAATCTCGTTAAATCTGTATTATGCGAGATTTTATCAGGAATTAAGTCTAAGTGTCAGATGCAGTTTATCGATTCTCTCCTGCTGTCATTTATTAAAAAATGAATGGATCAGAGATTTGAAAGTTACTCTGTTTGCATTCAGAATCGTAATGATAGCTGCAGTTGTATCTGCCAGAATTGCCATCCAAAGATTACAGTACCCGATCAGACTGAAGAAAATGATGAGTGCCTTAATCCCAAACGCGATAATTGCATTTTCCGCCGCAATTTCTTTGATACGGTGTGAAAGCGAAAAAAGAGTTGGAATATTGGCATAGTCTTCTTCGCATGTCAGCGCATCCGCTTCTCCCAGGTTCTTCCCTATTCTGATCTCCAGTTCAGCATCACTGCGCTGTTCTTCATCGTCTCTTGTAAAGTAGATTTTCTTCTTAATATCGGAACTGCAGATCTCATTAACAGCATTTAAACGATTTTCAGAACTTATTCCTGAATAAACATCGTCAAATTTACTGTTTATCGAATAATTTGATATTTCTTCGGCACTTTCCTCACAAATCAGGATACAGCGGTTAATCCCGTTTACTCTCAGATCATGAATAATGTCTCCGATATCGGTCTGTATGCTCTCAGACAGTACAAGATACCCTCCGTAGCGGCCTGACACATATAGATGAAAACAGATGCCCTTTTCCTGAGGATCCTCCGGAGCAGGTATATTATATCCGGCAAGATAGGAAGGCGTCCCGAGAATGACTCTGGAATCCATCACCATCCCCTGAATACCGCCCGGTGCTTCTTCAAAATCTGTGATCAGGCCTTCCCTGATTTCACTCTTCCATTCCCTCAGAATTGTTTCTGCAAAGCTTTGCCCGGACATAGCTGCAAGGTGACTTATCAGCATAAAGAAAGTGTTGTCATCCAGGCTGGTCGACTGGTAATCAAGAATCCGCTGTTCTTCGCTTTTTGCAAAACAGCTTTTTTCCATAATGACAGTTTTGGTGCCATCCATCAGTTCCAGATCAGATGCCCGTTCAAAAACAGTTCCCTTTGATGCAGCATAAACCATACTGACGCGCGCAATGGAAGGCATCCCTGCCAGAAGTGTAAATGGTGTACAAACCAGCATAACCGTGATGGCACGGTGTACCGAAACGCGTATATTATAATGAAAAAATAGCGGCAGAATCAGGGCATAAACCAAGGCAATCAAAAGTCCGGCGTGAAGAGCCATGCTGACGCTGTCTTCCATCACTGTGGCAATGCGCAGATCCGAAGCATCCTGTTTTTTGATTTTCAGCTCTACGTTTGATTTATATTCTTCACTGCGGCGGTCAAGAAGCCTCAGCGCCTGGTTCTGAACATTTTCTTCTTCAGCCGTAACCAGAAGCTTCAATGCCGGAAACAGAATCATAAGAGCTGTCCCCTCTTCCCCGAACCCGACCAGGAAAGAAACAATGACGGTAAAAGACACAATCATTGCTTCGGCCGTCAGATAGCGGTTGAACAAAGCACGGCCGGCATCCCGCAGACACTCAAAGCCAGCCAGGACGGAAGCTGCGATCAGGAGAAGAATTTTCAGCCATTCATCCGGAGTGCGGATGAGAACAAAGGCAAATATCAAAGAGGCTGCGGCAAGCCTCAGAATCAGCAGACGGTTGCGTAGAAGAATGGAAGCTTCCCTTTTCTGAGAAGCTTCCTTTTCTTTCGTTGCACGCTTTCTGGGGCGAGCCGCAGAGGATCCTTTTTTATTCGGAGGATCCATTTTTACAAAAAATGAGCGGTTTTGCCTCATGGCGCAGTTATTTGCTGATTAAGCTTTGCCGTCGGACCCGAGTACGTGAACAATCTTGTGAGCGACCATATCCTTGACGGCCTGACGTGCCGGTTTGAGATACTGGCGCGGATCAAAATGATCGGGATGCTCAGCAAAATACTTACGGATATTGCCGGTCATAGCGAGGCGGATATCAGAGTCGATGTTGATCTTGCAGACAGCCAGCTTGGCAGCTTCGCGCAGCTGATCTTCCGGAATACCGATGGCATCCGGCATATTGCCGCCATAAGTATTGACCATTTTAACAAATTCCTGAGGAACAGAGGAAGAACCATGCAGAACAATCGGGAATCCGGGCAGACGCTTGATGCACTCCTTCAGAACGTCAAAACGAAGCGGAGGCGGAACCAGAACGCCGTCAGCATTTCGTGTGCACTGAGCGGGTGTGAACTTATAAGCACCGTGAGAGGTACCGATCGCAATTGCCAGAGAGTCACAGCCGGTTCTGCTGACAAACTCTTCAACTTCTTCCGGATGTGTATAGGCTTCCTTGCCGGATTCTACGCTGACTTCATCTTCAACACCGGCCAGAGTCCCGAGTTCAGCTTCTACAACAACGCCGTGATCGTGGGCATATTCCACCACCTGACGGGTAAGAGCAATATTGTCCTCAAAGGATTTGGAGGAAGCGTCAATCATAACGGAAGTAAATCCGCCGTCAATGCAGGATTTGCAGAGCTCAAATGTATCACCATGGTCAAGATGAAGAGCAATGGGAATTTCAGGATTCAGCTCTACAGCAGCTTCCACGAGCTTTACAAGGTAAGTATGATTTGCATAGGCGCGTGCACCTTTGGATACCTGGAGAATAACAGGGCTTTTCAGCTCCCCTGCTGCTTCTGTAATACCCTGAACGATCTCCATGTTGTTGACGTTGAAAGCGCCGACAGCGTATCCGCCGTTATAGGCTTTTGCGAACATTTCTTTTGTGGTTACGAGTGCCATATTTCTTCTCCTTGCATAAAAAATTTCCAATTTTGTGAAAATCGCATCTTTACAAAATCGCTTAAATATTATATCCTCTTTTTGATCTATATTCAAGTTAAAAAGAACATAGAAATTCAAGAAATTTATAAATTTCAGACTTGGAGGAATCACTATGAGTGAAAAATTGATCGGTGCATGCATTTTCGGCCAGTCTGGCGGCCCGACTTCTGTTATCAACGCAAGTGCCTACGGCGTTATCCGTACTGCACTCGATGCGGAAGAGATCACCAATGTATATGGTGCTGCTCACGGAATCAAAGGCGTTCTGGATGATCAGCTTTATGTTATGGAAGAGGAAGATCCTGATGAACTTCGCCTTCTGCTGAACACTCCGTCTTCCGAACTCGGCAGCTGCCGCTACAAAATTGCCGATCCTGATGTTGACGATACAGATTACAAGCGTATTCTGGAGATCTTTAAGAAGTACAATGTCCGTTATTTCTTTTACAACGGCGGAAATGATTCCATGGATACCTGCAACAAGATTTCCAAGTACATGCAGAAAGTCGGTTATGAATGCCGTGTCAACGGTGTTCCCAAGACGATAGACAATGACCTTTTCGGTACGGATCACTGTCCCGGATTTGCCAGCGCAGCCAAGTATATTGCAACGTCCTGCATGGAAATCAATAAGGATGCCCGTGTATACGATACCGGTATGGTTACCATTGTGGAGATCATGGGCCGTCATGCAGGCTGGCTTGCCGCAAGTGCAGCTCTGGCCACAGAATTCGGCTCAGGCCCGGATCTGATTTATCTTCCGGAAACAGACTTTGTTATGGACAAGTTCCTCTCTGATGTTGAAAGAATCTACAAAGCATGCGGAAAAGTGCTTGTCGCTGTATCGGAAGGCATCCACTATGCAGACGGCAGCTTTGTCTCTGAAGCCAAAACCTCTGCAACTGACGGTTTCGGCCACGCACAGCTCGGCGGTCTTGCAACGCTGCTTGCTGAAGTTGTCAAAAGCAAGCTCAATTGCAAAGTTCGTGGCGTAGAGCTCAGCCTTCTTCAGCGCTGCGGGGCACATCTTGCTTCTGCTACCGATATCAATGAAGCTTTTACAGCCGGTGCACAGGCTGTGAAGGCAGCACTTGAAGGCAACACCGATAAGATGGTCGCTTTTGAACGCAGCTATGATGAAAACGGCAAATATGTCTGCAAAATGAAGCTCATTCCGCTCTCTGACGTTGCCAATTATGAAAAGAAGGTTCCTTTGGAGTGGATCAATGAGGATCAGAACGGCGTTAAACACGAATTCATTGATTATGTACTTCCTCTTATTCAGGGTGAGCCTGATCTTCCGAGAGAGAATTCTCTCCCCCGCTATGCAAGGCTGAAGAAAGTCCTCGCAAAATAAGAATAAATTAAACGTGACTGGTGCAGTTAACAACTGTTCACCAGTCACGTTTGTGTTTGTATTTTCCAGGTTTTTACCTATAGCAGCCCCAGTTCCATACATGCTATGTATATGCCTTCATCCCTTACGTCCGTTGTAATAAAATCGGCTTTTTCCTTCAGCTCCGGTATTGCATTCCCCATAGCTACTTTTGTCCAGTCATCCGTAA
>JAEEGI010004294.1_pt1 | contig 33491 bp, 20 predicted proteins | sample 8958751 | NCBI WGS metagenome assembly JAEEGI01 (sample SAMN16246545, study PRJNA631951) | gut metagenome | biome: gut microbiome; feature: rumen; material: KS-attached | host: Bos | place: Iran: Karaj | collected 2018-10
CTCTACGAGGTGAACGAGCAGATTTACAAGCAGTTCCCGCAGCACGGCATCCACTTCCCGTTCCCGCAGATGGACGTCCACGTCAACAGTTAATCAGTTAGGAGTTAGGAGTTAGGAGTGAGGAGTTCCACCCTGCGGGGCTAATGCTAATTTCGCGAATAAAACGAATTTGACAAATTAAAAATTGCGATGCTATTATATCCTAAAGAATCATACGATATAACGGGGTGCTTTATGAATGTTTATAATGGACTGGGCTCTGGTTTCTTGGAGGCTGTTTATCAAGAGGCTTTAGAATTGGAGTTTAAAGCTGCAGGCATTCCGTATAAACGTGAGGTCCCCTTACGCATCCGCTATAATGGGGTTACTCTTAATAAAGAGTATATTGCCGATTTTGTATGTTATGACAAAATCATTGTGGAATTGAAAGCCGTTTCTCAAATTGCCAAGATACACAAGGTCCAAGTAAAGAATTATCTTAAAGCCACAGGATTTCAACTTGGTTTGATTGCAAACTTCGGGAATATAAGTCTAGAAACGGCTCGTGTGTGCAATTCCAATGATTTGTTATGTAGATAATTATGATTTTGAATTGGGAATGATATAGAATGTGATCTTGATAGTTCCTTTGTGGCCAATTTCAAGAATATTCGCATTTAATTTAGATATATTCGTGAAATTCGCATTAGCCCCGCAGGGTTTGGACTGGCAGCTATATCATTGCCTATGGATAATTAACGATATTAGCTTTTGATCTATAGAATGCTAGAGAAGTATATGATGGTGAGGTTATTGGGGGTTGTGGCTGTACTGATGGTATGGCAGCAGGCTGGGGCACAGGTGGTTAACTCCATTGGTGAGGAGAACATGAAGGTGGAGCGCGGGCTGAAGCCGCAAGAGAAGAAGGCCGAGGACCCGTTCCTCCCGACCATTGATGCCGAGACGCCTTTTTTCCAGTATCTTGATTCAGCACAGACCTATATCTACAGCCACGACTGGGCTGTAGCCGAGCAATGGCTGCTCCAGGCTTTCAAGGCAGATCCCGATAACCCCTCTAACTCGATGGTGCTGAGCAATATCGCCACGCTGCAACGTTACCAGGGAAAACTCTCCGAAGCTGTGAAGAATTATTCGCTTGCTCTGGACATGACGCCCCATGCTGTCACGTTGCTGCTGAACCGTGCGGCCCTGTATGTCGAGATGGACAGCGTGCAGCGTGCCATTGACGACTATGAGCGCGTGTGTGAACTTGACATGTATGACACCGAGTCACGCTACTCGCTGGGCGTGCTGGCGATGGAAAACGGCGACACCAAGCGTGCCGAAGACCTTTTTAATGAGATACGTCGCATCAACCCCAATTCGGGCCTATATCATGAGGGTATGGGCTTGTTGCACAAGCGCAACGGCAACTTTGGCCGTGCGGCCGAACTGTTTACCCAGGTTATCAAAGTCCAGCCTAGTGTCCAACTGCTGGGCCACCGTGCTGACTGCTACCTGGCGATGAAGCGCCTCAACGATGCCGCCGACGATATCCGCGCCGCCCTCGAGATGGCTCCCGAGAATCCCTACCTGTACCTGCTGCGCGCTAAACTGAACAAGCTCCGCTTCCAGCGTGACGACATGAACCGCGACATCGACACCGCCGTCTCCCTGGGTCTGAGCCGCGACTACATCAACCAATCCCTCAACGAATAACCCTCAGACAACAGGAACAACATTATAGACAACAGGAACAACAATGAAAAGTTGTGATTGTTGTTTGTGTGTTGTGATTGTTGTTTGAGAAATCTTTGTACCTTTGCAGGCACGATGAGAAAGAAGAAAAAAGACATTCCGGTAATTGAGAATTTTGAGATAACGGGCGTGGCAGCCGAGGGTAAGAGCCTGGGCCGCTGGAACGATCTGGTGGTGTTTGTGCCCTTTGGTGCCCCTGGTGATGTGATTGACTTGAAGATTGACCGCAAGAAGCACAGTTTTGCCGAGGGTCATATCGATCGACTGGTGAAGCCCAGTGAGCTGCGCGTGGAACCGATGTGCGAGCACTTCGGGTTGTGCGGCGGCTGCAAGTGGCAACATCTGCCCTATGAGTACCAGTTGCAATGCAAGCAACAGCAGGTGGTGGATGCCATGGAGCGCATCGCCAAGGTGCCGATTCCCGCCATCAACCCCATCCTGGGCTCGGCAGCGACGACGCATTACCGTAATAAGCTGGAATTCACTTTCTCGAACAAATGTTGGCTCACGCGCGAACAACTTGACAGCGGGGCAGAGTTTCCCGACCGCAACGCCGCGGGCTTCCACATTCCCGGCGCCTTTGACAAGGTGCTTGATATCAAACGTTGCTGGCTACAGGACGACATCAGCAACGAGATGCGCCTATTCATCCGCAACCTGTGTGTCGAGAAGGGTTACAGCTTCTACGACATCCGCGGGCAGCAGGGTTTCATCCGCATGACGATGACGCGCACCGCCAGCACCGGTGAGGTAATGGAGGTCATTGTCTTCGGTGAGGATAACCAAGCCGCGATTGAGGACGTGATGAGCGCTGTGCGCGACCGTTTCCCGCAGATTACCTCGCTGCTCTATGTCGTCAATCTCAAAGTCAACGACTCATTGGCCGACCAGGAGTTTGTCACCTATAGCGGCCGTGACTACATCGAGGAGGAGATGGAAGGGCTGAAGTTCCGTGTGGGGCCCAAGTCCTTCTATCAGACCAATTCCCGCCAAGCCTATGAACTCTACAAGGTGGCACGCCGCATGGCCGCCCTCACGGGCGAGGAACTTGTCTATGACCTGTACACCGGCACGGGTACCATCGCCAACTTCGTAGCCCGCCAGGCCCGCCAGGTCATCGGCATCGAGTATGTGCCTGAGGCCATTGAGGACGCCAAGTTGAACTCACGCGTCAACGGCATCGAGAACACACTGTTCTTTGCCGGCGACATGAAGGATGTGCTCACCGACGACTTCATCGCCGAGCACGGCCGTCCCGAGGTCATGATTATCGATCCGCCCCGCGCCGGCATGCATGAGGACGTCGTCAAGGTCATTCTCAATGCCGAGCCCCAGCGACTGGTCTATGTGAGCTGCAATCCCGCCACCCTGGCGCGCGATATCGCCATGCTCGACGAGAAATACCGTGTCGTGGAAATCCAGCCCGTGGACATGTTTCCCCACACCCACCACGTTGAGAACGTCGCTCTGTTAGAGAAGAAATAAAAAACTGTTGTCGGTTATTCGTCCCTGATGCTATCGGTGGGATTCTCGTGAGCGGTGTGCCAGCACTGCAGCACGATGGTGCCCAACGTCAGGCTACCCACAACTAGCAGGCCAATAGGGAAGGGCCACCAGCTGACGGGTTGGTGCTCGACGAACGTATTGAGCCACAGGTTGCCGATGTAATAGGCAATGGGTGTGGCAATGACGAAACAAACCAGAATCAATCGGCAATAGCGTTTGCACAGCATGCCGATGATGCTGCGTGATGTGGCTCCTGCCACCTTGCGAATGGCTATTTCCTTGCGCCGATACTCTGTTTCCAGCATTGTCAGGCAGAACACACCCACTAGCATGATAATGATGCTCGCAATCGAGAAGAGATTTACCTGTTTCACAAACCGGAACTCATTGCTGTAGGATTCCTCAAGGGAAGTTTTCATGTCTATAATCGGTTCCGGCTCATATCCACTGTGTCTCTTGATAAGTTGAGCAATGGAGTGCTTGGCAGCGTCGTTATCAGCACCTGGGGCAAGGCGAATGTTGGCTGTCCAGCAGAATTTGTTATCCTTGTCATGAACAAACGCAATGGGCGTGTTTTTGTCAGCCCGCATGGTTGAATAGCGGATGTTTTTGCACACTCCCACGATATCTGCTTGATGTTCTGAAATGATGCTTGTTGACATTTCACCATTGCTGATTATGTCGTTTAAGGACTCATTGACGATGAGACATTCGTCAAGTTCGTCGGCAGGCTCAAACTCTCGTCCCTTGACAAGGTCAATTCCCAAAGTGGAAAAATAATGATGATCAACAGGAAATACAAAAAGGTGTATCATCTTTGTCGAGTCTTTTGACGTTTCTCGATGGAAATAACTCATATAGATGTCCGTTGTGGCAATGACAAATCTGGAATAGGAAACATTCTCCACCTGGGGCAGTCGCACCAGTTCGTCCCTCAGTTGTTCACGGTAGTCGGTGTGGCGGGGAACTAATTCTACATGAACTAATTGCTCAAAGTCAAAGCCGTAATCGGAGTTGAAGATAAATCTTGTCTGCTGGTTTAACGTGCAGATGAATGACACGAGGAACATTGTGATAACAAGCTGCAGGCCAATGAGCATGGTGCGGAGGCCAATGCCCTTGGTGGTCAGTCCGAAACGGCCCTTTATTGCGGTCGCAGTTTGAAAAGAAGTGACGAAAAGTGCCGGATAGATACCTGACAAAATGCCGATACCGATGGCAATGGCCAGCATCGCCAGAGTGATGCCCGGATGTGCGCTCAAAGCGATGTTGCCGTCAAACAATTTGTTCACGGCTGGTAGCATCGAGAGTGCTTGGCACAGAGCCAGCGCCAGCAGGCATGCCACAACCGAGATGATGACGGTCTCGGCAATGAGCCGCAGCCTGATCGAAGACCGCGAGGCACCCACAACAATCCTTGTGTTGATGTCGCGCACCCACATTGGACTCATAGCCAAGGTGTAGTTCAAGGTATTGATTGTGGTGATGATGAGAATCAGCAGAATCAGTAATTCGATAATTCCAAGTGCGTTGCGGTTGCCCTGGTCGCTTAAATCGATATTGGAAAAATAGACCTCATCAAGCGGGATGAATCTGTATTTGAAGCCCCTTAGGTACTCTATCCACTCTCCAGACGAGTCACTGTCTTCTCCCGATTGCCTAAGCAAGAAAGACTCGAAATGCATGACAAGGGTGTCGGATATGCTATTGATATCATCAACATCCTCTTTAAACTTGACCAAACAGGTATATGCCATGTTACCATTATTGTGCTCTTCTATATTAAACATGACATAATTGCCTGGCGTGCTGTTTTCGGGAAAATCCTTGAATACGCCCTTAACGGTGACAGGCTCAATACTATCCTTATTGAATATGAGCATCTTTTTGCCGGCAGCATGAGTTGTCCCGAAGTATTGCTTGGCGATGCTGGCTGGCAGGATGACCTGGTCGCGGTCGGCGTCGGTCCACTCAAGACTGCCGTCAATCACTTGGTCGGTCAGGTTGGTCAAGCCGGTATCATTGCAGTAAGTGAAGGGAAAATCAATATCCTTGTCTCCCAGTTTGGACTTAAACGTGTTGGGAGACCAGGCATAAAATGTCAAAGTAACGCCTTCGACCTGTGGCATCTCGGCTAGGGCCTCGGCCATAAAATGATAGCATGCGGAGCCCCATTGATCCTGTTGGCTTTCTATATGGGCGCATTCCATGCGGTAAATCCGCTCATGGTCCTTGATACCGTGGTTGTAAGTCGCCTGAAATGCAACTTGAGTCAACAGCATATAGCACACGACAAAAGCCGCTAGAAGCCCAATGATAATCAGCACTGAGGAGGTCTTGAACCGGCGTATCGTATAAACTATGTGTTGAAGTGCTTCGGTCATGTGTGGAATCTGAAACTGCTGTTGATTATTGATTGATTGAAAAATGGAGGTGCGCCTTGGTGGTGTTAAAGTGCACCTCCATTGTTATTTAATGATTGATTATCAATCAGTGGTTGTTCAACAACATGTCAATAAGGGTGGCGATATCCTTAATGGTGACGTTGCCGTCGCCGTCCACGTCGGCATAGGCGGGCCTTTCTTCTTCACCCATCAGTAACATGTCGATGAGGTTGGTCACGTCGCCGACGGTAATGTTACCGTCACCGTTGACGTCACCAGGCCCAGCGCCGACAAACGGCACAGCCCTCAAGAATTGTCCCCATATTTCATGTGTCCTGTAATCCTCCAGCGATTGGTAGGGAACAAACAAAGTTGCTTCATAGGTCGCGAATGACAAGTCGTGATTAACTGTTGGGGGAGTAATTGCTTGACAGGTTACCTCGGCAAGCGATGTGCAGCCACAAAACGCATAGTAGCCGATGAGTGTGACTGAACTGGGAATGGTGATGCTGGCCAGGTTGCTGCATGAATTGAACGCTTCGTTCTCAAGGGTTGTAAGGGCCTCGGGGAGCGTGATTCCGGTTAGGCTCTTGCATCCTGTGAATGCTCTCTCGCCGATAGTCGTTACGGAGTTGGGAATGAAGACGTTGGCCAGGTTGGTGCAGTCCGAAAACAAAGAGTTTTCGATGGTGGTGATAGAGTCGGGGAGAGTTACGCTGGTAAGGCTCTTGCAGTTCCCGAATGCCTGGATGCCGATGGCTGTGACGGTGTTGGGGATGTCGATGTTGGGCAGCTTCGAGCAGTTGTAGAACGCATGGCTTCCGAAGGTTTTGATGCCCTCGGGCAGGGTGATGCTGGTCAGGTTAGAGCAGCTAGAGAACGCTGAACTGCCAATGGTTGTGACGGCGCTACCAATAGTGGCTTTGGTCAGTCCTGTGCAAAAATTAAACGCAGCGCTGCCAATGGATGTAACGGAGTTGGGAATGTCAATGTTGGTCAGCCCTGTGCACCATGAGAACACCGATTCACCGATAGTAGTGAGGGAGTTGCCGAAAGTGACTTTGTTAAGCCTCAGGCAATGACTGAACGCTTTGTCTCCGATGGTAGTAACAGGATCTGGGATGACCAGAGAGCCTGAGATGCCGGTGCAGTAATAGAATGCATATTTTCCAATCGATGTGAGGGCATCCGGGAGAGTCAGAGTACCACTCAAACCTTTACATTCATAGAACGCATATTCGCCAATGGCTTTTACGGAGTTGGGGATGGAGGTGTTTCTACAACCAATAATCAGAGTATTGGTAGCAGTCTCAATGATGGCATTGCAATTATTGCGGGAATCATAGTATGGATTGTCACTGGCAATAGTTATACTGGTGAGATTCGGAATATTGAATGCCATGTAACCGATATATGATACTGAGTTGGGGATATCGATACTGGTTAGCCCCGTGCAGTCAGCAAATGCATGATGCTCGATTGTAGTTACTGAACTGGGCAAGTCGAGGCTAGTGAGGCCAGTACAGCCAGCGAACGCTCCAGTGCCGATGTGGGTGAGGGCGTCGGGCAGGGTGACGCTGGTCAGACTACTACAGTTATAGAACGCATAATTGTTGATGGTAGTGACAGTAGTGGGAATATCAATACTGCTCAGGTTCCCGCAACTTTCAAATGTACCGGAAGCGATGAATGCGAGGGAGTCGGGAAGGGTAACGCTGTTTAACTCTGAACAAGAGCGGAACGCGTATTGGCAAATGGTTGTGACTGAGTTGGGTATGTCAATGCTGTACGGCCCCATACAATCCTCGAATGCCGAAACGCCAATGGAGGTGATGGAGTTGGGGATGCTGACATTAGACAAGTAGCATTTATAGAAAGCATAGTTGCCGATGGCGGTAACAGGATAGGTGGTGCCGTGATAGTCGACTGTGGCAGGAATGATGATTTCACCGTAATAGCTTGGCCGATAATACTCACTAGGAAAATAGTCGGGAAGATACTCGCATGTCACAGTGACTTCGTTGCCGTTGATCTCATAGTAAATGCCTTCAACCTGAAAATCATAGGCAGCCATTGATGATGGAATCAACGCGGCAAATAAAACCAATAAAGTAAGAATCAAATGTTTCATAGTCTGTAAAAGTTTAGTAGGAAATATTATTATGAATATGATGCCGAATTCGGCTAAAGTTCGGTTCTCTCGACGAGGAAGCCGTCGAGCATGTTGACAACGCGGTGGGCGTAGGAAGCGTCACGCTGCGAGTGCGTCACCATCACAATCGTGGTGCCCTCGTCGTTGAGCTCGGCTAGCAGGTCCATCACCTCTTTGCCGTTCTTGCTGTCGAGGTTGCCGGTGGGCTCATCGGCGAGGAGCAGTTGCGGCTGGCAAACGATGGCTCGTGCAATGGCAACACGTTGCTGCTGACCTCCCGACAGTTGGTTGGGGTAGTGCATGGCACGGTGCGAGATGTTGAGCCGTCGCAGTTGTTCCATCACCCGCTTGAGCCGTTCGGGTGCTGGCACGCCCATATATTTGAGTGGCAGCTCTACATTCTGTTTCACATTTAACTCGTCGATGAGGTTGAAACTCTGGAATATATAACCGATTTTGCCCTTGCGCAGGTTGGTCCGCTCGTTTTCCTTCATGTGTGCCACCTCGACGCCATCAAGCAGATAGCTTCCCTCGTTGGGATTGTCGAGCAGCCCCAGGATGTTCAGCAATGTGGTTTTGCCGCACCCCGACGGTCCCATGACGGCGACAAACTCGCCCTTTTTCACTTCCAGGTTGATGCCTCCCAGTGCGATGGTGTTGACATCCCTGTAGCTGAATACTTTCTTGAGATTGTTAACCTGTATCATATTGAAGTCTTCATTTTTGATTTCGGTGATGGGATTATTCGTTCCTGATGCTTTCGGTGGGATTCTTGTGGGCCGTGCGCCAGTTCTGGATGACGACAGTGGTCAGTATCACGCCGCCAACAAACAGCAGGCCTGAGGGGAACAGCCACCAATGGATGATCGTGTGATCCTTAAAGTAATCCAAGGTGATTTTCCCGCAGTAATAGGCAATGGGAACGGCAACAACAAAACTGCCAAGAATGAGCCAGATGTAGCGGCGGCACAACATCTTGATAATTTCGTCGGTGCTGGCTCCCAGAACTTTGCGGATGCCGATTTCCTTGCGCCGGTACTCCCGCTCAAATATCGCCAGGCAGAATACTCCGGCAAGAGTCACCAACATGCATACCAGCAGAATGATGAACAGCAGGAAAAAGTAACGGAACTCCTTTTCATAGGACTTCCTTAACGTCTTGTTATAGAATGACACGGGCTCGGCATCTTCGTCAAAGCTTTTTTTCAGCAATTCGTCGATGCTGGCTTTGGCCTTCTTTATGTCGGTATTGTCGTCTATACGCACATTGAGGACGCGGCACGGCTCATACTTATCAAGGATAAAAAAGAACGTTTTGTCGTTGTCGATGCGCATCGTGGCATAGCGGATGTCGGAGCACACTCCGACCACAACTGCACTGTCCTCGTCATTGCCGATACCGGTTGAGACGGTAGTCCCCGGTTTAAGGCAATCCCATTGTTTGCGGGCCGATGCGTTGACAATGATGGCTGCCGAGTCGTCCTCGTTGAAGTCGCGTCCTTCGGTAATCTTGATGCCCATGGTGCGCAGGTAGTCTTGGCTCACTTGCATGTAGCGGTAGTCGACCATGTTGCCGTTGATGGGTGTCTTGATGTAATCATTCTGGTCGGTCGAACCAAGGGTAGCATTAGAGTAGGCAATATTTTTAATGCCAGGCAGCCGCTTGAGACTTTCGTCAAACTGCTGCTGGATGCTGTCGTCTACACGGGGCAGGGTGGTGGTGAGGATGCGGCTCTTGTCATATCCATAGGATGAATTATAGATATATCGCGCCTGCATGGCCAGCATACCGTTGTAGATGATGACAACCATTGCGATCACCAATTGCAAGAAAACGAGGATGGTACGCAAGGTTTTCCCCTCGGGAGTGAGCCCGACCCTGCCATTCAATGCCATGCCTGGAGGCATCGCGGTGGCACAGGCAGCGGGATAGTAGCCCGCCACGATGCCAACAACGACAGCAATGGCAATCATTGAGCCCACCAGTCCCCAATGGTCGCTCAGGGTGAGCGTCCCGTCGGTCCAGTTGCTGGTGACAGGCAGTTGCGCCAACAATTGGCATATTGCCAATGCGACCAGGCAAGAGACGACAGCTGTGATTACACATTCGCCGATGATGCCCAACCGCAATGAATTGCGTGATGCACCCATCACACGGCGCGTGTTGATGCCATGAGTGCGCAATGGACTCTCGGCGAGCGTGAAGTTCCAGAAGTTGATATTGGCCAAAATAATCACCATCATGCAGGCGATGAGCAGGATGAGAAACATACTGCGAAAACCGCTCTCGCTCGATGTGTAGGAAGTGTGCTCAAAGTAACTGCTCTTCAATGGACTCAAGTGAATAGTGAGCTTCTTGATGACCTGCTTGGTAAAGGGGATGTCATGCTCGGCGCAAAACTGCTCCCATCCGGCACTGTCAATATCATGAATGATGTCTTGCTTCAAGGATAGACAAAAGGCGTCAAGGTCTTCAGGCACCTCCCTGAATTTGATAAAGCACCTGTAGATGCCGTTCAGGCTGTAGATGTCGCCATCATCAGGCAGGTGACCGTAGATGCAGTTCAACAGCTCGCTGTTTTTGGGAAAATCCTCAAACACGCCTCTCACAATCAAGGGAGCGGTTGTGGTGTCATCCAGCATGTAAAGCATGCTGTCGCCGTCTACCTGTGTTTTCCCGAAGTAGTCCATGGCAATCTTGCGGGGAATGACGAGTCCGTCCTGTGAGCTGTCATTCCACTCGATGTTGCCGTCAAGCACATGGGTGGTGAGCGTGCTCAGGGCCTTGTTGTTGCCCTGGGTGTACTCGAGCCACACTGTGCTGTCTCCTTTTTGAAAGGGAATAGTGTATCCATCCATGATATCGGCAATCAGTGAAAAGGATTCCACTTCCTGTGTCCTGTGCTTCAAGGACTCGACAAACGGCCGACAGACCAAATCGCTGAAGTTCCAGTCCTCATACAAGAAGTCGGTCTCCATGCGGTAGATGCGCTCATAGTCGTTCACACCATGATTGAAGGTTGCCTGATAGATGACCTGCGTCATGAGCAGATAGAAAGTGGCAAAAGCCACTACCAACCCCGCCACATTGAGCAAGGTTGCCAGTTTGAAGTGCCGTGCGATATAGATGATATTCTTCAGTGTATCGCGCATCTCATCATTATTAATCCGTTTTCTGGGATAAGGCTTTAATAATAATTAACGTATGAAGCTGCTGGTATATTGTGCCTGCAGGCAATTAGGCAATCAATCGACGTAAAATTATTTTTCTGCCATTATTTCCTGAATTGTAGAAAATGGTTATAATGTGTTAAAATTTCTATATTTATATAACGTTTTAGCTGTGGTATGAGTTATTGTGATTATATTTGTATGCGGAATTCTGCACATGATTGGGATAGAATAATCCAACTTTAGTGTTATTTCATGCTGATTTCATGCTCTGAATTGATACACAATTCATTGTGCGGTTTTTGTAATTGATTAATAATTAGATTATTATATAAAAATTCTAAACATTTAAAAAGATGAAAAGGATATTCATAACTTTCACTTTGGCCGTCGGCGCATGCTTTGCCGCGTTGGCCGTTTCTTCACAGGCGGGTATGTCGTGCTCGTCTCCTGATGGAATCGTAGCCCAAACCTTTCAAGATGCAAACCAGGATGATGGTGGAGCAAATGTCGGTGGTAAAAGATTTTTTACAGACTCTACAATTGTGGTTCAAAAGATTGATTTTCAAGGAGGAAATGCTAAGCTTCCAGATGGAATTGGTGGCTCAAAAAAGGGGCCAAGAGACCCCATGAATGTTGCTCCATGGAATCCGGCAATTGATAAAGCTCCAGTTGTAAATCCGTCAGACAACGCATCAGGTGATCATTCGGCTGTTGGCTCAGCGCAGGGCGACATTACCACTGTGGCTGCTCCTGCCGAAGTTGACTTGGAAGGCAAAAACATGGAGGCTTTGGATGGCGGTTCTGGCAGACTTAATCGTACTTTCGTTGTCTTTCCTGTAGATGATGGTATTCCTTGCCTTCCCGATGGTGTTGGCGGTCGCGTCGTCAGTGATGGGCCTAAGCCTAATACTGGCTCAGGTTCAGTCGGCGGTCAGCCCACAAAGCCAGCGCGCAACAATGGCAATAACAACGTTGCAGTCGCTCCTGCACCCAAAAAGGAAATGGACCAGAGTGTGGTATCTGCCCTCGTTGGCCGCATCCTCGATGGCGACAAGACGAGCAGCATCGGTGATGTGTCCTCTTTGATCGACAGCATGCTGGAACGCTAAGCTTCACACAAATTCGATAAAAATAAAAACATTCCGGCCCAGTCACTGGGTCGGAATGTTTTTTGGCGTTATTTGACGTTTAGAGAATAAATAACCAGTATCCTGCAAATAACTACCTGTGTGTGTCTTTGATCCAATTTATTAACTCTTAATCATTACTTATGTTATGAAACTCTTGTTTTTCTTGATGCAAATTTAGGGCACCCTCTTGAACCGTGGCAAACTTTTCAGGCCCAAAATCGGCGATTGTCTAATTTTTTTACAGTATTGTGTCTATTTTTTTTACACTAGAGTGAAAAATCACGCTCTAATGAGTGATGAAAGTGTAAGTTGCATGAAGCGGTGGTGCCTTTGAGGTTAATAAAGTGAAATTCTTCAAACGGCGGGCGCTGAATTCCGTTTTTTTGGCGTATATTTGCAACGGAGTAAAGTGGAATTGCTTTAAGAACCGATTGTAATATTGAAAAACTATAGACCTTATGCAGAAGTACGGAACTATTCTGGTTATCGATGACAATGAGGCGATACTCACCGCATTAAAGTATTGTCTTGCTGGCACATTTGAGGCTGTGAAAACTCTGAACAATCCCGAGTCGGTGCTGAAAGTGCTGGAGCAGGAGGAAATATGTCTCATACTTTTGGACATGAATTTCACCCTGGGTGTGAATAGCGGCCAGGATGGATTGCTGTGGCTGCAGGCCATCCGCAAGCATCACCCCGAGATTCCTGTGGTGCTGATTACGGCCTATGCTGACGTGTCGCTGGCAGTGCGCGGCTTGAAACGCGGTGCCGCAGACTTCATTACCAAGCCCTGGGACAACGAGGAACTCGTGCGCAAACTGAAGGACGTGCTTGATGCCTCTAACGAGGTGGCCACTCTCGACGAGGTAGAGGCCGACCACATTCGCCGTGCCATCGACCGTTTCCACGGCAACCTCACTCAAGCGGCCGAAGTCCTGGGTATCACACGCCAGACACTGTATAACAAGATGAAACGACTGCAATAATGGAAGTGCGCACTGTCATCTGCATCTGTGCCGCAGTAGTCGCCATACTGGCGCTGTGGTTCTGGCTGCACCAGCGCTCACTGGTGCGGCGGGCACGCCTGATGCAGGAAGCAATACGCAATCACGACCTCACTTTCCAGCTGCCCACAAAGCACATGTTCAGCGGCGAACGGGCTCTGCAGGAGACCTTGAACCAATTGGGCGAACACATTCGAGAACAGGTCAATCTGGGCGAGGTCGAGTCCTGGGAAAAACTCACCAGGGTGCTCACTCATGAGATCATGAATGCCACAGCCCCCATTGCCAGCATCAGCCAGCTGATGCTCAACCATCCGGCAGTCAAGGACTCGGACCTGGAAGAGGGAGTCAATGCCATTCACAACACGGTGGTGCACCTCAATTCGTTTGTTGATGGCTACCGCAAGTACTCCGAGTTGCAAAAGCCTGTTCCACGGCCTGTGGACCTAGTAGCTGTCATCGGGGAAGTCGAGCAGCTGTTCAAGGATGTGAAGTGGCAGGTCACATGCCCTGACACACTCACAATCAATACCGATCCCAACCTGTTGCGGCAGATTCTCATTAATCTTGTCAAGAACGCCATCGAGGCGGGCACCAAGACGATGGGTGTGGAATGTGTGAACAGCAACGACGGCAAAGTGTTCCTATACATGAGCAATGACGGCGAAATCATTCCTGCCGACGTACGCTCCTCGATCTTTGTGCCGTTCTTTACCACAAAGCGAACAGGTAACGGCATAGGCCTGTCGCTCAGCCGCCGCCTGTTGACCATCCAGGGCGGCATGATGTCGCTGCTCGACGAGCCGCGCATGGGAATGCATACCACATTCCTGCTGGAATTTCCCCAGTGTGAACGTTAGCACCGGCAGGTGCCTTTGGTCAGGGAGTGGCTAATGCTGTTCCCGTTTGTTTTCTATGCCCCTCTAGAAAGCTATTTTGTTTGAGATAGGAACTCGATGATGGCACTGGGCTCGCCGTTGATGGCGAGGGAGACAATGTGGCCGCCGTCGATGGGGTAGAGCGTGGGGGTGAGCAGGTCGCCCAACTTGGCGGCAATGCGGTATTCCACACGCATATCGCTGACCTCGAAGCCTTCGGGCAATAGCTCCATAGCGATGCGCACATAGTTGGCGTTATTCATGTGGCGGTTGTAGTCGATGTCGGCGCGCATGACCTGAATGGGATCGGTCACGGTACCATCCTGCTTGGGCAGAATGATGCGGCGCCCGCGGTAGTTCATCTCCTGCTTGGGCTCCAGGGTGAGCGAGGCGATGGCGTCATCGGCAATGCGGGCGAGCTTGCCCGTGGCCAGGTCAACAAATGCACCCATGCTCCAGGTGCGGTAGCAGGGCTCTCCATTGGCGTCACGAATGAACGTGTTGCGGAAACCGTACATCGGCATTACCTCATAGATGGAAGTCGTCACTGTCAAGTCTTCTTTGTAGCTGGGCACTCTCACCACTTCGACCTGGCGTGTGGCCAGTAACTGCGTCATGTTGTTGTCGGTGAAGAACTTGCGGGCCGTGGGCTCGCTGTCAATCCACATTTCGGAGCAGTCCTGCATCATTTGCAGGGCTGAGTAGAGTTTCAATTTCCCTTCGCTGTCGCAGCAACTGGTGGTAACTTTATAATTGAGTGTGTACATGAGTTGATGGTAGTCTAATGAAGTGCAAATATAGCGATATCAGCCGAAACAAGAAGGCTAAAAGCACATTATTAATATACTTTAAGGGGGTGTGGCGGATAAGTTTGCAGGAATTTTTGTACCTTTGCGGCGCTTTTTGCAAAAATTTGGCTACACCTCAGCCATTGAAGGCGTGCTTTCATGGTATCTGGATTGTACAAATTTTGTGTATTTAAACACAAGTTGCTGTAAATAAAAAGAATATCAACGTAACAACCATAAATCAAAAAAGAAATCATGGGTTTAAGAATTATTGTTCTGGCTAAGCAAGTGCCAGACACCCGTAATGTTGGAAAAGATGCGATGAAGGAGGACGGCACCATCAATCGTGCCGCTCTGCCCGCCATTTTCAACCCCGAGGACCTGAACGCTCTTGAACAGGCGTTGCAGCTCAAGGATGCCCACCCTGGATCGACCATCACATTGCTGACGATGGGCTTGCCCCGCAGCGCCGAGATGGTGCGCGAGAGCCTCTATCGCGGTGGCGATGACGGCGTGGTATTAACCGACCGCCCCCTGGGTGGCGCCGACACCCTTGCTACGAGTTACTCGCTGGCTCAGGCTATCCGCCACATGGGCGAGTTTGACATCATCGTGGGTGGCCGTCAGGCCATCGACGGCGACACGGCCCAGGTGGGTCCGCAGATTGCCGAGAAACTGGGTCTGCCCCAAGTGACCTATGCCGAGAGCATCCAGGTCGCCGACGGCAAGGCTACCATCAAGCGCCGCATTGAGCGCGGTTTTGAAACCGTGGAGTGCCCGCTGCCCCTTGTGGTTACCGTGAACGGCAGCGCCGACGTTTGCCGCCCCCGCAACGCCCGCTTGATCCAAAAGTACAAATATGCTGTTACTCCCAGCGAGAAGGCCACTTTGCCCGCCGACCGCCAGGCGCTCGTTGATGCCCGTCCCTATCTGTCAATCAAGGAGTGGGGTGTGAAGGAAATTGAGGCCGACCCTGAGCAGATTGGTATGGCTGGTTCGCCCACCAAGGTGAAGACCATCGTTAACGTGGCATTCCAGGCCAAGGAAGCCCGTCGCATTGACGCTGCCGCTGATGCCGAACTTGAGGGCCTTGTAAAAGAACTCATTGCCGATCACATTATTGGTTAGTATTTAAGGACTTTAAAGACCTTAAGGGCTTTAAGGACCTTAAGGGCGCTGAAAACAGAAGAAGAAAATGGAAGACAAGAATAATTTGATAGTCTATTGCGAGTATGACGAGGGTCGCATTGCCGACGTCAGCCTCGAACTGTTGACAAAGGGCCGCCAGCTCGCCACCCGCTTGGGCTGCAAACTCGAGGCATTGGTGCTTGGCGACAAACTCGATGGCATCGAGCAGGAGCTGTTCCCCTATGGCGTTGACGTGGTCTATAAGGTACAGGACGAGCGCCTGTTCCCCTACACCTCACTGCCTCACTCGAGCGTGGTGACCACCCTGTTCAAGGAAATCGAGCCGCAGGTGTGCCTCATGGGTGCCACCACCATCGGCCGTGACCTGGGTCCCCGTGTGTCGTCGTGCCTGCACAGCGGCTTGACGGCCGACTGCACCTCGCTGGAGATTGGTGACCACACCGACGCTGTCAAAGGTAAGGAGTATAAGGACCTGTTGTACCAGATCCGTCCCGCATTTGGCGGCAACATCGTTGCCACTATCGTCAACCCCGAGTGCCGTCCCCAGATGGCGACCGTGCGCGAGGGCGTGATGAAGAAGGAAATCTTTGATGCTAACTATAAGGGTGAGGTCATCAACCTTGACCCCGACAAGTACATCGACCCCGCCAGCCTCGTGGTGAAAATCATCGACCGCGAGATTGAGCAGAGCAAGGTCAACATCAAGGGTGCCCACATCATCGTGGCTGGCGGCTACGGCGTGGGCAGCAAGGAGAACTTTGAAATGCTCCACGAGCTGGCAGACGTGCTTGGTGGCGAGGTGGGTGCATCACGCGCTGCCGTCGATGCCGGCTTCACAGATCATGACCGCCAAATTGGACAGACCGGTGTCACCGTGCGTCCAAAGCTGTATATTGCCTGCGGCATTTCTGGTCAGATTCAGCACATCGCCGGCATGAACGAGAGTTCCATTATCATCAGCATCAACACCGACCCCGATGCTCCCATCAACGCAATTGCCGACTATGTGATCACGGGCAGTGTTGAGGACGTGATTCCCAGGCTCATCAAGCATTACAAGAAGAATTCAAAATAAATTAGTTCAGTTTCTAGTCCATAGTCCCTAGTTTCTAGTTGGCATCCGCACTAAGCAATTAGGGAACACAGACTAGGAACTAGAAACTAGGGACTAGAAACTTAAAAAAGAATATGGCTAACTTTTATACCGACAATAAAGCGCTCCAGTATCATCTGCGTCACCCGCTGATGAAGCAGATTGTTGCCCTGCGTGAGCGCGACTATACCCAGAGCGAGAAATTCGACTATGCGCCCCTCGACTTTGAGGATGCGATGGATTCCTATGAGCGCGTGCTGGACATCATCGGCGAGGTGTGCGGTGATATCATTGCCCCCAATGCCAAGGATGTGGACCTTGAAGGCCCTCACCACGAGAACGGCCGCGTGCGTTATGCCAAAGGCACCGAGGTCAATCTCAAAGCCCTGAACCAGGCTGGCCTGATGGGTATCACCCTTCCCCGCCAGTACGGTGGCTTGAACATGTCGTCGATTCCCTACATCATGGCCGCCGACATGGTGAGCCGTGCCGATGCGGGCTTCGTCAACGTGTGGGGCCTCCAGGATTGCGCCGAGACCATCAACGAGTTTGCCAGCGAGGACCAGAAGCAGCGTTTCCTGCCCCGCACCTGCAAGGGCGAGACGCTGGCGATGGACCTGACCGAGCCCGATGCCGGCAGTGACCTGCAGTCCGTAATGCTCAAGGCCACCCAAGACGAGGACGGCACTTGGCGCCTGAACGGTGTGAAACGCTTCATCACCAACGGTGACGGCGACATCTCGCTCGTGCTGGCACGCAGCGAGGAGGGCACCCGCGACGGCCGCGGCCTGTCGATGTTCATCTATGACAAGCGCGACGGCGGCATGACCGTTCGCCGCATCGAGGACAAGATGGGTATCCACGGCAGCCCCACATGCGAGCTCGTGTTCAAGAATGCTAAGGCTGAGCTGTGCGGTGACCGCAAACTTGGTCTCATCAAGTATGTGATGTCGTTGATGAACGGCGCCCGCTTGGGTATCGCTGCCCAGAGCGTCGGCGTGAGCGAGGCTGCCTATCAGGAGGCCATCGCCTATGCCCGCAGCCGTGAGCAGTTCGGCAAGGCCATCATCAATTTCCCCGCCGTGAGCGAGATGATTGCCAATATCAAGGCCAAGTTGGATGCTTCGCGCACCCTGCTCTATGAGTGCACCCGCTTTGTCGACATGTACAAGTCGCTGGAGGCCATCAGCCGCGAGCGCACCCTCGCCCCCGAGGAGCGCAAGACCATGAAGGCCTACAACCGTCTGGCCGACGCTTTCACTCCGCTGGCCAAGGGTATGACCAGCGAGTTCTGCAACCAGAACGCCTATGACTGCGTGCAGATTCACGGCGGTAGCGGTTTCATGCGTGACTACGCCTGTGAGCGCATCTACCGTGACGCCCGCATCACCAGCATCTATGAGGGTACAACCCAGTTGCAGGTGGTTGCCGCCATCCGCCACGTCACCACGGGCACCTATCTGAACCAGATCAAGGAGTATGCCGCCCGCGAGTACAGCGAGGCCGTTGCTCCCATGAAGGCCAAGCTCGAGGCCATGACCGCCCTCTATGAGGAGACTTTCGCCAAGGTGCAGGCCGTGGAGGATCCCGAGTACATCACCTTCCACGCCCGTCGTCTGGTCGAGATGCTCGGCCACATCATCATGGGTTATCTGCTCATCGGTGACGCCAGCAACGAGCCCGACCTGTTCATGGACAGCGCCAAGGTCTATGTCAACATGGGTGAGGCCGAGGTGGCACGCCACGCTCGCTTCATTGGCGCCTTCAACCCTGCTGACCAGGCTGCCTACATGCGTCAATAACGACAGAGGAATTATCCAAGACACAAGTTTTAAGCCCTTCCCGGACAGGCCGGAAAGGGCTTAAATGTTTTTGTGATGATATGGCTGTTGGAACTTACTGCGATATAGTTCCTGTTTTATTTGTCTGCCATTTCCTCGAGTCTGGCGAGGAAGGCAACGCGGCCCCCCTTCAATAGGCCAATGGCGCGCGGCACGATGTCGCCCAGTTCGGGCGTGGTGTCGGCAAGGATTTCAAAGGCGACCCACACGCTGGTTTCTTTCTTGCCTTTGTCATCCTCCATGTCCATGGTGTAGAGTTTCACGACCTTGATATTGCCGTTTACATCGTTCATGGCACGCATGATCATGTCTTCGTTGTCCTCGGTGACGACAAAGATGGCAGGCATCATCAGCCTGAAGTATTGTTCGTCATCCTCATCCTTGAAATAGAGGTAGTTAGTGCCCTCAATCTTGAAGGCGATGCCGAACGGGGTCTCGTGCGGACGGAACCCTTCTTCGGCAAGATAATCCATCATCAGTTTGTTTAAGTCCATATTATTTAGTTTTTAGTTCTTAATCTTTAGTTTTTTCGGCGCTTATTTTGTGTTGAAGCCGACCCTGGGCAAGGCGTTGCTTCGGGTGATGCCTTCCATTTTGTCGCGCATCTCCTCATATTCCTTGAGCAGGTCCTTGTTGATAGACGGCTTGATGCCCTCGATGGTCTTGAGAAGCAGCTCTTGGGTGATGTTTTCGTTGTTGAAGGCGGCGATGGTGGCAGCCTCGTTCACAGCATAGGCAATGTCGCTGGCGACATAGCCGTCGGCCTTTTGGGCCAATGCTTCACTGTCAATGTCCTCACAAGGACGGTCCTTGAGGTAAAGCTCAAACATGAGCCGACGTGCAGTGAGGTCGGGCATGGGCACATACACCTGCTTGTCGATGCGGCCTGTGCGCAGCACAGCGGGGTCGACCTTGTCTGGGCGGTTGCTGGTGGCAATGACAAAGATGCCGCGCTTGGAGCAGTTGTTGAGCTGTGAGAGGAACTCGTTGACTTCGCCTGCCTGATTGCTTCCCAAGTCACCCGAGCGGCTGGGAACAAAAGCGTCAAACTCGTCGAAGCACAATACCGATGGCGCGTTTTCTTCGGCTTTCTTGAACAGGTCGGCGATTTTGCCTTGTGAGCCATGGATATAGATGGAGCCCAGGTCACTGGCCTTGACAAGAATAAAGTTGAAACCGGTTTCCTCGGCAAACTTCTCGGCAAAGAAGCTCTTGCCACATCCCGGAGGACCATACAGGAGCATGCCGTTGGGCGGGGTGAGTTTGTATTTCTCGGCCAGTTCTCTGTCCTTGAGAATGAGGATGACGCGCTTGCGCAGCATCTCCTTCAAGTCATCCATGCCGGCAATGTCGGCAAATCCGTTGCCGCCGCCGCGCTTGATTTCGATGTCGGCACTAGTTTCGCTGGCGGCTTGTGTGCGGTTGCTGGGGTTCTGATACTGGGACTCTTCGGCATCTTCTATTGATGCATCCTGCTGCCTTGTGGCGAGCCGTTCGCGCAGTTCGTTGGCAATTTCGCTATCGTCGTCATCAATGAGGTCATTGAGTATCTCATCTACGCTCTCATAACGTTCGGTGTAGCTCAGTGCCAGACCGCAGGCAACAATGGCCTGCAGCTTCTCGTCGTTAATGTCGTCAACGTCGATTTCGCCCTGTTTCTTGCGTGCATCCTGCACGAGGCGGATCTTTTCCTTGCGGCTCAAGCCGGGCGTGAATTCCACGCCCCAGGGGGCTTTGCCGGTGAGCATGGTGTAGAACACACCAGTGGCGGCAAAAATGTCGTTGCGCTCGTCATACTTGCCCAGGAAAGACTGGCCGCTGGCATAGCGCGGATCGAGGTCGGCGGTGTCAAACGGAGGGGTGCCCATGAAACACGGTGACAGGTGTCCCATGTCGATGAGTTCGGCAATGCCGCGCGTCTTGCTGCTGAGCATGACGTTGGTGGGGTTGATGTCGTTGTGCAGCAGTACCCCGGGACGCTCATGCAGATATTGGAGGCCTTGCAGCATCTCGATAAATATCTTCACAGCGGTTTTCTTGTCGAGTTTCTTCTTGCGCTTGTCTTGCAGCAACTCACTCAGCAGCTTTCCGCTGAAGTAGGTTGCCACCAGATAGCGGCATTCGCCTGCCTCGTCCTGATAGACGCCGTCGTCAATGTAGCTCACGACATTCTTGTGGTTGAGCTGGCGGCATGCCGCAATTTCGACAATATCTCCGTTCTGGATGAGCTTGTCGGGGGTGTTCTTGAGGCGGTAAATCTTCATGAAGTAGGGATTGCCGCTCTCATCCTCGACGCGGTAACTCTCGGCATATGGGTTTTCCTTGATGAGGTAAACGACATGCCACTTGTTGCCTATGGGTTGTCCTTCTTTGAGTATCATATTGTTAAGTTTTAGTTCTCGGAATTATCTGGTTTCTTGTTTCTTCTCTTGATCAGGCTTGGTATGACCACATGGGAGCGGTTGAGGAGCAGTAGAGCAAGCATTGCGGCCAGGTAGGCAATCATCAGCCGCGACATGATTTGGTCGCTGTCATAGTCGTTGCCTATATCAACTAGCGCTGCTGCCTGATCCACGTTGTCTAGTGATGACAGCGTGCGTTTCCACTTGATGATACCATCTTCGAGATAAACCACAGCGGGATTGCCGCGAGCCACCATCTTGAGTTCGCTGTCGTCCATGTGGTAGAACGGGTAGCTGGCCATCGACAGGTCCTGCCAGGCTTCAATCTGCTCTTGAGACGCAGGAGTCAATCCCACCACATTGGCCTCGGCCACCAGCGCCGCATCGTTGAGTTCATTCAAGGCAAAGGAGTTGACCACACCCACCTTGTCCGGTGCGGGGAACAGCAGCAACACCGTGCGGCGGTTGTCTGCCAGCACATCGATGGTGACATCGTTGCCCTCCATGTCATGGATGGCGATGCCGTTGGAACCGTCGCCGTTGCGTATGATGATTTTGCTGTGTGGACGGCGTGCATGATAGCGTGTCACATATTCCCATCCGTCTTCCTCGTCGGGCAGGCTGTCGATGGTGAATTCATGCTCCTCACCGTCCTTGCTGTAGATGAAGATGAATTCGTCGTCGCTCTCGTCCGTTTCCAATTCATCGTCTGCTACCAAGCGTGTGCCCACGGGGTAGGGGCGATAGTCGATGAGCGGTTGCACGAAGTAGCCATAGTAGGCGATTGCCATGATGAAGGCAAACGACAGCGCGGTGACAATCCATTGGACGGCAGGACCATAGATGCCGCGCACCGATTTGTTGAACATCAACAGGTAAACCACGCCCAACAGCAGCAACAGGTTCTTGCCGAAGGTTGCCCAGTTGCTCAAGTGCAGGGCGTCGCCAAAGCAGCCGCAGTCGGGCACCGCGTCAGTAATGGCCAGCCACAGCGTCAGCGGCGTCAACACCAGCATCAAGAGCAACGACACGATCGGAGCACTGCGCCGGTAGGCACCCAGGACGAGCTGTATGCCGAGGATGAATTCCAAAGCGGCTAGGGCAACAGCAATGAACAGCGCAGTCGCTGCCCACTCTTCCATACCCATGGCGGTGAGATAATCGGTGATTTTGTAGGATGTGCCCCAGGGATCGATAGCCTTGGTGAAGCCGGAGAAAATGAACACTCCGCCCACAACGAGGCGCATGAGCACCGTCAGCACTTGGCACCATTTCTCATACTTGACCGCATTGATAAACGCCTTGATGGTCATTGGTTTGTTTTTTATTTCTAGTCCTTAGTCCTTAGTCCCTAGTCCTTAGTTTCTAGAAGGTCTAGATGATCTAGATGATCTAGAGAATCTAGAGAGTCTAGAGAAAAGAACTTCTAACTTCACACTTCTTCTCACTCGTTCGTTTCCTCGTTGTGCTTGATGAGTGCAAACACGCTATAGTTGATCATATCCTGATAGTTGGCGTCGATACCTTCGCTCACCAGGGTGGCTCCGTCGTGGTTCTCAATCTCCTTGGTGCGCTGTATCTTGGTCAAAATCAGGTCGGTATAGCTCGAGATGCGCATGTCGCGCCATGCCTCGCCATAGTCGGTGTTCTTGGCAATCATCAGGTCCTTGGTCGCTTTAATCAACTCGTTATAGAGTTTCAGGGCCTCCTCGTTGGTAATGTCCACCGTGTCGCTGTAGCCCAGACGCAGCTGGATAAGCCCGATGATGCCATAGTTGATGATGCCGATGAATTCAGGCCAGATGCCTTCGCCCACCTTGGTCTCGCCGTTGAGTTCCAGGGTGCGGATGCGCTTGGCCTTGATGAAAATCTGGTCGGTCACCGAGCGGGGCCTGAGGATGCGCCACGATGGGCCGTAGTCCTTCATCTTGTTGATAAACAACTCGCGGCACTGGGCGATGGCCTCGTCATATTGTTTGCTGGTATTCTGCATAGTCGATTTTGAAAGTGTTGGTTTTAACTTACAAAGATACTGCTTTTTCCTGTGCATTCCATGATTGATGCCGAAAAAAATACATGTATGTGTAAAACAACAGCCGTGCCCACTATTGGGCGCGGCCGTTGCAGTGTCTTAAATCGTTGTCGCTCAGACTGCGTTAACGCAGAATCTTCATGCTGGAGCGGCTGCCGTCGCTGTAGGTGGTGACAACGATGTTGATGCCGTCAAACGGCTTGTCGCTCTCCATTCCGGTCAGGTTATAATAGTGTACGCCGGTAATCGTGCGGCTTGAAGGCAAGTCTTGGATGATTTCCTCGACATCAGTCACGTTACCCATGTTACTGCCGTTGGAACCGGCTGCACTGGCCTCGATGGGGAAGATGATGAACTTGCTCTTGTTCAAGTTTTCATAATTCCCCGTGAAGTACATGTTGGGATTGTAACTCTGCTCGGCACCTTCACGACGCGGAGCGCTCAGGACGCTGCCGTCACCGGGTTCCTGACCTCCGTTGCTGGGGCCATAGTAGTAATTATCGGCACTGTCTTTGCCTTCGCTGCCGCGAGCATAGCGGATGATGGCCTTGAACTTATAGGCCTGTCCGGGCCTGAAGATCTGCCACCAGGCCTTATTGCCGCTCTGTACCTCGTCAAAGAGCGACCAGTTGACCTGGATGCCGCCACACTGCATGTAACCGTTGGAGTAAGGACCATATTGCTGGCCAAAGCCGCCGGCGATGTTATCCAGCTGGTTCTCGCTCAGGTAACCGTCGGTGAGCAGACTCTGTAATTCGGCTTGAGTCAACTTGCCCTCGGCATACAGCTGCTCAAGGTAGCTGTAGTTGATGGTGATGCTGCGGTCCCAGTTGCTGGGAGAGTAGAATCGGCCCGGATCCTTGGGCAAAAAGATGCCCTCGATGGTATAGGGCTGATATACGCCCGATACATAGTCGCCGTAGGGATGCATGTCGCCTTCGTTCCATGGCTCGTTGCTGTTGTCATAGACTACCCAAGTGATGTAGGCAATCTCTTGGGGCTTGGGAGCCACATAGAACATCTTGGCAGGATCCTCGTCGATGCGCTCACGGGTGACTTCGCCATAGACGGCATCGCCCTGGCTGTTCTGGTGCCAAGTGATGCGGGCCCTTGTGCGATAATTGCCCTTGTACACGTCGGGTTGCCACTCGCGGTGGGTGTAGTTGAACACCACGGTATCGTTGAAGTGGCCTGCAACATAGACGTTGGGATTATAGCTCTTGGCTTCGCCCAATTGGATGGCCATCACGCGACCGGTGGGGTTGATGCTGTCGGTCATGTAGAGCTGCAGCGTCTTGCCCGGGATGATGTGGTTCACATAATCGGCCAGGTTGGAATGAGTGGCGGGCAGCGGAGTTCCGCCGTCATAGTTAGGCGAAACAACGAGCTTGATCCAGTTGCTCTGGTCATACTCTTCCTCCTTGTCCATGATCTGTGACGGTCTGTTGTCGTCACCAGCAGCGCCGCAGACGTCATAAACGTAGTCCACAAACTCGTCATCTTTAGGCATCTCGGACTTCTCGCCATAGTCGTTGAGGTCCTTGGCATACAGGGCACCGAATACTCTTTCGGTCGTGAAGGAGCCGTTGCTCAGCTCATAGGTGATGTCGGTCTCGGCATCGGCATCGTAGTACACACCCAGCAAGTCGTTGCTGATGGTGTAGCGGATGTTCTTCTTGGCGGTGCGGATGAGGCTGTTCAGCGTGTAAGCGTCGTCAAACAGTCCAAGGTAGTCATATACACCACCGTTGATGAAGTCGAAGTCGCCGGTCTGCTCCTTGGCATCGGTGGTAGCAAAGGGCGTACCGTCGTGGAAGAGCAGGTCATCGGGGGCGCGGCTGTCATCGATGGCACCGAAGTCATACTCCCACACCTCATAGCCCGTCATCGGGTCAATGCCGATGCAGGTCATGGTCTGTCCGGGCCAGGTCTGCACGTCCTTGCCGTGTCCGTCATAGTAGGGCGAAGCGGAATAGCTCCAAGCCACGCAGTTGACGGTCTCCCAGCCCACGGTGTTGATGAAGTAGACATAGTAGTGACCTTCCTCGACCACCACGTTACCTGGCAGTGTCGTGGCCGATGAGGTGAAGTACTCACGGCTGTGGGCGGTCATGGTGTTGTCCTCTTCCCAGGTGTACCAGAGCACACCGGCCTTGCGGTCGATGACGGCACTCTGATAGGGGTCTTGGTTGGTGCGGGTGAACATGACCTCGGCAATCGAGGCGCTCACTTGCCAGTGCCACCACGTTTTGCCATCGATGGTCGTGGTGTCGCCCACATAGGTGACTGCATAGTGGCAGGAGTCGGATTCGGGATTCCAGTCACCCATGAGCCTGTTATAGGCGACCAGTGGCCAGTAGCCGTTGAAGTCTTCCTTCTTGTAGGTAGTGCCCGGAGTGCCCACGTTGTCGATCTCTACATTGCTTGTCTGCTGGAGATAGACGTTCATGGGGAACAGGGTGAACTGGTCGGTCTTGATGAGCTTCACCCAGCCGTCTTCGAGATTAACCACCACGTTGTAGATGCCGGCGGTGTTCATCTGCCACTCGCCCTTGTCATCATCCCACTCGCCGAGCGGCATGTTGAAGTTGATTTTGTCACCAGTGACTCTGAGGTGGGCGGTAACGCCGTTCTCCTCGGCCACAAAGTAGACGGTATCGGTGTCGTTGTTGCCATAGCGCGTGCCCACGCTTTGCCAATCGTCACCCAGCTGCGAGATGAAGCAGAAGGTGGAATTGGTGTTCAGCGTGACGTGGTTCAGGTAGTACAACTTCTTGGAGTTGTCATACTTCATGAGCACACCGTCGTTGGGGGCATAGTAGTGGATGGTGCTGTCGCAGGTGATGCCACCCACCATGTACAGGTCATCGCCCAGCGTGCCGTCGCTCACGATCTTATACTGCATGTTGCCTGCATCGTTCTTGTAGTAGATGGTGACGTATCCTGCGGGCAGCTTGACAGAATAGGAATGGGCATCGGCATCCTCACCCAGGTGGGCCATTTGTGTGGGTTTCCAGTCGTCGGTACCCACCACATAGGTCTCACTGCTGTTGCCGGTGGGGCCGATGCGGTAGTGATAGTTAAACGTGTTCCATGCGTCGCGCTCGTTGTCAACACCATGGACTTGCCCATTGGCAAAGACAAAGTTGTAAGTTCCCTGTTTGGGCACCCTGTAGGTGTAGCTGTAGGTGTTGGAGCTCTCATCATAGGCCATCACGGTGTTGGGGGCATAGGACCATCCCAGACCCAGGCCCAGGTCACCAGTGATGTAGATGGGCTCGGCGCCAGTAATCTTGAACTTGCTCGTGGCAGGGTCATAGATGACGGTGTAAGTGCCGGCGGGCAGCATGATTGAATAGGCGTCGTTCTCGCTGGTTGAACGCTGTGTGGTGATCCAGTCGCTGTTGAGGCTGATGGTCTGATCGCCATTTTGCGGGCCCATGCGATGGTTGCTGTTGAAGTCGGCCCAGTCCCCGTCATTGGCGGCCTGGCCATTGGACAGCACAAACCGATAGGTTCCGGAATTGGATACCGTGAATTGATGGGTGTTATAACCGGTCGTGGCGTCATAGGTCAACTCGCTTGTGGGAACAGGGTTCCAGTCACAGATGCCCATGGCTGCGTCACCAGTGATGAAGAAGCGGTCGGCGGTAACGAGCGTGGGCACGGCATTGACTTCGCCGGTCTCGCTGTCAAAGGTCACCGTCACAGTGTAGGTGCCGGGACGGGTGATGTCAAATGTAGCGTTGTCGCCGTTGGGATACCAAGTGTTGTCGTCACCCCAAACCTTATAAGTGTAGGTGCCGGGATTCAGATGCACGTCATTGGCGGTGGTCCAGCTGTAGATGCCGTCCTCGTCTTCGTCGGCCATCGCGGTCTCAGGACCATCATTCCATCCGTTGGGGAAGATGGCCGTGTTGTCGCCCTTCACATAATAAACGGTGGGTATCTCTTCGTCGGGCTCAGTAGTCGGGCCGACAACGCTAGCGCCTCCATTATAGGTGAAGTAGTTATCACCGGGATTGGCGGTCAGGTCAGCGGTCTGGGACGAGCCGTTCTCGTTGAAAATGACGTTGATGGTCGAGGAATAGGACGTGTAGCTCACCTTGTAGTAGGTGTGGCCGTTGATGACTTCACTGCTCAGGCTCGACAGTGCGGTGCCGCCAGTGTCGCCGTTCCAGGCATCCGATAATGTGCCGTTATTGTCCCATGCGTAGATGAACACGTTGCTGACAGGCTCACTGCCCGTGTAGCGCACATAGATGTCATAGGTGTAAACAGGGTCGGCCTGAACCAGCGTGGGCACGGCAGTCACATTGGTGCCGTCAAAGGAGAACACCACGTTATAAGTACCGCTGGCATCTACACTGAATGTGGCGCCATCGTTGGAGGGATGACTCGAGTTGTCAGAGCCGAGCACCTTGTACGAATAGGTGGTACCGGCGTCCAGATGGACGTTGCTTGCCGTCCAGGTGTAGGTGCCATTGTCATTAGTCATCAGCGTCTCGCTGCCGGTATTCCAGCCGTTGGGGAAGATGCTGGTGTTTTCGCCCACAACATAGTAGACGGTAGCAGCATCGGCTGCATCATTGGGACCGTCAACGGTGTTGCCGCCGCCATAGGTGAAGTAGTTATCACCGGGATTGGCGGTCAGGTTAGCGGTCTGGGACGAGCCGTTCTCGTTGAAGATGACGTTGATGGCCGAGGAATAGGACGTGTAGCTCACCTTGTAGTAGGTGTGGCCGTTGATGGCTTCACTGCTCAGGCTCGACAGTGCGGTGCCGCTCCATGCTGCCGACAAGTTGCCGCCGGCATCCCATGCGTAGATGAACACGTTGCTGACAGGTTCACTGCCCGTGTAGCGCACATAGATGTCGTAGGTGTAAACAGGGTCGGCCTGAACCAGCGCGGGCACGGCAGTCACATTGGTACCGTCGAAGGTGAACAACACGTTGTAGGTACCGCTGGCATCTACACTGAATGTGGCGTTATTGCCACTGGGATGCCAGGAGTTGTCGCTGCCCAGCACCTTGAACTCGTAGGTGGTGCCCTTATCCAGATGAACGTTGTTCGCCGTCCATGTGTAGGTGCCGTTGTCCTCGGTCATCAGGTTCTGAGCGCCAGTATTCCATCCGTTGGGGAAGATGCTGGTATCAGAACCCACGACGTAGTAGTCGGGCGTAATGGTAGGAGCAGTGCCTACGACATTGAATCTCATGTTGGTCACATCCAGGGTTATGGTCACGGGGCCGGCATCCACGTTAACGAAATAGGAGCCGCTACCTTTCTGGGTGTTGACCCAGGTGCCATCCAGGCTTACTTCCACATTGCCACTGGTGGGGCCAATACGGTGGTTGCCGTTAAAGTCGTTCCAGTCGTTACCGGGTCCATCGGCGAATGCAAAATAGTAATTGCCCGCCGTGGTGACATTGTAGCTATAGGTGTAGATGCCATTGCCCTCATCTGTCATGGTGGTGGTGGGGTTGTATTTGAACCCGCCCAGGCCCAAGCCGTTGTCACCCGTGATGTAGTAGGTGGGGGTAACGGGGGTGACAGACTTCTCGGTTACAGTGACGTTGACCTCCTTGGTAATCACATTGAACGAGAACACCACATCGGCAGTGCCGGTGAAGGTGATTGAATAATTGTAGTTTGAACTTGGCCACGCCGTGCTCCAGGCATGGTCCTGAGTGACTTTGCACTGGTAGGAACCTTGCGTGACGTTTACATCGGTGAACGACAGCGTGTAGTTCACGCCGTCGGTTGTGGTCATGTCATTGTTGGCATTGGCCTGGCCCCAACTGGAGCCTAACAATTCGGTCTGGCTACCTGCAACGGTCAGCGTCTTGAACGGGCCGAACACCGAAACGGCATTGTCGCTCGTGTTGAAGATGTACACGATGTTTTGAGTGCCCGATGAACTAACGCTGTAATTGTAGTTGCTACCAGGCCAAGAAGTGCCCCATCCATGATTCAGGCACACCTTGAACTGATAGCTTCCAGAATTGATGTTGGCAGTCTTGGCTAGGTAATAGTAAGTCGTGCTACCCATGCGCACCATGTCATTGCTGGTGTTGCTCGGATCCCACTCTGTCCCTAACACCGAGGAAGGAGTACCTGCCACAGTGTAGGTCTGGGCCATCAGCTGCGGTATTGCCGCAGCCAGACATAACAACAAGGCAAACAATCTGAGCCTTACCTTGAATAATGGTTTAAAAGATTTCATTTAATTTATCGGTTAAAAACGTAGATATATTATTGGTTAATCGATGCTTGTTCTTTGGCGCCTTTCATCTAAAAAAGTGCAAGCCAAAGGCCCACAAAAATAGTTCCAGTTATTTTATAATAATGTGGTAACTTCCTGGTAATTAACATTTTTTATTATGCAATCGTTTGCGTGCATCATTAAAAAGAGTGGGGAGGCCGTCGTGCTTCCCCACTTCGAGTGGTTTTCATGGTATGGGATTTAAGGTTTATGTGTGGAGGAGGGCCGCAATGGCGTTGGCGGTGTCGGGATTGTCGATGAGGTACTGCTTGGCCGCCTCGCGTCCCTGGCCCAAGCGGCCTTCCTGCCAGCTGAACCATGCGCCGCTCTTCTTGATGATGCCTGCCTCGACGCCCATGTCGAGGATTTCGCCCTCGCGGCTGATGCCCGTACCGTAGATAACGTCAAACTCGGCCTTGCGGAAGGGTGGGGCGACCTTGTTCTTGACGACCTTGACACGCGTCTGGGCACCCAGCACGCGCTCGCCGTCCTTGAGGTGTGCCAGGCGGCGAATGTCCAGGCGCACGCTGCTGTAGAACTTCAACGCATTGCCGCCGGTGGTGGTCTCGGGGTTGCCGAACATCACACCCAGTTTCTCGCGCAACTGGTTGATGAAGATGCAGCAGGTGCGCGTCTTGGCGATGGTCGAGGTGAGCTTCCTGAGGGCTTGGCTCATCAGGCGGGCCTGCAGGCCCATCTTGCTCTCGCCCATCTCGCCCTCGATTTCGGCCTTGGGCGTGAGGGCGGCGACGCTGTCGATGACAATGACGTCGATGGCGGCACTGCGGATGAGCTGGTCGGCAATCTCCAGAGCCTGCTCGCCATTGTCGGGCTGCGAGATCCACAGGTTGCGCGTGTTCACTCCGACGGCCTCGGCATAGGAGCGGTCAAAGGCATGCTCGGCATCGATATAGGCAGCGATGCCTCCCATCTGTTGCGCTTGCGCGATGGCATGCAGAGCCAGCGTGGTCTTGCCCGAAGACTCGGGGCCGTAGATCTCGACGATGCGGCCGCGGGGGTAGCCACCCACGCCCAACGCGCGGTCCAGACCGATGGAGCCCGTGGGGATAACGTCAACGTCCTCGATGCTCTCGTCGTTCATGCGCATAATGGCACAGGTGCCAAAGGCCTTCTCAATCTTGGCCACGGCATTTTGCATCACTTGCAGCTTCATGGGGTCCACTTCGATGGCGCGGGCTGTGTGGGGGGCGGTCTCGGCTACGTGGTTGCTCACAATGTCGGGCGTGGCAATGCTCAGCACCTGTTGCCCGTCAATCATCACTTCCTGTTTTAAAATCTGCTCAGTCATAGTTTATTAAATTTTAAATTGTTAGTTTTTTAAATCGTTAGTTGTCGCTTGACGATGCAAAGGAACTATGATTGAGTGCAATAATTTGGCGCTAATAAAACAAAGAAAGTTAAATTCAATGCTCGCTAGCGCTCGCGGTTTAGTTTTTAGTCCTTAGTTCTTAGTATTTTAGTCCTTAGTCCTTAGTCCTTAGTTTTTAGTTGGCATCCGCACCCCGTTGACTCACGCTAAGGCGTTAAGACATAATGCTCGCTGTGCTCGCAGGTTAAAGTTTAATGTTTAAAGGTTAAAGAGCATCCGCACACCGTGGCCCCACGCTAAGGCGTTAAGACGCTAAGTTTTTTATATCGGCCTAACGGTCGAGAAGTTAAATGAAAATTTATTATAAAATTAAATACAAAAAAATATTGTCCTTTTTGTCTTTCTTGTCTTCTAACATCGGGATAAAGACATCCGCACCCCGTTGACAGGAATGCGGATGCCCCTAAAGCCTAAAGTCTAATGTCTAAAGTCTAAAGCCTAAAGTCTAAGGTCTAAAACCCAATACTTAAGGCCACTGGCCTGAAAGTAGATAGTCGATGAGGGAGGACACGTCGGCAATGCTGACATTACCGCTCTGGTTGCAGTCGGCGCCGGCAGGGGGTGTCTCACCACTCAGCAGAGCATCGATCAGGGCCGACACGTCGGCGATGCTCACATGACCGTCGCCGTTCACGTCGCCACGCAGGCTGGCGTTTTTATCGGTGAAGTAGCCCGGGTTGCTGGTGCCGCCATCGATGTGGGCATAGGTCTTGTCCATCGGGTTCGAGGAGCTGTAGGTCGTGCCCTGGCCACCCACCAGGCTGGTGCAGTTATAGAACATATAATCTGATGCTGTCACAGCCGCAGTGCTCCAGCCATCGCCCACATAGATGGTACGCAGATTGCTGTTGCTATTGAACATGTAAGCCATATTGGTCACCTGGGACGTATTGAAGCTGCCCAAATCAAGGCTCGTTAAGCCAATGCAGCCATAGAACATCATGCTCATATCGGTCACCTGGGACGTATTGAAGCTGCCCAAATCAAGGCTCGTTAAGCCAATGCAGCCATAGAACATTTGAGTCATATACATCACCTTGGACGTGTTGAAGTGGCTCACATCAAGGCTAGTCAATTTTGAACAGGTCATGAACATGTATCTCATATCGGTCACCTCGCTGGTGTTCAGGTAACTCATGCCCGTGATGGATTCAAGATTCCCCATGCCATAAAACCAATCGCAGGTGGTCGTCGGACGGGCGCCAGCGAACGACGGGTCAAAGACCACCCTGGTCACACTGGCATTGGTGCCGTCGGTATCCCAACCAGTATCGTTGCTGCCCGTGTTCAGGTCGTAGGTCGTGCCCGGGCGGCTGCTGCGCTGGTTGTCGTAGTAGAACGTCAGCGTCGTGTTCGACGGCGTGTAGCAGGCATAGGGCCTTGGGCCATTAATGTCAGTGAAGTAGCCAGGGTTGCTGGGGCCGCCGTCGATGTGGGCGTAGGTCTTGTCCGTCGGGTTCGAGTCGCTATAGGTCGTGCCCCGGCCGCCCACCAGGCTGCTGCAGTTTTCGAACATATTAGTTGAGCTCGTCACTGCCGCAGTGCTCCAGTTACTGCCTACATAAATGGTCCGCAGATTGTTGGATCCACCGAACATGTAATACATGTCGATCACCTGGGACGTGTTGAAACTGCTCAGGTCAAGGCTCGTCAAACTGCAGCAATAACAGAACATGCCAGTCATGTCGGTCACCTGAGACGTGTTGAAACTGCTCAAGTCAAGGCTTGTCAAATTTGCGCAGTATGTAAACATAAAGCCCATATCGGTGACCTCGCTGGTGTTCAGGTAGCTCATGCCCGTGATGGATTGAAGATTTACCATGCCATAGAACCAACAGTAGGTGGTCGTCGGGCGGGCATCAGCGAACGAGGGGTCAAAGACCACTTTGGTCACTGGAGATGTTTCCTCAGTAGGTTCAACCAACCAATCGGGATCCCCCAAAGTGTTCAGGTCGTAAGTCGTGCCCGGGCGGGAGCTGCGCTGGTTATCGAAGTAGAACGTCAGCGTCGTATTCGACGACGTGTAGCAGGCATAGGCCTCGGGGGCATTGGGATCTCTGGTAAAGTAGCCGGGGTTACTGGTGCCGCCGTCGATGTGGGCATAGGTCTTGTCCGTCGGGTTAGATGAACTCCAGGTCGTGCCCTGGCCGCCCACCAGGCGGGTGCAGCCGGAGAACATATTTGCGGAGTACGTCACAGCCGCAGTGCTCCAGCCATTGCCAACATAGACAGTTCGCAGATTAGTGCATCTATAGAACATGCTGGGCATTCTGGTCACCTGGGACGTGCTGAAACTGCTCAAGTCAAGGCTTGACAGGCTTTCGCAGCTATAGAACATCGCACTCATATCGGTCACCTTGGTCGTGTTGAAGTGGGTTAAATCAAGGCTCGTCAATTCTGTGCAATTACCGAACATCCATGTCATATTGGTGACCTCGCTGGTGTTCAGGTAGCTCATGCCCGTGATGGATTGAAGGTTTTCCATATCATAAAACCAACAGTAGGTGGTTGTCGGTCGGGCACTAGCGAACGAGATGTCAAAGACCACTCTGGTCACAGGAGAGGT
>JAEEGI010004297.1_pt1 | contig 33475 bp, 23 predicted proteins | sample 8958751 | NCBI WGS metagenome assembly JAEEGI01 (sample SAMN16246545, study PRJNA631951) | gut metagenome | biome: gut microbiome; feature: rumen; material: KS-attached | host: Bos | place: Iran: Karaj | collected 2018-10
TGATTTATTTTTGTAATTTGAATAATTAAGTAAATTACGTTTTAACCTTAATTCTTGTTTTAATTTTAAGTTATTCAAATTTGAAGAAGAATAATTTTTTGGTGTTTTATTTTTTTTCTTTTTAAATGTTAATGTTATTGATTCAATATGAATAAATTTTAAGGTATTATTTTTATTGTTTGTTAAATTTTGATGTAAATTAGTCTTTTTGTCAATTTCATATATTGGATTTTGTAAATTATTAATTTCAATTTTTTTATTCTGATAAATAGAAAAAGATGAATTTTTTATAATTTTTATTTCATTTTCTTTATTTTTATTAAATGGAAATATATAAAACTCATTTTCTTTTATAATAGAATGATTATTTCTTTTTTTAGAAGATAAAATATTGAAATTAATTTCATTTTTCTTTAATAAGTTAAAATTATTTATTTTAATATCTAATTTTTCTAAATCATCCCTTTTAAATAAAAAATAATTATTTTACTTTTTCTTCTTTTCCTCAATTTCAAATTTATATTCATCAATAGAATATGCAATAATTCTATTAAATTCATTTTCTTGTAAAAATTTTGAATAAAAGTCCATTTTTTTAATTACATATAATTTGAATTTATTGATGATAATTAAAAGAAAAATTTAATTTCAAAAATGGAGTATCATTCAAAAATAATACAATTAATATTACCTAATAAAAAATTAATAAAAATAAACATTTCAGGAGATGAAAATGAATTAAAAGAATTATTATCAGAAATATCAGGATTAAGTCCATCTCAAATAAAAGGACTAAAAGATTCAAATGGAAATTATTACACTTTATCTTCGGCTTTAATAACAGAAGATATATATAATGGTTCAAAGAATTGTTATTTTGAATTAATTTTTGGAAAAGAAAATTCAAATAAAATTTCTCCAAGTAAAAATAATGAAACTAATAATATTATATTTACAAATTCACCTAATGTTGGTAATTATATTGCTAATTATTATATTAATGGATTTAAAAAAAAAAATTGTACTCAAAATTTAAATAAATATGTCAGTGAAGCTATAGAACAAAATGAAATAAATATGATTAATAAGTATTTAAGACAATTAATGTCAAATCATAAAATTACTAAGGAACAATACTCAGAATTAATTACTTTAGTACATAAAAAAAATAAAGAATTACTTAACGAATTTAAATATATTTTTTCAGGAAAATCAAAGGAACCAAATTTTGTAGATTCGATAACTAATTATATTAAGTCAAAAAAACAAATTAGTTTCAAATCAAGTACACCAATATTAAAACCGAAATTAGATAAAAATATAATAAATAAAAATAACGAAAATATAGATCTTAATAATAAAGTTGAAATATATGAAAAAATGAAGGAATATTTTGACGAAGAAGATTTAGATATTATAAGAATATCTTTAAAATATGAAAATGAAAGTGTTATAGAAGCCATTATAGAATATAAAAATAATCATATTATTTCAAATTTAATCTTGATTTTTAAAAAATTCATTGCTCAATATAAAAAAAGAAGTGTGTTGTTTGGTGATAAAATAAAATATTTATTGTCTACTCGAAAATTAGATTTCGATAAAGAAAATGAAAGTATGATTCATTTAAATAAATCTTATTTTAAGTCAACTATTAAATTAAATGCTCATAAAAATTTAGTAAAAACAATTTCAAACATAAGAAGTTTAAGTCATTCTTCTTCTGGGTTAAATAAAATAAATGATTCTGAGAAAAAAATAACTAAAAAAAATATTAAAAAATTATTGAAACCTCAAAATCAAATTATTTTTGATTATTTAGATAAAAATGCAAAGGAAGAATACAATTTATTAGAAAAATTATATAAAGAAAATAATATGAATAATATAAATGTTATATTAAATGAAAAATGTGAAAAATTTATAGATAATGAATTAAAGAAATATTCAAAAAGTAAAGGAAAATATCTAACTGATAAAGAATTAAAAATTTTTCATAATTTAATAAATGATAATAATTCAGAAATTCAGTATTTATATAATCAATTTCAAATACAACAAAATTTATCAAATTTCATTAAAGACATTTATAAACTTATTAAAAAAGATGAAGATACATCCACCGAGGAAATATCACAATATAATGAACTTATAATTGAATTTTTAAATGATTTACCTAAAATAGAAATAGATGAAAAAGAACAATTAAAAATAAAATATTTAATAGAAAGTAAAAATCTTAAAATTTTAAATATACTTAAACAATATAAAAAGAAAAAAGATATTACATTATATAAAGAAGAAATTAAAAGTTTAAACCAAATAAAACATACAGGAAATATTTTAGAAAAATTAGAAAAAAGAACATCAAGTCCAAAACATAACCATAATAATAATAATAGAACTTTTGATTTTGAAGAAATTATAAATGATATTAAAGAAAAAATTGTATTAACCTTTGACCAAATAAAAATAATAGAAGATAATTATTCAATAGATGATAATTTAAAAACAATAGTTGATGATTTTTATATATATAAAAGTTTATCTTTACCAAATTTTAAAATTAAGTTAAATGAATATTTAAAGAACAAATCAGAAAATAATAAATCAAATATAAGAAAAGGTAAATCAAAACAAAAAACAGTAAAAATTCAAAATATAAAAAATGATAAAAACCACAAAAATAAAAATTTAGATTTATCAACAACACCAGAAATAATAAAAAAATCAAAAAAAGAATTATGTTTTTTTTTACATAATGAAGAAAAAATTGAAAATAAAATATTAATAAAACAAAAAGAAATAATATCTCTTTTACATAAAGAAGATTGTTTTGATGATGAAACTTTTAAAATAATAAATAAGAAAATAGAACAAGATGATAGAGCTTTATTTTCAGCTTTTGAAGTTTATGCCGTTTCTCAAGATCATATTGAATTTATTGAAACTTTAAAATTAATTGCAGATTTATTCAGTTCTCATAAAGAAAGTTTTTATGTTCTTTTAAATCACTCTTCTTTTAATTCTTCACAAAAAGAGCAATTAGAGAACTTATTTAGTATAAAAAATAGTTTATTAATTCAAGCTTTGGAAAAATATGAAAATAATTTTGACAAAGATTCAATATATAAAATTTTTAATGAATTAATTTCAAATAATAATTAAAAATAGGATATATCATTATCATTTTTATAGAAATTGTTTCTTTTGTATATATTAATATTATTCAGTTGAATAATAAAATCAAAAACATTTTCATCAAAATGATAATTATAAGAAATATTAATTATATATATAAATATATCTAGTTTAGAAAATACATTTTTTAATAACATTTGGTTTAATTATTAATTAAATATATTAAACGTATTGTAATAGTTTATTAATTTATACAAAAAAATAATCCAAAAATAATATTTTTCAAACTCATTTAAATATTAATAAAAAAATTTGTTTTATTTTGTTTATTAGTTTCTTTCTTTTTTTAAATACAATCCACAAAAACAAAAAAAATAAAATTATTAAAAACTAAAAAACAAAATATTCTAAATTTAAATTAAAGATTTCTAACTTGAATAGTAGTACATTTTTTTCCATTAGTAACTAAATCTCCTACAAGTAAATATTTAATAACATCCCTCTCTTTCATAAATTCATCAATTCTCCTCATATTATTAACATAATCTTCATTAATTTTCTCATCATAAACACTTTGTACATTCCAAATTAAATTCATTTGATTACAAAGCATTTTATTATTCGTAAAGCCAAACATAGGAATATTCAATCTACTACAAGCAATATTTTTAATATAATCATCACTATGATTATGAACAGCAACTAAACATTCAATATCATCAGTAACAAAAGGTAAAATAGATATAATATTTTCTTTAAAAGTATTAGGAGAAACATCTAATGAAGTACAAGAAAATTTTCTTTTAATCGATTCCATACTAGTATTCAAATCAGTTTTTTTTTTACTTTTATTAGCACGTCTCCTTAAACTTACATTACTTTCAAAACCACTTCTCTGTAATCTCCCTCTATGTAAAACACCAAAACAATCATCACAATCAGGTTTTTCACAAATAGAATATATATTACTTTCAGTTTCTTTAGCAATTTTAGACATTGTTTTAATAACTAAAACAGGATGAGGACTTTTAGTTGTTTCATCACTTGTCATTATAGCATCAGCACCTTCAAAAATAGCATTTCCAACATCAGAAACTTCTGCTCTTGTAGGTTGAATATTTTTAACCATTGATAAAACTAATTGAGTTGCTATTATTATTGGTCTATTATAATATGAACATAAAGCTGCCATTTTTTTCTGCATTGTTGGTACTTCTCCAAATGATATTTCACATGATAAATCACCTCGAGCAAACATTACTGCATCACTTTCTCTAATAATTGCTTCTAAATTTTGAGTACTTTCAAAATTTTCTATTTTTGATATTATTTGAATATCACATCCTTTATCATGACAATGTTTCTTTACTTCAGCAACATCCTCTCCAGTTCTAACAAAAGATAAAGCAATAAAATCTACTTTCTTCTCTATTCCAAAGTCAATATCTTTCCAATCTTGTTCAGTGACAGTAGGAAGAGATACAGGTCTCCCATGTAAGTTAATATGTCTTTTAGTAGTGATATCACATTGTCCTTCAATTACTCTGAATTTAAGATCATCCCCCTCCTTCTCAATGCACTCTGCCTGAACGACACCAGAGTCTATTACTATAACATCTTCAACATCGACATCATCAATGAATTCAGGGTAACTAACAGAAATTTTTCCAGTGTCTTCATAAACTCCAGGAACTATTGTCATTGTAAATTCATCTCCTTCTTTTACTGATAGTTTATCACGAATTTCTCCAGTTCGAATTTCTGGTCCTTTTGTGTCTAACATTATCGCCGCATTTAAATTTAAGGAACGTATTGTATCTATCATTTTACCATGAGATTCATGTGTCCCATGAGAGAAGTTTAAACGGAAGACGTTTACTCCTTCGTCATATAGTTTTTGTATTATTTCAGGAGTCTGGGATGCTGGACCTAAAGTTGATACTATTTTCGTCTTTTTTGGAAGATCGAGGGCGTTGAACATTTTTATATGGGAATTTTTTAATTAATTTTGTTAATTTTTATTCATTTTTTTTTGATTTTTTTTATTTTTATATTCTATATATAATTAGATGATGTATATATTTATCTATATAGAAAAAGAAAATAAATACTTTTAATAGGAAAAAATAATTAATTTTATAATATTCAATAATGATTAGAAAATACAAAAAATCACATAACAAAGATTTAATATTCTTAAATTCCTCATATTATAATTTAAAAAAAATAATTTTAATTGATCTAAATAAATAATAAATAAAAGATAAAAAAATGTAAGAATATTTTACATATAATATCTTAATATAGAGAAAAGAGTTAAATGAGCTTTTTGACTATAAATTTACAGAAGTAACAAAACAAGAATTTAATATGTTTATTTTTTAGAAATAAAAACCAAATAAAGCTTCAAGGAAGAGTTTTAAATGAAATATTTTTTTAAACAGAGGGATGTTTTTAAATTCGGAGAAAAAAAAATAAGAATAATTTAATTGGTAGGAAGCAAAAAAGGAAATATAAATTTAAATGATTTATTAAGATGCTACTTAAACTTATTTAATAAATTCTTTATAAATATAAAAAAGTGTAGAATTTGATATTGTGATGATAAAGAAATTGATTATACTTTATTAAATCTTTGTAAATGTTTTGGTAGATTAAAATATATCATGAAGAATATGAAGAAGTCTAAGGTGCATATATATATATTTTTTTTTAATAATTTCACCTTTCATATATTTTTTTTATTATCTTATAATATAAATCATTTTTTTTATTATTTGTATGAGTTATTAATTATTCCTTTGAAATATCTAGAAAATATATATCATTTGTTAAAAAACTAAATTACAAATTTCCTTATTTAATTAATTAAATATTTTTTCTTTTCCTATAAATAAAGTGGAATCACTCTATTTTCATTTTTACTTAATCATTTTATTTAATATTTATATTTCAATTATATTTATAATATTTACTTCAAAAAAATAGATAAAAAAAAATGTCAAAAACTCTTTTAATAATCCTCCTCCTTATTCCTATAGCCTTCCAAAACAAAGACACATATCCAAAAAAGAAGGACATAAAGGGGATCCAACCTGATGGACAAGATCCAAATCAAATGATAGGGAACGGAGTATCAACAGTAGCATTTAATCTTCCTTGGTTTTTATGGCAACCATCGAAAAAATCATCATGTTCCTCAGGTGAATATTCATATCAAGGATATTGTTATACAATAAATCAAGGAACAGTAAATCAAATAAAAACATATACAAAAGCAGGATTAACAGTAACAGCAATATTATATGGAGTACCTCAATTTGCAAGAACAAATTGTAATATAAATAATAAAATATTTTGTGCTCCATCTAAAAGAGGTTCAATTGATTTTGGTAAATATGCAGGTTTTGTTGCTCATTTTTTTAATGGTGAAAAAGGAAATGGAAAAATATCTGATTTTGTTATTCATAATGAAGTAAATGCTGCTGAATGGTTTAATATTGGATGTTCTTATGGATGTGATGTTGAAAAATGGGTTTCTACTTATGCTGATAGTTTTAATTATGCTTATGATTATATTAAAAAAGAACAAAAAAATGCTAAAGTATTAATTTCATTTGAACATCATTTCGGGAAAGAAAATGATCAATATTTAAAAAATAAAAGCCCAGTTATTAGTGTAGAAACATTTTTATCTAAATTAGTACCTAAATTACAAAAAAGAAAATGGAGATTAGCTTTTCATTCATATCCTCCAAATTTACTTCAACCATATTTTGGTCCAAATGATTACCCAAGAATAACATTTGGTAACATAGGAGTATTATCAGGATATTTAAGGCAAAAATATCCAAATAATCCAGAAGCATATGAAATTCAATTAACAGAAAATGGAATAAATGGTGTAAATTCAGAAATGAAAAATTTACAAAATATATATTTATGTAAAGCATTTCGTAATATATTAGGAACACCAGGAATAGAAAGTTTCATATATCATAGATTAAAAGATCATCCAGATGAAACTAAAGGTGGTTTAGCATTAGGTTTATGGGATAGTAGTGGTACACCGAAACCAGCTTGGTCAACTTTTTGTTATTCAAATACTAAAAATGGAGACGGACCAAAATGTGGTTTTGAATTTTTACCATATGTGAAAATGGAAAGAGGATATAATGGTCGGGGTCATTGGATTACTACTAGACAAATGCCTGATGGTTTTAAAGTAGAAACATATTGGAAAATTTTAAGAGAGAAAAAAAAAGGAACTTTCCTTGTTTTTGAATGTAGAGTTGGAGGAGTAAGAGGAAGTCATACTATGATTAGTAAAGATTATAAATGTGAAGGTCAATTTAATATGGGACCAATGGGATATGTTTATGATAGTAATGTTGAAGGAAGTGTTGGAATTTATAGATGTCTTGTTATTGGGAATGGAGATCATTTTGTTTCTAGTGATAAAAATTGTGAAGGTAATAAAGTTGATATGTTTATTGGTTATGTTATGAGTTAGAATTTTTAATTTTATTATAATTTAATTTTTGTGAACTTTTTAAGTTTTTTTTTATTTTTTTTAATTTATAATTGTTTAAAAAAAAAAATAATATATAATATGCATTTTATAATTTATTAAGAATTTATAAGACTATATAAAAGTATATAAAAATTGTCCTAAATAAATATTCTTCTCCAATAAAATTATTAATCACTATTTTTCATAAACAGATTTGAATAAAAATATCAAATCAATATTAAATAAAAAATCTATAAAACCTAATATATAAACTCTACAAAATTAAATATTTTGAAAAAAGTTATAATAATGTAAACTTTACATTTCACAATTTTCATTCAAAAAATTTTTAATATCATCAAACATTTGACTTTTAATTTTACAAGTATTAGGGCAAATTTGTTCAAATACATTTAATCTCTTTTTTTCAATTAAATTTTTAGTATTATCAACATTTTCTTTTATAGAAACTATTTTCATTATTCTAGAATAACTCATATTTTGATCATAAGGATTATTTAATATATTAGATTTTAATGAATGAGCAAATTGACATCTACTACCATAAGGACAAAAACCATTATTGAAAAATTGAATGCATTTTTTAGTTTTATAAGAAGTTGTATTAGTAACTTTAATTCTTAAATTTTCTATTCCATGAGCATAAGCACAATTATTTCCATATTTACAATTACCATTAATTTCATAATATTTGCAAAGTTCAGTTTTATATTTTATTTTAAAATCATTTGCATTTGTTTTATATGGTTGTTTTGGAGAATTTTCTTCAATATCTTCATTACTTGTACTTTTTTCTGAATCCTTTGAATCTTTCCTCTTTTTGACTTCTTGGTATTTTAACTCTGAAAAATAGTCTTTTGGATGATTTTTTTTGTTATATAAATTTTTTGATTTTTTAACTTGTTTTTCTTTTTCTATCTTTGAATAAAAAATATTTGAATTTGGAACTTTACATTTTTGAGAATTATGACTAGGGCACATGCTTGCTTTTATTTTTTATTTTTTTAATTTTTGTCTCCTTATATTTGAAATAACTTTTTTAAATAAATAGAATTTATTAAATAAAGTTTAAAAATAAAAAATTTTTTTTTCATTTAAAAATAGATGAATTAACTATTTTTCTATTATAAAAGATAATAATTTAGGTATAAAAAAGGGTATTAGTTTAAACAAAATATAGTTTTCATTAAAATTAATTAAATTTTATTTTTATTATTTTAAATTAGAAAAAAGATTAAAATAATCATATATACATATTATAATTTAAAAGAAAAAATATTAAAATTTTTATAATATAATTAATAAATTATAATTTTATACAATATTTTGTATTAATTATTTTTTCGAAAGATTTTAAGAGTCAAAAACATATTCTAACTCAATTTCAATGTCATTTTAATAAACTTCATTTTTTTTCTTTTTTCCAGATTTTTTTTAAAATTATTATTATTAATGAATATATAATAAAAGAAAACTATCAATTATAAATTATAGAAAAAAAGTTAAAATACATAATGAACAATTTAAAAGTTATAAAATAATTAATTATTTTTACTTAATTTTGTTATTGTGAATTAAAAATCCTTTTTGAAAAATTATTATTTCAAAAGTCTTGATTTATTACAATTAAAAATAAAAATTACAAAATTAATAAATACTTAGATATTTAAAATTAATAAAGAAATTATCGATAATATTTGGTATGGAAAAAAAATTAAGTCCAATTATATTTCGAATAAATAAAGACTTTAACATTCCAGAAAATAATCAAACTTCATTTCAGAGTGTTTTTTCATATCTAAAGAAAAAATTACAAGTTAAAGATACAAGAAAATCTCATATTGATTCTCTTTTAAAAAAAAGCAAAGGAAAATTCTTTAAAGCAGTACATGATTATTTAAAAATTTGTTTAAATATAATAATCAAAAGATTACCTCAATCTTTTATAACAAATATAACAATAGAATACAATCAAAAATATTTATATAAAAAAATTATCGATATTTATAAAGAATTTAATTTGCTTCCATCATTAGAAGAAATATTGGAAAAAAATTTATGTAATAAAGATAAAATTGATTATTTGAAAGAAATACTTAATTCTGATTTTTATAATCTTTATGAAACTTATAGAGAAAGTGATAGATTTAAAAGAGATATAAATGAAGTTAAAATTCATGAAGGAAAAAGAAATATAATTTTATATGAATTTGTGGCGAATAATTTTTGTATTTATTATTTATATGGTAAAGCACATGTTCAGAGAGATAAAAAAAAAGATACTTTTGAAGAAGAAGAAAAGGAAAACGAAAACATTGAAGAAAAATCAAATAGTAAATTATCTTTTTCTTCATCTTATAAAAGTTTAAGTTACGAAAATAAAACTGAAAGTGATAATAATAATAATGAATGATATTTGAAAAATTTATAAATGATTAATAATAAATGAAAGTAATGTTTATTTAATAGAATGTAAGTATTGTTTTTTTAGAGATAAATGATTATTATAATTTTTTTATAAATACCATGTGACTCTTTTATATATAATTTAGAAAATGAGATTAAAAGTATTTTTTATTAAACTCATCAATTAATTTACCTGATCAATATGAATATAAAAAACGGACATTATGAAAAAATATTTTAAAATTTATAAATTTTTTTATATAGAAAATTGATGAGTTTGTTTTTTGTTATTGACCTAATAACTAAAATAAAAAATTAATGCTTTTAAAAAAAATATTTTATTAATAGAATAGAATAGTTATAAATTAAAGTATAAAAAATAATTTTCGAGTTTTTATAAATTTAAATCAGTTATTAATTCATATTGTTTAGGAACATTATAATCATATAATATTTTTTTTAATTTCATTTGTTTAGTAATTATTGGTTTTCTATCAATAATACAATCAGGAGATTTAGATTGAGTATAATTATATTTTGGATCATATGAACCTAAAGGAGGAATTTTTGATTGTTTAGGAATATATGAATTAATATTTAAATTTGAAGACATTTTATTAAATTCAATTAAACCTTTAATATTATTTTTACTTCTTGGATTTAATATATTTGAGGCGGAAAAATTAGAATATAAATTAGAATCAATTACTAAAGGTTTTCTACTTGTATATTTACTAAATCTTAAAGCATGATTTGTTTTATCTAAATTTAAAAATGAATTTGCTACTTTTGTTTCTTGAGTTAATAAAATATGACTTTTATTTCTACCATATATTTCTAATAATTTCTTTTTTTTAAATCTTTTATAACTATCTTTGATTTTCTCTTTAATAGTATCTGGATTATTTTCTGTAATAGTTTCTTTGATTGTTTCTTTATTATTTTCAGTAATATTATCTTTATTTTTTTCTTTACTTAATTCTTTATTATTTCTATCAACAGGTGAATAAGACGAAAATTTTTTTAATAATTTATCTTTTAATTTTACATTTGGAATATATTCTTTTCTACTAAACAATATTCTAGGCAGATTTTTCCTTATTGAATTATAATTTGGATTATATCTTCCTATATCTGCAATACGACCAATATTTTTTTCTTTTGAATTTGATTTTTTCTCAGAATCTAATGATTTAAAAGAATTTTCATCTCTATGATGTAATTTAAATTTATTTCTATAATTCTTCCTATTTATTTCTTCTTGTTCTGCTTCTCTTTTTAATTCCCTTAAAAATTTTTTATATTGATTTATATTAAATTGTTCTTTAAGTTTATATCCACGACTTTTGTCAAACATTTTTAAAAATATATCATCTTGAAACCTTCTATTTGTTATTAAATTTTCATAAAATTTCTCAAATGATCTATCTCCAAAAAGTTTTTTTAAATTGTCTGAATATTTTGAAAAAGTATCATATATTTCAAAATTTTTGAACATTTTTATATTTTCTAATCTATCTTTGTTAATATCAATCATCTTTTTTTATTTTTAACAATTTAATTTTCTTATATATTTTATTAATTAAATAAATATTTATTATTAATTAAATTTTTATTAATTAAGAGTTTATGTGATTTTATAATTAAATTTGATTGTTATATTCTGATTTTTTTTAGTCATCCGTATAAACAAATATTTTTTCTTTGATTGAAAATTCAAATTTTTAAAAAAAAAGTTATATGTTTTTTATTTACATTTAAAAAATATAATATTTTTATTTTTTATCTTTTTCTTCATACCTATTTCCTTCTTCTTTTTTTAAAATATTATTTATTTGATTTTCAATTGATGGATCACATTTTTTATCGTTTAACATTGTTTTTAAGCTTTTAATTTCAGTAAATAAATCTGCAGTTTGTTTTTCAATATTTTGTATTTTAATTAAGTTTGAATTTATTGTTTTTTTAATATTTGTTAATTTCTTTTCAAGAATAACTTTAGAATTCCTATAATCTAAAATTTGTGTTTCATAATTTTGAATCATAGTTTCCTTTTCTTTAATATTTTTATTTAAAATATTAATTTGATTATTTATTTCTGTATGTTTTAAATTTTTTTCTTTATCAATTTCTTCAATTTCTTTTTTTCTATTTTTTAAATATTTTTCAATATTAAAAACTTTTACTAAAAAGTCATTAAATCTATTTATATCATTATAATATTTTTCCATTATATTTATTTCTTCTTCTGTAAAAGAAGTTATTTCTTTTTTTATTTCATTTATTTTATTATCATTTTTTATACAATTCAGATCAATATTACCGTCAGATATTTTCTTTTTTATAGTTTTTAATTTTCTATTTTCTTCAATTTTTCTTTTTTTTATATTTTCTAAAAATTGATTATAAGCTAAAGTACTTTTTTGATTTATATTTTCTAAATTTTCAAAAGTATTTTTTATTTTATTAGAAACTACTCTTTGCCTAACAATATCTGATTCAAGTTCTTTAATTTTATTTTGTAAATTTAACTTTTCTGAATTACATCTTAAATGAGACATTTGAATATTTTTCAAATCTTTAATTTCCTTTTTCAATTCTAAATTTTCTTCATTTTTCTTTTTAATTTTTATATCTAATTCATCTGTTGTTATCTGAGTTTGATATTGAATTAATTTTTTTATTCTTTTATTATCTTTTAATAATATTTCTGATAATTTTTTTGAATTTTTAAGTTCACAATTTATAATTTCTAAACTTTTTGCTGGTTTAATAATTGGATTTAATAAAGCTATTCTACTTGAAGCAGATTTTTTTATTATTTTATCCATTTGATAATTTAAGTTTTGAAGAGAAGCTCTTAAATTTGAGTTTTTTAATGATAAATTTTTTACATATATATTTTGGGAATTTAGTTTATTGTTTAATTCTCTTATATTATATATATGATTTATTTTTTCATTTTCTATTTCTTTTTTTAATTGTTCAACTTCATTTAAATGATCATTATTATTTGTATTAACATTGTTATTATTACTATCACTATTTATATTATTTGTAGAATTCTCATCTTTTCCAATTTCTTTTTTTTCTTCTTCATTTTCTTTTTCAAAATATTCAATATTTTTTAAATTTTGTTGCATTGGTGATTGCATTTTACTACTTTGAATTTCACTAGTTAATTCTTCATGAACAATATCAAGATTGTCTATATTATTATTAGAATTCATTTTTTATTTGAATTAATTATTTTTTATAAAAAGAGAAATTATAAAATTTGAAATTAAGAGTGATTCATTAAAGAAAAATGTTAATTGAATGTTTTTTTTAAAAAAATATACTGAAAGATAAACCAAGAAAAGAATTATTAAAGGTGTCAAATTGAGTATATATATTTTCTAATAATGATTCAAATAGTGATTTAATATCAAAAAAAGGTTATTATTATATTGTTTCAATGTATTTAAAGAATAAATATTTATTATTTAGTTTATTATTGAATATCAAGAAATATATAAAACTAATTTTTCATTGCCTTTTTCAATTTAAAGAATTTAATAAAACATTGAATAAATTTTTAACAATTTAAATATTATATTATTTTTTTTCATAATTAATCTTTTTATTTTTCGATTCATTTTTGATTTTTAATCATTTTTAATATTTAAAAAAAATGGAATTAAATTATGATGAAAATTTAGATTTTGAAATTCTCCCTGAAGATTATCCTACTTATGATTTTTCATTTAAATTAATAGTAATAGGAAATGCAGGTAAAAACTAAAATATAATATAAAACATTTTAAATAAAAATAGGAGTAGGGAAATCATGTTTAGCAATCAAAGCCACAAAAAATATATTTCAAAATAATTATTTAACAACAATAGGATTTGAATTCTTTGGTTTCACATGTAAAATAAATAATAAAATAATAAGATTACAAATTTGGGACACTTGTGGACAAGAAATATATAGATCATTAATATCAAATTTTTATAAAAACAGTTCATTAGCATTAATAGTTTATGCAATAAATGAGTAAATCAAATAATATATATAATTTTTTAAATTAAAGTAAAAAAAGCTTTGAAGATATAGAAAATTGGGTTAAAGAAATGAAAGACAATGTGAATCCTGATATTAAAATATTTTTAATTGGAAATAAATTAGATTTAGAAAATGAAAGAGAAGTTGAAATAACTGAAGCTGAAAAAATAAAATCTGATTATGATTTTTCATTATTTAAGGAGACTTCGGCAAAAAATGGAATGAATGTTAAAGAAATTTTTGTTGAAGCTGCTAAATTATTATATAAAGATTATATTGAATTGAGAGTAAATGAAAGTTTAGAAGAAGATAATGATGATAATATTGTTATTTCAGAAAATATACATGAACAGCAATCTTCTTCTAATTGTTGTAATAATAAATAAATAATAAAAATTATTTTTAAGTATTTATTTTTTTTTTTTATTTTTTATCATTGATATATTGTGAAATTTGTTATAATTGAAAATAATATTTTATATAATGTTATATAAAATAAAGTTGTTAGTTTAAATTAAATAAGTGGATATTTATATTTTTTGTTGTTATTTCTGCATGAAAAAATTTAATCAAAATTTCTTTTTTTTATGAATTCTGTTTAGTAGACATTAATATTATTTCAAATATTATATGTTGAATAAATCCATATTTATTAATTAAATTTATTATTTTGGATGCATCGTTAAATAGAAGTTAATTTTTTCTTTGTGATTTGGAAAAGTAAAAATTAGAAAATTAAGAGTTTTATGATTGATTTATTGATAGATATTATATTAATAAATCATAATTTTATTATTAATATGAATTTTAAAAATTAATAATATTTTTTATATTAATTAATTTAAAAAATATGATAATTTTATTTTAGACTTTTCTCAATTTAATTGGAAAGAAATCATTTGATTATTATAAATAAGATAAAAAAGTAATAATTGAAATACCAAAATTAATTGTTTTTTATAAAAAATAAAATAAAAAAATATAATAGAAATTTTAATAAATTAAGAATGGGAATATGTGATTCTATTAAATCAAAAGGTCATAAAACAGGAAATCAAAAACATGATCAAAAAAAAATAAACAAATCAATAAGAAGTGATATAAATAATGATCTAGAAAAAAATCCAGAAAAAAAACCAGAAAAACCAATAGTAACAGAAATAACAAATTTTTCTGATAAGAAATTAGAATTACAAAAGGAAAATTTATCAATTAATTCAGACCAAAAAAATAATATTTTTTTAATAAAATTTCCAGCTTCAATTGGTGAAATAGAATTACCGCTTTTTGTTAATAAAGATGAACAAATAGAAATTTCTATTGATAATGATAATGAATGTCCAGACAGAAGATCTTTTATGAATAATAGAATAATAAATTATAAAGGAGATAAAGATATTTTATATAAAAATAAAAATTTAGGTTCTATTTTTTGTAGAATTTCTTCAAATAGGACACTAAATTATTTAGATAAAGATACAATTAGTTTTAAAGCTGATTCCCCAGGAAGTTTAATTTTGTCTTGTAATTTAGATTTAGATAATTATTCTTATTATAATTTTAAAGGTTGTGTCCATTTAAAAATAAAAGGAGGTCAAAAAAAAAGTTATCTTGAATTATCTAGAAATTGTGATTATAAATTATCTAATTATTCTTCAGAAAATATAATAAATGAAAAAGAAGAACAAATACTTAGATATATTAATATGTTAAGAATATCACCTCAAAAATTTTGTGAAGATTATTTATATTATATAAATGAAAATGAATCAATTATTAAATTATTAAAAGAATGTACAAATCTAAATGAAATAACTTTAGATTCTAACTTAGTTAAAGTAGCTCAAACACATAATAAAGATTTATGTGATAATGGAACAATTGGACATATTGGAACTAATAAATCAACAATAAAAGATAGAATTTCAAATGTTGATAAAAAGATTAAATATTTCGGAGAAAATCTTTATTATGGTATTGAAAATCCACTTTTAATTGTTATTTCTATGATTGTTGATAAATATGATATTGAAGTAAAAAATAGAATTAATCTTTTAGATCCTAATTTTACTCATATTGGAATATCTCTTATGGAACATCCAATATATGAGTTTTCTTGTGTTATTGATTTTATTCAAAGTAATAATTAAAAAACTTTTATTATTTTTTGTTAAGATATATAACTTATTGTTTAAATAATATTATTTTTTCAAAATACAAATTTAAAACCTAAAAAGAAAAAAAAATGGAAAATTCCACTGAAAATGACATAATACAAATTAAAGAAGAAACAATAAATAATTATCATTGTTATTATTCATATTTTAATTTATCAAAAATATCAAAAATAATAATTTGGCCTGCAACTATGCATTTTATAGAAACAGTTCAAATATTATCAACATTAACATCAAAGAAAGATTATATAATAATTTCTTTTGAAGTGAATTCTTGGAATAAAGAATTAAGTCCTTGGTTTCAAAAAGCAATTTTTGAAAAAAGTGAAGATTTTATAGGAAATGGAAAAGAAACTTTAAATTTTATAGTAAATTCCTTAATTCCATACTTTGAAAATAAATTTCCTCAAATAAAAAATATTCCTAAATTTATAGGAGGATATTCACTTTCAGGTTTATTTTCTTTATGGGTTTTTTATTCTGTAAATATATTTAATGGAGTTGCTGCCATGAGTCCTTCTCTTTGGTTTGATAATTGGGATAAATTTATAGAAAATAAAAAAGTAAATGAAAATAGTTTTATTTACTTAAGTTTAGGTGATAAAGAAGAAAAAACTAAAAATAAATTTATGAAAATAGTAGGTGATAGAGTTAGAAAACAATATGATATTTTTCATAATTATTGTAATGTTAAAAATTGTTTTTATGATGTTAATCCTGGAGGACATTTTAATGATATTAAATTAAGGATTTCAAAAGGATTTTCATGGATTATTAATAACACATAACATTAAATGATAAAATATTTTATAATTTATAAAAAATTTTGATTTCAATATCAATTGGAAATTTATTTTATTGAATAATAAATCTAATGAATCAATTTTTAAAGAATGATAATAATTACATTATTTAATAATATTTCTGTTTATAATTTTTAACAATTAAATTTCAACAGAAACTTTATCAATAGGACACATTCCATTTTTTTTAACCAAGGATCAATACAATTTTTATGAAAAATATGTAAACAATTTAATATCTTATAACTTCATCATTTTTAAATTTTTCAAGACAAAAACTACATTCATTATTTGGATAATGTTTTTGAGAATTAAATTTTTCAGTACCTAATTGATTAATTTCATTTTGAGTCATACTTTTTTTAACATTAACTTTTAGTTGAGGAAGTTGAACGTTTGGTCTATTATCATTATCGAATTCTTCTTGAAGACACATTGCTAAAACACTATCATTAATTGAAATATCTTTGTTTTCCTTTTTTGGTATTGTCTTATTTTGATTATTTGAATAAATATTAGAATTTGGAAATAATTCCTCCAAAATTTTCTTGTAATTTTTTATTTCGTCTTCTAAATTTTTAACTTTTACTTTCAAATCAGAATTTTCTTTTTCAAGAAGTTTTATTTTTTCTTTTTCGCTCATTTTTAAAATTTTTTATTATTATTTTAATGAAAGTGTATTTTTTTAATTTATTTTATTATCAATGAAAATATAAACTTTTAAAATAATTATATTGAAAAACTTGTATAACAATTATTTTTACATTGAGAAAATTATTTAAATAAAGAAAAGTATATTTACATTTTAACAGGAATAAATATAAAGTGTTATAAACAAATATTACTCCTTAAATTCAGATAAAAATATTTGATTTTAAAAAACGTAAAAATTATACAATTAAAATAGGAAAATGAGATTGAATTTAAAAAAATAAAAAATATGAAACTATAAAATATTAAAAAAAAATAGAAAGTAATGTGAAAAAATGTTATTAAAAAGGACAAAAATTATATAAGAAAATCCATGAAATTCAAACCCTCAAATAAAATAATAAATAAAAGAGATGAATTATAATACGAAAATAAATTACATCAAAACAATTTATGGATAATATTAATAATTTATTGGAAAAAACATTTAAATATATTTTGATTAATCTTCATCATATTAAAAAATAAAAATCTATTGATTTTTTTTCTAATTTTTCCTTAATAATAAACCTGAATTAAAGATAAACCATATAAATAAATCATCAAAATGTTATTCTCGTTTATAAATAAAAATAATATAATTTTAATGTCTTCAGACAATAAATTACAAATAAATGGAATATTCACTGATTTTTCAAAAAATTTACTTTCATTAGCAACAAATAAAGGTTTTCAAGTATATTCAATTAATTCTTTTTTTAAAATTTCAGATTCTTCAAGTGAAAAATTAGGTGAATTAAATATAGCTATTCCATTATATTTATCAAAAGTAATTTTAATTGTTGGAAAAAATCCTGATTCACCAATTACAAATTGTCAATTTATTTTATATGATGATAAATCAAAAAATCAAATGTGTGTTGTTAGTTTTAAAGAAAAAATTTTCTCTGCTAAAATTATAATAGAAGGTATTTTTATTTCATTTTTAGATAAAATAAAAATTTTTGATTTAAAAAAATTGGATAATATTATTGATATTAATGATATATTTGAAAGTAAAATTAATCTTTCTCTTGAAGATTCAAATTTAATTCTCTCTGAAATTAGTAATTCTAAAAGAAATATTTTAAACATTTATAATATGAAATTTCCTAAAGAAAATGAAGAATTAACAATTGTTAATTCTTATCAAATTGAAATTCCTTGTAAAACATTATATAAAATTTCCATTGATAAAAAAGGGAAAAATGTTTGTATTGCTTCTAAAGATAATAATTGTATTTTCATATATGATATTAAAGAAAAAACTATTTTACATTTTAATATTGAAAAATCATTTTTAAAAATACAAACCTTAGAATTTTATAAAGACTTTATCTGCTTATTTTATACAAATAATTTATTACAAATATTTAATTTAAAAGATAATAATAATAATTCTCATATAATGAATTATTTTGCTAATTATAAATTTAATTATTCCTATTTTGATGAACTTATAGATGAAAACTATGGTAAAAATATTAATAAATTTATCATTTATTTTACTCAAAAATCTGAATTTAGTCTTATTGATTCTCATGGAATTTGTCAAAAAATAAAATTCAATACAAAAGAAAGAGAAAAAATTTGGTGTGTAAGAGAAATAAAATTTATCAAATAATCTTAAGTAATTTAAAGTAATTTTCATTATCAAAATTATTTAATAATAAAAATCAATAGTTAATGTACCTTAATTATATAATATAAAAAAATCATTATTTAATTTTTTTCTTAATATATTTTTTATATTTTGGAATTTAAAGTTGTTTAATTATTATAATAAAAATGGAACATATAGAGTTAAATAATGGAAATATGCAAAAAGAAAATGTATTAAATATATTTTTAAATATGTAGAATAATAATGAAACAGAGCAACAGAGAATAATTCAAGAAGAATTTGGTAAAAAATATATTTAATTTTCTTTAGATAAAGAAAATAATAACATTTATTTAAATAACAATAATGAAGAAAAAACAGAAGAAATTTATGATAGAAATATTAAAGAAGAAAAAAATGAAGATAATATAAAAATGAGTAAAGATAATATTTCACAATTAAATAAGTATATTAATTTAGAAAAAAAATATTTAGAAACAAATAGTCTTTTAAAAAAAAATACCATAAAAAAACAGACTTTAGAAGATTTAACTAAAAATATATTAACTCTAGAAAAAAATATTGAAAAATATTTTAAAAAACCTATTATAAAGTATATTTCACAAAAAAGAAAAAGATTAAAAAAAAACTATCTTCACAAAAATAATCAACAAATTAAAAAAAAAACTCTAAAACCAAATAATTGAAAATCATTATATCCTTAATAAAAAATAATTATTTATTATCTTCTTTTTTATAATATCTATATATCTTAAAATTTAAATAGAAACAAAATAAAAAAATAAATAAAATAAATAAATAAATAAATATTCAAATAAAAAAAATTAATCGATAAAAAAAATGATTTAAAAAAAAAATTAAAGTTGTTGAATTATGTCTTCTTTAAATAAAAAAAATCTTCATTTAAAAAATATGATTTTCTCATCACCATTATCAAAACAAAAAGTAAATGTTTCAAATATAATATCAATAACTACAACAAATAACCAAGGAAATTCAATTAATATATCATCTTACATAAATGAACAAAATAAATTATTAAAAAATTTATATGATAGTTATACTTCAAATAAAAAACAAAAATCAGGAAATTCAAGTAATAAAAAATCAAATAGTGTTAAAAAGCAAATAAAAAAAAATTTAATTTCTTTAGGATCTTCTCCTTTAATAACTTGTTATTCAAAATTTACTTCAAATTTAAACTCAAAAAGAAATTCTTATAGTCATAATTCTTCTATTAAATTTTATTCAAAAAAAACTTCTTCTGTTGATAAAAATATTCAAAAAAGGAATTTTAAAGAACTTATAAAATCTAATACAACATTTTCTAATAATGTATTTAATAAAAAGATCTTTGAAAGTTCTGAGAAAAAAAATAAATTTAAATCAATATTAAAAAAAGAAATAACTAATAAAAATAAAAGAAGAAATATATTTTCTCATAGAAATAATATTTCTTCTGAGGATTTTTCATCATCAATTTGTAATATTAATATTTATTACAAAGATTTTTTTAAAAGGTTAAAAAATAAAAAAGATATATTTATAAATAAAGAAATTAAAAGTAATTCAGTTAAAAAAAATTATACTTATTTAAAAAGTGAAAAAAGTATTCAATTACAAACAAAGTTTTCAACTTCTCAAAGTACATTAAATAAAAAAAAACAAAATTCAAATATGAGTAATAATAATAATGATGATAATGGTAATATTAATAATATTGAAAATCCTGAAGAATTACATTTTTATTTTGTTAATATTTTTCAAAATAGAAAAAATGTAGAAAAAAAATTTGAAAATGATATATAATATTTAATTAATATAAATAAAAAATATAAAAAATTATTTTTCTTTTTGATTTAAAAATTTAAAATAAATTTTATATAAATTTAATAATGATTGAAAATGAAATTAATAATGAATCAGAAAATGAAATTGAAAATGATTTTAATAATGAAAATATAAGTAATATGATAATTTCAAATGAGAATGAAAATGAAAATGAAGTTGAAAATATTTTTAATGAAGAATTATATACTACAAGTTCAAGAGATAATAATATTAAAATTTTAAATACAAGTGGTTTATCCTTATTAAAAGAATTAGAAGATAAATGGGATTCAATTGAAAAAAGAAAAAGTGTAAATCCAGGAAAAAAAAATTTACAAAATAATATTATTAAACAAGAAAAAAAAAATGAAAATTATTTGAAAATAAAAAATGAAATTTTTAAATTAAAAACTCATTTTTTTGAAAATATTGATAAATTAAGGGAAAATTATAATAATAAAAATGAGGAATTTGAACAATTTATATTTAATAAAATTTCAGAAATGGAAAAATTTAAAATTAAAAGTGAAGAAATAAATAAGAAAATTCAACAAAGAGAAATGGAAAAATTAAATGAAAATAATGATAATAATAATTATAATAATAATTACAATTATAATAATTATAATAGTTATAATCCAAATGAAAAAACAATAAAACATAATAAAAAAAGAAGAGATAATCATTTAAAAAAAAATAAATCTTTTTTACATGATGATATATATAATTATGATAAAACAAAAATACCTTTAAAATACAGAGGAAATCTATTTACTTGTAAAGGAATAACTGAAGTTGAAGGTTTAGTTTATGAAACTCCTGATGATTCAGATAATAATAATAAAATTAAAATTTATAATCCAGTCTCAGATACTTTAAAAGATAAAATGAAAAATGTTTATGATGATATTTTAAAACCAACTTATATTCCTGATTATATTTTATATAATATTAATAATTTTGAATCTTCAAGAGAAAATAATAATGTAGATGAAAATAATACTTTAAAACACCCTAAATTAAATAATATTAATAATAATAATTTTAATCCTCAAAATAATAAAAATAATAATAATATAAATAAAAATAATCCTATAAATAATCAAAGTACTTCTTTAGTTAATTATAGTATAAATTCTAATTATGCAAGTGAAGCAAATATAAATTCAAAGACTTTATATTCTTTAGAAAAAAATTTTGATGAAATTTTAAATTCAATAAATCCAAGTATGAACCAAATAAATAAAGGAAAAACTTTTCTAGGTACTTATTTAAAAAATGAAAATTTGACTGAACCTATTAAAACACCAAAAAATAATACTGAATCAAAAGAAGAAATTAATCCAGAATTAGATAAATATTTTGAAGATTTATCAATTCAAGCAGGATATAAACTTCCTAATTCTAAAAAAAAAATTAATAATAAAAATAAAGATAATATTATTGAAGATACATATTTTATGAAAGAAGATATTAAAGATAAAAAATTTTTGAGAAAAATGGAAGAAAATGTTCAATTATTAAATCAATTAGCAAAAGTTACTTCAGGTTCAAATAATTTTCAAGAAAGAATTAGAAATTTAAATAATAATAATAATAGTACATATAATATCAATGAATATTCAAAATTAAATAAATCATATATTAGAAGTCATAATATGTCTCTTAATTCCTCCCAAAATATAAATAATTCTAATTATAGTTTTATGAATAATAATAAAGTTTATTCTAAAAATCGATTTGAAGATATTTTATCTAAAATGTATAAAACAAATGCATTAAAAATACATAAAATCATTCAAAATAAATAAGGATTATAAATAAAAATTTAATAAATAATCTCCAAATTATCAAAATAAATCAATTTATAAATATATAAAATAAAATTTACAAAACATCGAAATATTAATTTTTTAATTTTATGGAATTATATTTTAAAATTTTTTTTATCAAATAAATATATATACATCACATAGAAAACAAAAAAAAAGAACAATTTAATATAATATAAATCATTAAATAATTATATTAACATATAATTCCCATTATATAAATCAGTAGTAACTTTAGTAAATATTTCTTCTCTTAATTTTTTAATTTCTTTTCTAACATCATTATAAGGATTTTTAGCAATAGTTTTTAAAATAGGAATTAAATTAATTAAAGCATTATCATACTGATCATCACCATAAAAGCTTTTAATATAAATTCCATTTTCTTTTTGTAATTCATAACTTTGAGGTCGATTATCTAAAATAACAACTTTTGATAAATCTCTTCCTAATTTACTTAAATCTTTAACAAATGTATCATTTATTAAAACTGTATGTTGTCTATATAATCTTTTTTCAAAATAAATATTATTTTTATCTATTGAATCTAATATTGGATCAGCATAAAATTGTGTTGCTGAAGTAAATAATATTATTTCATATATTTTGTTTATTTCATTTAAAAATGTATTTAAACCTGGACGAGGGATAAATTTCCCTTTTTGAAAACTTATTATTGTTTCATCTAAATCAAGAACTAATGTAAATCTTTTTTTTTTATCTTTTTTATTTTTTAATAAAGGAGATTTATTATTATTAATATTATTTTTTGAAGAAATACCATTTTTTAAATAATCTTTTGGTTTTATATTATATTCTTCTAAATTTACTTTTTTTTTGAAATATTCATTTAAAGTATTTATATAAATTCTACTACTCCTACTTAAATAAAAAATTAATTCATTACCATTTACTTTATTATTTGATTGATATAATTTTAAAATATTTTTCATTAAAATTGAAATATTATTATTTCCACTTTTTAATAAATCTAAATGTTGATTTTTATTAATTTTTTTTTCTTTCTTTTTATCTAATATTATATTTAATTTTTGAACCCAATCACTTTTTTTTGTATAAGAAGGTAAAATTGAAATAATATAATCAGAAGCTATTAAAAAATTTTGATTAACTAAATAAATTAATTTATTTAAACAATTTAAAGTTGATTCACTTATTTTATTATCTTTTAATATTTCATGAACAACAATAATAGAAAGAAATTCTAAAACAGAATATTCATGAGCAATTAATTTTTCTTTTGTTTGAGAATCAGAAAAAAAATTTTCAAAAGAATTATAAAAAGAAGAATAATTATAAAACGTATACCATTCAATACAAAATTTTTTTAATTGAGTTATGTTTTTAAAACTTAATAAAATATTAGAAAATTTTTCTTCTAAAACAATTAAATCTTCTATTCTTATAGTTATAGTTACAATATCATTTTTTTCATCATTATGATTGCTTTCTTCATTTTCATCTTCTGATATAGTAAAATTTTCTTTTGAATTATTTCTTTTAGGATTTATATTTATTGAAGAATTTGAATTCATTAAATTTTTTTCTTTTCTTTCTGATAAAGCATAGTTATTATCCTTTGTTATTGGAGTGGAAAAATTTTTAATTGTATTAATTGGAAGAACGATTTTTTTTGATAATATATTTTTCATTGAATTATTATTAGCTAAATGGGAAATATTTGAATTACTAATATCTGTAATAAAAGAATTTTTTGATTTTTTATTTGAAATATTATCATTTGTATCATCAATATTAGTATAATTATTACTTATACTGTTGATAATATTATTATTATATTTTTCTTTAAATTTTATTTTATTATCTTTAATTGGTATTTGTTGTTTATATAATTGAACTGGTGAAACATTAAAATTATTTTCTTCAAAAAATCCATCTTCTTCAAAATATGAACTTTGTCTTTTATGATTAGTATTATATAACTCATTATTTAAATAATTTATATCATTAATTTCCGTTGAAGAAGATATTTGATGATGCTTAATTTTTTTATTATTATTATATTCTTCATATAAATAATTTATTTTATCATTATTTTCATTTGTTATATCTAAAGAAGATTTTTTATTCTGATGATTTATTAAATTTTTTTTATTATTAGTTTCAAAAGTGTATTTTAATACATTCATAACTGGGTTTTTAACAGGAATTTTTTTTTCAATTTCATGATTGATATTATTATTTATTGAATTATTGTTTAAAGAAATTACTTTTCTATTAATATTTGAATTAATTAAATCTTTATAAAATTTTTTTGATGGGTCTATTATTTTTTGTGATAAATTAGGTTTAAAATAATTAGACATTATCTCTTTTGTTTTTTCTTTATTTGGTGCAATATCATTATAAATTAAATTATTTTTTGGCTTTAAATTTACTCTTATTGGCATTTTATTTTTTTCAAAAGTTCTTTCCATTAATTTACTTTTTGAAATGGTTTTTGCGAATTCACTTTTGTTTTTTAATAGAAATGAGTCCATTATTAAAATATATATTATAAAATCATCATTAATTAAAAAATATATTTTTTTTAAAATAGAAAGTTAGTATAATTCATTATTTAGTTTTTTATCAATATTTAAAATCAAAGAACATTACTTCAATTATTTATAAAAACAAATAAAATATTTTAATTTTTAATAAAAATTTAAAAAAACTGATTATTATATATATAATATATAACTCTTTTAAAAGATAAATGTGCAATCATGATTTTTTAGAAACAAAAAAATTAAATGTAAAATATTGTTCAAAATGTTATTGCCTTTCATTTAATGAAATACCACTTTTATCAATTTCTTCAGATTTGTTGAAAACTTTTACAATGAATCCTCTTTCTTTAAAATTTATTCCAAATAATTACAATATTAATATATCAAATGTTTATACAATCAATTATTTAAATCATAGGAAATATGCAATTAATTTTCTTAAAATGCAAAGTGAATTTTTTTCATTATCAAAAGAAATTTTCCATAAAGCTTTAAATTATCTTGATAATATTTATCTTCATAATAATATTTCAATTAATATTATCGAAAAAATATCGAATGTTTGTTTATATTTTGCAGTTCAATTTAATGAATGTTATTCTCCTAATAATTATCAAATTGACTTTAGGAATTTTGAATCTTATATTAAAAATAAAAAATTAAAAGAAATTAAAATTCTATGTTTAAAATGTTTAAATTATGAATTAAGAAAATATTCTATTTTAGATTATATAAATTTATTTTTTTCTCTTGGGGTGATTTATCCTGATTATAATAATAAGTATCTTAATGTTTATAAAGTTTATTTGAAGTGTTTATATTTTTTAGATATTATAATTAAAGATAATAATTCATTAAAATATTCTTCTTATATAACAGCTTTAACAATAATTAAAAAATCTCTACAAATGTTTAATTGCTTTAATTCAGATATTTTTCATAAAATATATGGAATAAAGTTTTATAAAAAAAAATATATTTTGAGTGAACAAAACTTTGATTTTATTTTAACAAATAATAATTTATCAAAAATAAAAAACATAAATTTAACACCTAAAATCTCAAATGAAAGTACTATTGAGAATTCAATATGCAATGAATCTTTAAACAATAGTATTTCATAAATGATTTGTAATTTTATTTTAGTAATAAATATTTTAAAACAATTATAATAATAAAAACTGTATTTGTGTAAATGAAAAAATGTTTAAAAAGAATTATTGTTTTGATAATAAATGTATAAAGAGTATCGGATATGGTTTTAAAACAATTTAATAAAATAAAAGTTTAAACTTCATTTTGTAGCATATAATATATATTGAATAAATAGGTCAAACATATTTTATTAGATAATGTATATATTTTAATTATAAAATATTAAAAATATAAAAAAACAGAAAATAATATAATAGACTTAAATTATATTTTGAAATATATGATTGTATATTTTAAAAACATTATATAATTAACTTAATAGAAAATATAAAATACAATTTATTTTAAATAAAAATCTGGTTTAGAAAAATCAGAATAAATAATAATCCAATGATAATTTAATTTTAAGAATTAAAATAAAGAAATTTAATTTTAATTAGTAATATTCTAATTAAATATTTTAGCTAATCAAATTTCACATCTTAGAAATTTTTCATTAGTATATGTATGAATCTCCAATTCTAACCAGGTTTTTTAATAAACTTTTTTAAATATTTGAAAATAAGGTTTTATAAATTATTCATATATCCAATCTCATTTTAGATTGATATTTTTTTCTTGACAAACCATTTATTATTATTCTTGAACAGTCCAAATTTATATTATGATTAATGTTTGTTCAAATTAGACTATATTTTCTATTTTATTATTTTCACTTTCTTATTTTATTTATCTATTTTTTTTGTTCTTAATCTAGTTGGACTTAAAGAGATCATTTTTCAACATTATCTTTAATATTACAATTTTTAAACCTTTCTTTTGCCCAAGTAGCATATTTTTAATAAAGTTTTTTGGTTCAAAAAATCTAAGACAAACATTAATTTCACTTTTATTGTCAATCATTGTTTATAAATTTTGACTGTCTATTTCAGGAAGATAATTTTAATTAATCCATTTATTATTTAAAATATCTTTATCGTAAATCTTTTTTCAGGATTTTTTTCTAAACAAAGGCTCATAAAAAGTTTAAAATTATCACTAAATTTAACATCACTATAATCAATATATTCACTATCATTAATTTCATAAGCTCCTTCTCCAATTTATTCCACTTTATAATCATTTATTATTTTATATTCTTCTTCATCAAATATTTTTTCTATTTTTATTTCATTTTTTTTTCTTTTGATTTTGTTTTTTGTACTTGTAAGAAATTCATACTAATAATTATTCTTTTTTGTTCTTTTTATTTAATTATATTATTAAATATATATTAATTAATTTTTTTCTTCATTTTTTAAATGCTCATTAATTTTTTTTTAATTTATATTTTTTTAATGATTTCTTTATATAAAAACCATAAAAATTTGAAATTATTTAAACTTAAATTTAAAAATATATATTTTTTAAAGGCAGTTAACACTCTGTTTCTTTTGAAATTATCAAAAGCATCAATTTTTCACACTGCAATAATAAAATACTATTTCCAAAAAAGGTATTTATTTATTTTTTTGAATATCTTTTGAATTTGATAGTTACAATTAATTAAAAAGATTTTTAAATAATAATAATTATAATTGATATTTCTACAATATAATTGCTTAAATATTATATATTAATACATAATTTTATTTCAAAAAAATATAATATTATAATATATATAAAACAATATAATAAAACATATAAAGACTTTTTACTTTAATTAATTTTTTTCTTTTGAGATAATTTCAAAGTATTATTATTATTTTGTTTTTTCCTTTCAAAAGATTTTTCATAATTAATTTTTGTATTTTGTTTTCTTTTTGGAAGAAGAGTATAATTATTACCATCATCATTTTTTTTTCTGAAACTTGCTTCTCTTGATCTAAAAGAATTTTTAGAATAATTTTTAGGAATATAATTTCTAAAACTTTCAGGATTACCATCATTAATTGATTTATTTTGATTAATAATTTCAGATTTCATTCCTGGTTCTGTTAAATTATTATTATTTTTATAACTTGATATGTTTATATATTTTTTAGTTTTATTTTTTCCATTTTCAAAATAATAACTCATATTATTATTTATATTTTCTTTTGAATCAATATCTGCTCTTTTAAATACTCTTCTCATATTTGAATTATCTGCTTTTGAGATTATTTTCTTTTTTTTAAATAATGTTTCTTCATATGTTTTAATAAATTGCTTTTTTTCTAAATCATTTCCTTTTTTTTCTTCTGTTTTTTGCTTCTTATAATTATTATTATTATTATTATTTCTTTTTGTTGGATTTATTGGATTAAATTTTTGATGAGTTTTATAACATTGAATTTCACAATCATTATTATTATTTATATCAAAGTCCTTATTTTCAATATTATTTTTATATTCATTTTCTTCTTTATTATATAATTTAATGGCATTATCAACTGTAATATTTTCTTTTAATGGAAAATTATTATTATTTTCCTTTTTATGATGTAAATGACTCGATTTACATTTTTTTAAAGTTTGATTATTTTCATTTAAAAAATTTAATAATTCATCTGTAATTTGATTTGCATTAATATTATAAATATTATTAGGTTGATTTTTTAAAGAATTATTGTTTAATTCTCTAGTATTATAAGAATTATTTTTTTTTACTCTTTTATATGGATTTTTAGGAATTGAATTACGACTTAGTGTAAAATCATTAAAATCTTCTAATTTAATATTATCTGAATCTTCTCTCATAATAATATTTACATAATCATATAATTTAATTCTTACAGAAGAAATTTCTTTATATTCATCATATTTAATTGCAAAATTTTCTAAAAGATTATATTCTTCAATTGATAAATTTTCAGAAGGCATTTCATTATTAAATGAATAATATAATAAATATGGCAATAAATTATTTTTTAAAATATATTGAATTACTTGAAACCAATTTTGGAAATTTATAATATTTTCATTATCATCATAATAAACCCAATTTGATTTACTTTTAAATACAGAAGTATATGATTTTGAATTTGTTTTAAATATACATCCTGAAAAAATATATTTATCAAAATTATTATCTATTTCCTCAAAATGATTTTTTTCTTCGAAATTAAAAAGATCTTCTAAATCAAAGCTCATTGGAATTAATATTAAAGACTCTAATAAATTTAACATTGAAAAATTATTTCTATTATTTAGAATAAAATCAAATAATAAAAATTTCATATTTGAATTATTACTTTCATTAGGATTTAACAAAAAATTTCTGGAAACCCTATTATAATTACAATCAACACTATTTAAAGGGCAATTTATTTTTTTTGTGAAATTATGTTCTATTAATTTTTTATAATAATGAATTAATTTTCCTTGATTATTATAAATTAAAGTTGAATGATTTTCACTTATTTTAATTATATCTAATAAAGGAATATCAAAAATATTTTGAAATTTATCTATATTAAAAGAAATAGAATATCCACAATCACAAATATCTTTTATTTTAATATTTTTAAAAGAAAAATCATTTTTCAAATTAGTATTTTCAATTATTAAATTTAGGAAATTAATTGGATTATTAATTTCATTAATTTGAAAATTTGAATTTAATTTAAATAAACTACTTTTTAATTTACTAATATCAATAATTTTACAATCATAATTATTATTACAATTAACAAAAATATTATGTAAATGAATAGAAAATTTATCACTTTCTTTAGTTATTTTTTTCATATAAAAATTATAAATAGATTTTATTCTATAACATAAATGAAGAATAACATTAATATAAGAATTATTCATTCCAAATTGATCAACAAATATATTTTGATTTTGATTTTGAGATAAATTACTTTGAATTGAAGTCTTTGAATTTAATAAAGAATTATGATGATTTTTTCCTTTTAAGAATAAATGTTCAACTGAATAAGAACCATTCTTTATATTATTTTGAGAAAAATTATTTAATAATATTTGATTCATTTCTTCATCCTTTCTTCCTTCCATTAATTAATTTTTTTTCAAAAATAAATTTTTTTTCAAAAAAAATAAATAATAAATTAAATTTTAATTTAGTCAATAATATATTTTTCTCTACAACCAGGACAATAATTATTATTTCTTCTTAATCTAATAAAACATTGTTTACAAATAACAAAGGAACATTGACATGGAAGTTTAATTAATTCTCTTTTATTTTGAAAACAAATACCACAACTAATTTGAATTGTATCTATAATATCTTTATTACATTTTAAACACTTTTTTCCAATAATATTTTTTTCACAATTAAAACAAACAATACATCCACAATTTAATTTTAAATTAGGAATATTTTCTTTACAATAATTACATTTTTTATTAATATTTTCTTGATTAATTATTTTATTCTTTTCAAAATATTGAATAATTAAATCAACTTTTTCCTTATTTATAATAGCTTGTTCAGTTTCTGGATTAATAATAATATGATGAATTCTATATTCTTCAACAGTTAAATGAGGAATTTTTATTTTTCTAAATAAGCAATAAATAAATATTCCAACAATGAGAATTGATATAAAAACACAAAATGAAATTACTAGATAAAATTCTGTACAAGAACATTCATTATTTACAACATTACAATATCTTCTACAATTTAAACATATATTTCTATAATTATCACATAATCTACAATGAGGAATATTTTTACATTTCTTTTCTCCACATATTCCATTTTTTAATATATATCCTTTTTCACATTTCTCACAATTAAATGTTGTTGAAGTTAATATATTACATTTTATACAATTATGTTCTTCACATTTTATACAATTCGAATAAGATAATACATATCCATCTTCACAAGAATCTGATTCTAATATTTTAAAAGGATTATTTATTGATAATTTTATTATTTGAATTATTATTAGGTATTTAATTATCATTTTTTTCATTTTATTTTTCTAAACGTCATATAATTTTAAATGTTTAAATGTTATTTTTGATTAAAATATTTTTTTTAAGTATTTTGTGACTTTTTATTTTAAATTGAATGTAATAAAAAATTTAATAAAAAATTCAAAAATGAATAAAATAATCATTGCCTCTGCAAAAATCAATAAAATAAAAAATAATAAAAAAACACCTTCATTAAGTTTATCAAATAATTCAGAAAAATCAACATTATCTAAAAATTTAAATTATAATAAAAAACATTTTACTATTTATTTAAATAATATTCCAGAATTATTCAAAAATTATAAAAGTTCAAGTATAAATAAATCAAGAAATTTAGAAAATAATATTGATATATCTCTTTTATCAACTTCAAAATCTTATAATAGAAGTAAAAATGATTTATTAAATTCTTTAATTGTAAAAAATAAAAAAAACAATAAAAAATTAACTTATAAAATAAATTCAATGCCAATTATTACTGAAAAAGCCCAAAAAATAAAAAGAAATCCACATTTATTTCCTGAAAGATTATATCCTTTACATAAAAATAATATTCATAATAATAATATAAATTTAGAATATTCATTAAGTGAAATTTATGGAAAAGATTATGAAATATATAATAAACAAAATAAAAATATGAAAAATGATAATTATTCTTTTCATCCAATTCTAAGTCAAAATTCTATTAGAATTGCAGAAAAATTAGAAAATTCTTTTGTAAGACTAAATCAAATTCCAATTAAAAAATTATATGAAAATAATTCAGAAATTGATTTAATTCAAAGAAAATATTTAAATTTAAAAAATAAGAAACCTTTTACAATAAAATATAATAATTCTTGTAATCATATTAATTTTACTAATCCTATTGAATCTCTTTATCAAAAAGGAATTAATGAAATTAAAGAAAAACAATTAAAAATTAAAAAAATTATTGAAAATAAAAAATTTGAATATAAATCTTTTTCCTTTTATCCTCAAATTTTAAAAAGAAAAAAAAATAGTTATTACAATAAATGTAAATCAAATAATAATAATGATCCTCAAAATAGATTAAATTCATATGATAATTTTTATAAAAAAAATATTCAATGGAAACAAAGAATAAGAAGTAAATCTGAAATAATTTCAAGAAATAATAAATTAAAAGAGTTAGTTGAATGTTCTTTTAATCCAAAAATAACAAAAGAAAAATTAGAAACTGATACTTCATTTATATTAAAAAATATAGAACAAATTAATAAATATGTTAAAAAAAGACAAGATTTTTTAAATAAGAAAAAATTAATGGAAATTGAAAATGAAAAAAGGTTTTTTAACGTGAATTATCTTAAAACTAATCTACCAATAACTAATATTAATAAATTAAAGAATAAGAAAACAGTAATAATAAATGATTTTTATTCACAAGAAGATGGAAAATATAATTAAAAAATATTTTCTTAAAAATAAAAAATAAAATATAAATTTTTCTTGATAATCATAAATTGAAATATATAGAACTTTTTTTTTATTATTAAAATATAAATTATTAGTTTTATTTAAATTAAATAAATATTTTAATTAATTGTCAAATGCAAGATATAAGGATAATTTGTTTTTGTGAAAAAAATAATTCAAATAATAATTATTTCCCAATTGATAAAGATAAAATAATCAAATGTGAATATTGTAATTATTATCAACATAAAAAATGTATATATCCAATGAATAAATCTCAAATTTATATATGTCCAATATGTCAATTTGCTCTATTTGATCCTTATTTGAAAATTAAATAT
>JAEEGI010004298.1_pt1 | contig 33474 bp, 26 predicted proteins | sample 8958751 | NCBI WGS metagenome assembly JAEEGI01 (sample SAMN16246545, study PRJNA631951) | gut metagenome | biome: gut microbiome; feature: rumen; material: KS-attached | host: Bos | place: Iran: Karaj | collected 2018-10
CGGGTTCACACACTGCATCAGCACATCCCTTCGCGTCATCCCTGCAAACCTCTTCTGCCTCTTGTGCAACTCGTTGTTGTGGGCCTCGATGTCGGCAAGGTCGTCCGCTATCAGCTGCTCCGCCGTCAGTCTGGCACAGCCGAGCTCGGTTGTGCCCAACTCATAGTCCCCTTCCACCTTCTTGCGCACTGAACTGTACGCCTCGCTCCTGGCATACCAGCGTCCGTTCGTGTGCCCCGCATCCTTGGCAGTGCCATATTTCAAGGCCCGGATATTGTGCTCGGCCCTCTTCTCCGTCGCACTCGCGCAGAACCGCACAAAGGGGAACACGCTCCCCAGCCACTCCAGGTCTTCCATCAGGTGGTGCTCCACCTCCAGCTCGCCCGGCATCGGCATCCCGTTGGCCGTCAACTCGCGGAACATATTGCGGAAGCACTCTGCCACCTCTTTGTGGCCTGGCTTGCCAACCACATAGGCCGGCTTGAACCAGTACCCGCTCAACACGTCCACCGCCATATACTTGTACACCCACTTGCCATCCCACGTCTGACGGCTCAATGCCACGTCGTCCATCGATATTTTCGAGAGGCTGTATTGCCCCAGTTTCCTCATGTGTTTCGGGCGCAGTGTGTTCTGGTAGGCAAAGTTGCCGTTCCTGTCCGCATACACCGCCGTGGTGTTCATCACCTGGCTCAGGTACGCCCACACGGTCGCCTGGCTCAGTTCCAGTGTCCGCCCCTTGTGGCGGAAGTCATCCGGGCGGAACACCTCGCCCGTCTCTTTGTCGTATAGCTCACGGTCGCCCGTTACAAACTCCATATAAAGCTCCCACACTCTCTCCTTGAACGGCTTGCCGTTGGTCCTCCACAGGGCCACAATCAGGTTCTCGGTCTTCACGCTCACCTTCCGGCTGTTGTCGTTGCCGATGGCCTTGCTTACAATGCTGCTGTAACCCTCGTTGCAATACGCCTTAAACACCCTTTCAAAGCTCCGTGCGTTGCTTATCTCGGCGCAGGGGTACTGTTCCCGCTGCCCGTTGTACCACGCCATCGCCTCCTGGTACCACTCGCCCATCTTCACCTTCTTGCCGACCCTCGCACGCTCTGCCCGCTGGGTTTCCAAGCCCCTCTTCAGGGCTTCCAGCAAGCTCGCGCGGTTGGTGTATTGCTCTATCAGCCGTGCCTCCAGCGGTGTGCCGTCAGCTTTGCGGTAGGCCGTGTAGAACACCCGTGCCTCCGTGTCCGGCTTCGCCTGATACAAGGCCGCCTGTTCGCTCTGCTCTATCGGGCCGAACTTCGCCTCGATGGCCGCTATACGCTCCGGGCGCCGGATGCTCCGCACGTCGATGATGGTGTTGCCATTGTAACCACGACGAGCCATAGCCAAATCCCCACGGCGCAGGTCGTTTTTATAGTCATTCATCGTCAACCCCGCCATGCACCAATCATTCACCGTAAGGCCGGTGGTGCCGCCAATTCTCAGATACATGCGGTACCCTCCTTTCTTACTCTCTCCGCCTCCATCATCACACCGCCCAGCTGCAACGCCCGCTGACGTATCTTGCACGCCAGCTCTGTGTTCGTCCGCAGCCGCAGCGCCGCACCAACCGTCACCCGGCTCGTGTGGAACTCCTCGCACAACTGCCTCACCGTTCCGTATCCAACAATTATTTGTTTCATTTTTTCTTTGATTTTTATTTGTGAGGGTCAGGGGGTCGAACCCTTTACGGTTAGTCGGCTGCATCCGGCTTGGCCGGTGTTTGCAGACACCTTCCATTCACCGCCCCAATCCCGGGCCCTCGGTTTGGCGGGGGAACCATCGAGGCTGATTGCTTTGCCTCTTCAAAGAACTCTCTCCCCCGCTTATGCCTTCTTTATGCCTTCCTTGCACCCTCTTCCTTTGCCTCGGCAAAACAAAGCCAGGCCATCAGTGTGCAAGCACCCACAGTGAACCAATGCCAGTAGGCACCGTAGAACACTATGCCCACCAGACCGCACACACCCAGCACCGTGAATATCCAGCCGAATATCAAGTCTCCAAGTCTCATTCTTCACCTCCTTCCCCTCTGTCCACCGGGTAGGCATCCACCATCGTGTAGTTCATCAGCTCCGTGAGGGCCGACACGAAGCCACGGAACGCGCTCCGTGTCTGGAGAACCGACACCACGTCAACATCGTCAATGGGACGCATCGTTAGAATGCCGTCATTCTCCAGATGTACATCCTTGCCGTCCCAAGTCTTCAGGTCTACACCCATCACCTCGGGCTCCTTGCCTCCGTTTGTTCTCATTCTGCACCTCCTTTCTGAAGGCTATTAGCCGCCGCTATCAGCACGTCCCTAAAATCACGGTCTTCTTCCGCGACGCACACCAACATGGTGGCAACATCTTTCATTTTGCCTTCGATGCAGGGTGTCACGATATGCAGGTCTGTCATAATCAGCACAGCTGCCTCCACATTATCAAGCTCACGGGTTTCTACCCAGCTTACAATGTCTTTCACATCCGTCATTCCGCACCTCCTTCCTTCAGCTTCATACCCATATCGGCAAGGGCGGTACCGGTGGCTTTAAGTATGGCCTCCATTGCTTGGTACTTGTTTACCCAGCGGACCACCTGACGCTCCTGGTCCTTGGCCTCCTCTTCTGCCTTGCGGCAGTTTCTACTGAGTTCCATTTTGTCAACCTTCAGGTTCACCACATAGTCCACGTGGCTCATCAGTTCCATAGCCATAAACATCTTGCAGAAGTCCTGCTTTGTTTGGTTGTTCGAGCAGCCGTACATGCCGTTGATGACCTCGTACTGGCTCTCATTAATCTTTAGCCCTGTCAGGCTTTCAAATTCGTGTTGTAGCATATCGTTTTATATTAAAATGTCTCAATTCGATTTTTTTTCGTATTTTTGCCGCTCCGTTTTCCAATTGGAAACCGAGTGCAAAGATACGGAAAGTTTTGCGAATAAAACAAATAAAAATGCAGAAAATTTTACGACAATGAATGATAGACTAAAACAAGTTATTGATTATTATAATATTACGCCTTATGCTTTTTCGCAAAAAATTGGGGTGTCAGAGGGTACCGTGCGTAAAATTTTGAGCCAAAACACCACTATTAGAAGTGATAATTTGGTGAAAATATCGCAAACTTTTACGGATATTGACCTTCATTGGCTAATAACAGGACAAGGGCACATGTTTTTAAGCGAGCGCGAACATATTAAGCAAGAAGCACCAACAAATGACCCCTCCGCTTTGCAAATGATTGCTGACCTTGCCCGTGAAAACGGACAATTACAGGCAGAAAATGCCGAACTTAAAAAAGAACTTGCCCGTGCCGAGACGAGGATGGCTGCCTCTGCCAAAACTGCCGCCGGTTAAACCTCGCTCCCTTTTTGCGGATCGTGAAGTAGAAACGCACCCACCAACCACCGCCACATCAAAACTTTCCGACCCCATAAAGGTCGGTTATTTGTTTGTATATATCTAATTTCCAGTCTTCAACCCTGAGTGTTTATTTTCCAAAACTGCCACCCCTTTTTGTAATTATAACGCCAATCTGCACGCCCTTTTTGTTAAAAAGACCGCCTTTTGTGTTCGCCTAAACACGAAAAAATGAATATCCAACTGAATACCCAACTGAATACCCAACCGAATATCCAAGCGAATATCCAACTCCAAAAACCGCTTCCGTGCACTTAGGTGGCGTTCTCGCCTCCGCAACCCCTCCACAGCCGCCCATTAAGCCCACCAAACCCATCAAACCCACCTGCCAACCACAAGGCATAACAAAAGGGCGCAGAACCGCGTAAATACACGCCTCTGCGCCCTTTATGGCACATGTGCTACACTGCCGTTAAACCTGAATTAAAGCCCCGCTAAAGCACTATTAAACCATTATTAAAGCATCCGGGCCCGGATCCGCCAAAAAATTAAACCAAAATTCAACCAAATTAAAGCACGGGGACGCTTTTATACAAACAAAAACAGCCGCCCTCCAGCGACCGCAAAATATTAAAAATCAGCCAAAAATCGGCAAAAAATATCTTCTATTCTTATTATTTTATTGGAGACTGTTTAACCTGCCCCCTATAATTCCGAAAGAAATGCCGCTATGGCATGAAAAGGAGATATTATCTGATAATTAGTGTACTTCCCGTCCTAATGACCGATTTGGGTTAAATTTGTCAACAGAACTAAACGGCAATCATGCCCGAAGCCACAACTAAATGGGCGTCGTTGTCGTAGATAGTGGCATACTGACCTGCAGCAATGCCCTGCACACGCACGTCCGACTCAATCCGATATCCCTCTGGAGTGCGCATCAAATGTCCCTGAGCGAAATCGGGAGTATGACGGATCTTGAACTTCACATCCACCGTCTCCCCCTGCTCCAAGCGTTCACCCCACAAGTCTCCTGTCAGGAAATGGAAACCCAGCAGATTTATCACATTCCCATACTGCGTATCGGGGTCGTAGCCCTGTGACACATAAAGCACATTCTCCTCAATATCTTTCCTCACCACAAACCAAGGTCCCCCGCTCAAAAACAGTCCTTTGCGCTGACCTATCGTGTGGAACCAATAGCCCCTGTGCGTGCCCAGCACGCGCCCTGTTTCTAACTCCACAATCTTCCCTTCCCGTTCACCGAGATACCGTCGCAGGAAATCATTATAGTTAATCTTGCCGAGGAAACAGATACCCTGCGAATCTCTGCGGTCCGCACTGGGCAGATGAGCCTCATGGGCTATAGCCCTCACCTCGTTCTTCATCATGTGGCCGATAGGGAACATCAGCTTGCCAATCTGTTGGCAGTCCAGCTGCGACAAAAAATCAGTCTGATCCTTTACAGGATCCTTTGCCGTGGCGAGGAACGGGACTCCCTCAATCCTCTCCGTCGTGGCATAATGACCCGTGGCGATCCAATCATAATCGTGTCCGCGACGTTGTTCGAAAGCCCCGAACTTAATCAACTTATTGCACATCACGTCGGGATTGGGGGTCAACCCCCGGCGCACCGAGTCAATCGTATAGGCAACCACATTGTCCCAATACTCGCGGTGCAGATTAACCTCCTCAAAACGGCACCCATACCGTTTGGCAATCAACTGAGTGATTTCGATATCCTCTTCGGCGGGACAGTCAAGATACCCCTGCAAAACCCCAGCCCCGCTATCACCGTCGTCCTCATTGCCGATACGGATATAAAAAATATCAGGTTTCCGCCCCTGCTCGCAAAGCAGATGCACCACTACTGAACTGTCCACACCCCCCGAAACCAATGCTGCAATACGTTCCATATACCTTTAATTCGTTAATTTTTTGAATTCGTGAACTCGTAAATGTGTTAATTCGTTAATTGATTTACACATTAACACGTTTACACATTCATTCACTTTCCACCTTTGACTTCCCCTGCACCGAGACCACCAACACCACCGCCGCCAGAATCAGCACGATACCTGCCACAAGCCAGCTCGTGAGCCTTTCGCCAAACACAAAGATGCCTATCAACACTGCCGTCAAAGGCTCGAGTGCCCCAAGAATGGCCGTCGTGGTAGACCCCGCATAGCGTGCCGCATACACAAGCAACACCAAAGCCATGATGGCCGGAACCGTGGCTAACCACGCCACATAAAACCAACTCGTGGCACCGTGGGGGAGTGCAATGGGCTCGCCACTCAACAGCGAAAACGCCACCATCCCCAACGCACAACACAGCAATACATAGAAATTAATCTTAAATGGAGACAGATGCAACCTGCTGCGGTTTACTACAATGATATAGACAGCATAAGTGAGTGCCGAAAGTAGCACAAGCACCACACCGCCTAACGGCAACACTGCGCTGCCGTCGCCACAATAAAGCAATGCCACACCTATAAACGACAACACAATCGACGCTATCGTAACCCCGTTTGCCCGCTCATGGAAAAACAGAGCCATGATGACAGCCGTCATGACCGGATAGGTAAAGAGGATTGTCGAAGCCACACCCGCATCCATTATCCGGAAACTGAGATAGAGCGTCAATGACGAAGCCGTGAACAAGAGACCCAACCCTAACAACACCTTCAGTTCACGACGAGTCACCCGCAACGACTCGTGACGGAAAAACAACACTGCCGACATGATAAGCCACGCCAAACCGAAACGATAGAACAACACCGAACCCGTTGACATCCCTTCGGCATACAACTTCAATGCGCCTAACGGATTGGTGCCATAGCACACCGCCGCCAGCACACCGCAAAGCATGCCCCACGCTTTCTTCGATTTCTTTCCTTTAATACTAATCAAAGCCGTATCAATCAGTCGGGCAATCCGAAAAGGGAAGTGTTGGGACGCACACTGCCGTCCGATGCAACAGACGAATTTGTAGCTTCCGACTGCGATGAATACACCGGACCCTCCTTCTGCTGCAAATCATAATTCGTTTTTCCCGTCATTTGGTCAAACGTCATTGATTCCACCTTCTGGGGACCGTTTACGTCATTACGCAGCAAATTATGGATAGCCTTGATCCGTTCAGCCCTGTCGATGGCCAAGATATCAAGCGACCGGTCTCTGTCCTGCGACTCACCCGCAACAGGCGACTCGCCAACCGAAACCGTCTTTTCGATTCGGCACCCGGCCAGTCTCTCTGTCTCCTGTTGCACCTCACGAGTCTTCATTACAGGTTCAATAGGGGCATGTGTTTGCAAACGAATGCCGTCATCTGAATCATTAACAGACTCTTTGCGTTTTGCAGCAGGCTGCTCGGGGTCGTCGTCGAGAGTGAACACCTTGCCGCGGGTGACATGTGTCTCACCATCGGTCGTGGTGGGTTTCTCCAAACCTTGAGGCGAAGTGACCGATGGGGTCTTTACCGTCTCGATTGCAGGCGGTACATAGTCGGGCATCCGCTGTATACGGTTCTCCATGCGACCGTCAGACCCATTGCCGGGCTCATCGGAGGGTTGACGCTGCAGCAGAGTCGGTTCTTTCAAATCGACAGGAGCCGTCTCTGGCTTGCTGGGAGTCTCCTTAAGCACATGCACAACCGGATCCTCCCTGTCGCGCTGCTCGAAACCGGTGGCGATAAGCGTAATTTTCACCTTGTCGCCGAGAGTATCGTCCGAACCCATGCCCCAAATGACATTGGTCTCCATACTGCCGGTCTTCGAGGTTATATAATCTGCCACCTCGCCCATCTCGTCCATCGTAATCTCATGGTCGGGACCGAACGAGAAATTCAGCAGTACATTCTTCGCACCGGCAATGTCGTTATCGTTCAACAAAACAGAAGTCGTGGCCTCCTCGACAGCCTGGCGGGCGCGGTTCTCGCCTTCGCCCTCGCCAATGCCCATCAAAGCCGTGCCACTGCCCTCCATTACCGTATACACATCACGGAAATCAATATTCACATAAGCATTCAGTGTGATAATCTCGGCAATACCCTTCACAGCCGTCAGCAGTACATCGTTAGCCATGGCAAAAGCGTCGGTCATCACCAAATTGCCGTACGAACGCAACTTCTCGTTATTGATAACCAAAATAGAATCCACATACTTACGCAACTCTTCGACACCCTCCTGAGCCTGCTGGATGCGACGGTAGCCTTCAAATAGAAACGGCGTAGTCACAACAGCCACCACCAGAATTTGGGTCGGGTCGTCCTCATCTTCGCCCTGGAGCTTAATCTCCTTGGCCAAACGAGCGATAACCGGAGCGGCACCGGTACCCGTACCACCGCCCATACCGGCAGTGATAAAAACCATCTTGGTATTCGACTCAAACAACTGTTTAATCTCAGCCTCACGTTCCTCCGCGGCCTTGCGGGCCTTCAACGGTCTGCCTCCCACACCCAAACCCTCGTGACCCAGCACAAGCTTGTTGGGCACAGGGCTGCCCTTCAGAGCCTTCATATCCGTATTGCACACAATGAAGTCAACCCCAGAGATACCCTTGCGGTACATGTGGTTCACAGCATTGTTTCCGCCGCCGCCTACACCCACAACCTTGATGTACGACGACTGTTCAATGGGCGAATCAAAAGTAATTATTTGCGAATCGGGCATATGTAGAAATATTATAAATTATTATCACTTATATCGTTATATGGTATTTCCAATTTCAATTTCAATTTGTAAAATTACAAATTTATTTCCAAACAGAGACCCTCACGGTGAAAAGGTTTATCAACACGTTATCAACAGCATCTATTCGTTCAGGCCATCCTCAGTGAAATTGCGGGTTAGCCAATCGGTAATCGATTTGCTAAAATTGCGTGCATCAGTCGAAAGAGACTTCTTTTTCGTCTTTTCCGACTTGGCCTTTTTCTTGTCGACTGGTAGCTCTTGTTCCTCAGGCTCAGGTGCCGGCTCTGGCTTAGCCTCACTAACTTTCTCTGACTGCTCACGCTCTTTCGTTTCAGCCTCAAGAATACCATAGATGACCAAACCAATACCCGTGGCATACATAGGATGACTCAAATCCTCGAACGAAGCACTCCCCTGCATATCAAGATGCTCGTCAGGCATGCCAATACGCGTGTCAATACCCGTAATCAGCTCTGCATACTCCTTGATATGCTTCAATCTGGCACCACCTCCCGTCAGAACCACACCCGCAATCAACTGGCTCTCAAAACCTGACATCTGAATCTCATATTGCACCTGCTCCAGAATGATGCGCATACGGGCGTTGATAATAGTCGCCAACGTCTTTACATAGATCTCGCGCGGGTCCTGGTTGCGGATACCCGGGATGGCAATAATATCGTCCTGGCTGACATTGGAAGGCAAACAAGAACCGAATTTCGTCTTCAGACTCTCGGCCTGATGTTTCAGAATCTTGCAATTGTCGCGAATATCGTTCGTGATGACATTCCCCGCCAAAGGAAGAACCGAAGTATGACGGATAATGCCGTCCTGGAAAATAGCAATGTCTGTAGTGCCACCACCAATATCCACCAAAGCCACACCCGCAGACTTGTCGCCTGCGTCCAGCACGGCATATGCCGAGGCGATAGGCTCCAACACCACCCCTTTGATACGCAACCCCGCCTCCGCCACAGCATCGCGGATATTTCTCACATTCGCCGTATTGCCCGTCACAATATGGAAATTTGCCACAAGGCACTTGCCCGCCACACCCACAGGGTCAATATCCGGGTCAAGTTGGTCGTTATCTACAATAAAATTCTGAGGAAAGACATGAATGATCTCCTCGCCTGGCTCAAGCATAATACGATATTGATCCTCAATGAGACGATCCACATCCGACTTCTCAATCAACCGATGATCCTCAGGAATCATCACACTCCCTTGATTCGAACGACTCTTAATGTGCTGTCCGGCGATGCCTACATAAACCTCCTCCACATCATACTTAGCCATCTCTGAAGCATCAGCCACCGCACGGCGGATAGACTCAGCCGTACTGCGAATATTGCGCACAATTCCACGTTCCACACCTACCGACTCCGTCTTGCCGAATCCTACAATACGAATCCTGTCCTTCTCTGCCCGCTCACCGATGAAACAGGCGATCTTAGTAGTACCAATATCAAGTCCAACAATATACTTATTCATAATTACATGTATTTATTTTATTTAATTGCATTTATTTTGAATACGTTAATTCGTTAATCGACTTACACATTATCGCGTTCACCTTCTTTTCCCAACCACCTGTCCCTTATACTTTACACTGATTTGGCTGTAAGTCTCCCATCCCGTCTGTGGAAGCCCTCTAACATAGAAAGCCAACAGATTGCGGAACTTATTATCCAAATCGTCGGGCGCGCCCACTTGCACCACATGCTTACCCAGCTTTGGCGTAAGATACAAATCGCCCTTGTCATCGCGATAAATCTGGTCGAATAGCGGAGCAATTCGCTCATGCTCGTCAAAATACTTGGCCAATAGCCACACTTGCCTCAGACCCTTGCCTTTGGGTGGTATATTTCCGCTGGCAACTACCACGTCGGCAGAGCCTATGTTGCTAACAGGAACACGGATGCCCCTGTCATCAAGATAATATTCACCACCATAGGAACAGATCCGCACAACAGGTCTACACTGCACGGCATGTACCACAACCGCGCCGCCGACAGAGGTCCCAGCTTCACACCTCCGAAGCCACGGCGAAGCCACAGCCGTGCAAGCCACCTCTCCGAGATCTACATCACATAAGCGTTTCGTCGTCAGGTCGGGAAGACGTTCTGTAATCAAGTCTGCCACCTGTTGGGGGGTGACAAGCGTGTCGGCACCACAATAGTCAATATCAACACGTATATTGCGCACCTGCGAACGGCTACGCCATATGTTGGCAGCTACTATCAAGACAACGAGCAGCAGGATGATGCAAAGGGGTGCTATTTTGACTTTCTTCTTCATGGTGACGGCTTTTCAATTAAAAACTAATATTCGTCGTGTCGGTTATAATCGTTAATTCTTAATCCGCAACAAGTGCTTCAACCAAACGCGGTACAAGGCGGTCGATATCACCGGCACCCATGGTTACAACGATGTCGGGACAAAGGGCAGGGACAAGTTCTATTACTTGGTCGGGAGTACAAAGATACTTGGAAAGGCTATCTACTTTGCGCAGCACCATAGAAGAAGTGACCCCAAGAATAGGCTTCTCACGGGCAGGATAGATTGGGAGCATGATGAGTTCGTCGAGCGTAGAGAGCACTTTGGCAAAATCGTCAGCAAAATCGCGTGTGCGGCTATACAGGTGAGGTTGGAAAATGCCTACAACCCTCTTGCCTGGATAAAGGTAGCGTATACTCTCAAGGCAAGCAGCGATTTCTTGAGGATGATGTGCGTAATCGTCAATGAGAACAAGATTAGGAGTTTTGATGCGATAATCAAACCTGCGACAAACTCCAGTATATGTCTTGAAACCATGACGAATCTGATACTCATTGAGTCCTAAAGTGACAGCAACAGCAGCAGTAGCCACTGCATTTTCGACATTATAGAGAGGCGAATTGGGTAGTTCAATGTCGTAAAATACACCCTTGGGAGTACGGAGATCGAAGAATATATTGCCGTTGTAATGTCGTACATTCCAAGGGTAAAAATCGGCCTCGATACCATGAGCAGTATAACTCTCAATGTGTGCAAACACTCCCTCTACATGCGAGCCATGGTGATGCTCATCATGACCATTGTGATTGTGCGGCTGAAGAGTAAGACCCTGCTTAAGAACAAGGGAACCATCCTTGTCAACCTGAGAGGCGAACTGATGAAAGGCTTCGAGAAGATTGTCGTGGGTACCGTAGATGTCAAGATGGTCGGCATCGGTAGCTGTAATGACTGCACAATAGGGATTTAATTGAAGGAACGAACGGTCGTACTCATCCGCTTCGACTACAACATATTCGCTTTCGTTATTGACCACTACGTTTGAGTTGAAATTTTTGGCTATACCACCAAGGAATGCACTACAGCCCATCTCGGTTTGACTGAGAAGATGGGCAATCATACTAGAGGTGGAGGTTTTGCCATGTGTTCCGGCAACAGCAATACACTTTTTGCCACGCGTCAACTCTCCCAACACTTGTGAGCGTTTCTTTATGGGAATGCCTTTATCTAACAGGTATTGATACTCGGCAGTGTCTGTCGGTACTGCAGGGGTATAAATAACAAGGTCTACATCCTGTGGGACAAGTGAAGGGTCGTCGAGATAGTGAATAGGGATGCCTTCTTGTTCCAACTGCAGGGTAAGCGGAGAGGGTGTTCTATCGTAGCCACTCACGCCATCGCCGCGTTGGTGAAAGAAACGAGCTATTGCACTCATCCCTATGCCTCCTATGCCAAGAAAATAGTAGTTCATATTGTTAAAAGCAATTAGAATTCGTTAATGTGTTTATCCGTGTTGCAAATCGTTAAACTTATCAACATTAAACTTATTAGCATTCACATGTTCATTATGATTCGTTATTTTTTTCTGTCGCGGACGAGCAGGGCTTCGATTTGGTCAACTATGCTGTCGGCGGCATGGGGTGCGGCAAGGCTGCGGATGGCTTGACCCATCTGTTCACACCGGTCGGCATCACGCAATAGTTCAAATGCCTGCGGAAGTCCTTGGTCGTGGCATTGGTTGTCGCGCACCATGATGGCCGCTTTTTTTTCGACAAGAGCCATGGCGTTTTTTGTTTGATGGTCTTCGGCGACGTTAGGCGAGGGCACCAATATGACAGGTTTCCCTACCAGGCAGAGTTCGGAAATGGCTATGGCGCCAGCCCGGGAAATGACGACTTGGGCTGCCGCATAGGCGAGATCCATCTTCCCGATGAATTCATGGACTTTGACCCATCTCTCTATTCCAGCTTGCTCTACAGCCTGACGTGCTTCCTGGTACATAGCTCGTCCTGTCTGGAAGATTATCTGGACTTTGTTTTGGGCAAAGAGTTGTAGGTTATCGAGCACCATGCGGTTGATGCTTCGGGCTCCCAGACTTCCTCCTACGCTCAGCAATACGGGCAAAGTGGGGTCTAACTGGAAATATGAGCAGCCTTCCTGTCGGGTGGCGGTCATTTGTTCTATGTCAGCCCGCACGGGATTACCTGTGAAGACTATCTTTTCTTTGGGGAAGAAACGTTCCATGCCTGAATAGGCCACGCAAATGCAGTCGGCTCGGCGGGCAAGGGTTTTGTTGGTGAGTCCGGCATAGGAGTTTTGTTCCTGCAGCAGGGTGGTGTAGCCCATGCGAGAGGCCATGCTTAGTGTAGGTTCGCTGGCGAATCCTCCCACTCCGACTACGATGTCAGGCTGGAACTGACGAATGATGCCACGGACTTTGAGTCGGCTGAGCAGCACTTTAACGGGGAGTTGGAGATTTTTTATGATGTTGCCTATGGTGAGCTGGCGTTGAAGGCCGGCTATGGGCAATCCTTTGATGGGATAGCCTGCGGCAGGCACTTTTTCCATTTCCATACGGCCGTTGGCTCCGACAAAGAGGATGTCGGCGTCAGGATAGCGCTTTTTTAAAGCATTGGCTATAGCCACTGCGGGGAATATGTGTCCACCGGTTCCCCCTCCGCTTATGATGGCTTTCATATCTGTTGGGTATTTAAGGGTGTCTGCCCGGATTCGGGACTGGTTTTTGTATTTGTAGGTGAGTCACCAGCATTTCGGTCGGTCTGTTTGTCGGAATGCTGGGAGACCTGTTTGTCGCTGTCTTTTTTCTGTTGCCGGGCTTGCTTTTTGTTGTCGAATGCCACTGCCTGGATTACGCCAAGGCCAAGGCCGAGGAAGAAGTAGGCCGAACCGCCGTAGCTGATGAAGGGGAGTGTCTGCCCAGTGACGGGGAGAAGTCCGACGGCCACGCTGATGTTGATGATGGCTTGAAGCAGTATGAGTGTTCCGATACCGGCCACACAGAGGCTACCAAACTGCCCTTTGCAGGCTGTTGCAATGCGGATGCAACGGAAGTAAAACCATGCATAGAGGGCAAATATACCGATGGCCGAAAGCAGTCCTGCCTCTTCGATAATGATGGCAAAAATGAAATCGTTGTGTGCCTGTGTCATGAGACGTCCATGAATGGTAGTGCCTATGCCGTTACCCAGGAATCCACCCCGTGCTACAGCCATGCGAGCCATATTTTCCTGAGTGAGTTCGTCGGGATTGGGGTGGACCCACGACTGTAGCCGATGAGACCATGTAGGTATACGTCCGGCATCGATATGGCTTCCGACGAAGTAGAAGAACAAAAAGGCCACGGTCACTATTGCAAGTAATATCAACAAGCATTTCCACCATAATTTGGGATTTACGCCACCGAAAAGTAACAGAAGATAGCAGGAGGTGAAGATGAGTATGCCTGTGGAGAGGTTGGCGGGGGTGACAAGCACACAGGTGATAAACGCGGGGATGAGAAGTTTGAAGAAGGTTCGATTGTCGTCAACGGGGTCTTTGTTGACTGCTATCTTGAACGACATGAAGACAAGAAGTGCTACTTTGGCAATCTCGGAAGGTTCGAACCTCGCAACATGGGGTATCACCAACCAACGGTCTGTCCCCATGATAAGTACTATAACGAGTGCTATAAGCGAGAGATATAATACCCATTTGGAAAGAGGGGCAAACCGACGATAGTTGACATGGGAGAGCAGTACAACGGCTATATAGGTGGCCACAACGAAACCCAAATGGCGACAAAAAATCCGCATGGGTGTTGAATTCAAGTCACTGATAGCAGAAAGCCCGATAGTGCTATAGACGGCCACGAGCGATACTCCAGACAAGAGAAAGAATATCACCCAAAGCGCTTTGTCGCCTGCCATTATGTTCAATTTGCGTCGCATCTATTATCGTTTATCCGTTGTTACGATACAAGTCGTTAAATATTAAACTTTTCAACATTAAAAATATTAACATTCACACATTTAAAAGGTTCATATTTCGTTTACTTGCTGTACAAATTGCTGTGCAATCAGAGCTGTCGCGCCTCCCTGAGGTGTCGCTGGGGAGAAGACTATCCGGCTTTTTTGACCAGGGTGGCGACGGGCAAGGGCGAGGGCTGTTGCGATGTCATCAGCGTCGACAACGGTGGGGAGAATCGGGTCGAACCAACTATGCAATGCCCCGTTGCGGGAACCCACACAGACCAGCATGCTCACTTTGCGCAGCGCTATGGGGAGCAGGGGGTGGTAGTCAGCGGTGTCGTCGCCGCCGAGGGCGATCCAGACGATGGGTCCGGAGGTATTCTGTAGTGAGTAGAGTGTGGCGTTTACGCTGCGGGCAGCGGTGTCGTCAATGTATTGTTTGCCATGGATGGTGGCCACGGGTTCCATGCGATGGGAGGTTTCGTCGAGACGACGGAAGCAATCACGCAGGGTGGTGTCGCGCATGCGGCGGAGCAGGGCGGTGTCGACGGTGGCAAGGCTACCGTGCAGCCTGTCACGGCTTTGTTTTGCAAGTTGTTCTATGCTCATGTGTTTCGTGAATGCGTTAATTTGTTAATGTGTTAATTCGTTAATATGATTTACACGTTCACACGTTTGTTATCTGAGTTTGAGGGTTACAATGCTTACGATTGCGAGCAGGATGCCAATGATGACGAACCGCTGAACGATCTTAGGTTCGGGGAGCCCCTGTTTCTGATAATGGTGATGGATGGGGGTCATGAGGAAGGGACGATTCTGCACAGGCACGGCTTCGTCAGGCGGCAGGCGGTGTTTGCGGCGATAGAGTTTGCAGCCCCATCTCTGCCAGATGACGGAAAAGTCTTCGACGACGTATATGCCGCACAGTATGGGGAGCAGCAGTTCTTTGCGGATGAGGAGGGCGAAAACGGCGATGATGCCACCGAGAGCCAACGAGCCTGTGTCGCCCATGAAGATTTCGGCGGGGTAGGTGTTAAACCACAGGAAGCCCAGTGTGGCACCTACGAAGGCCGTGATGAAGACTGTCAACTCGCCAATGTCGGAGAGGTAGACGATGTTGAGGTAGTTGGCCATGATGATGTTGCCGGAGAGCCATGCCAGAATGGCCAAGGCTCCGCCTATGATGGAGGCTGTGCTGGTGGCAAGGCCGTCGATACCGTCGGTGAGATTGGCGGCGTTGGAGACAGCGGTCACGACAAAAATGGCCACCAACACGTAGACCACCCAGACCCAGTTCTGCGCCCAGTCACCCATCCACGTGATAAGCCATGCATAGTCGAACTCGTTGCCTTTCACGAAGGGGATGGTAGTCCTTGTGGAGGCGATGCCGGGATGGAAGGAGAGCAGCAGTCCCACACCCAATCCCAGAGCGACTTGCCCGAACACTTTGAATTTGCCGGGCATACCCGCTTTGTCTTTTTTAAAGACCTTGATGTAGTCGTCGATGAAGCCGATAAGTCCCAGCCAGAGTGTTGTGACGAGCATGGTGACGACGTAGACGTTGTCCAGCTTGGCCAGCAACAGTGTGGGGACGACTATCGCCGCAAGGATGAGCAGTCCTCCCATTGTAGGCGTACCTTCTTTCTCTTTCTGCCCTTCGAGCCCCAGATTGCGCACGGTCTCTCCTATCGACTTGCGCCTGATGAGACGGATGAAGGGTTTGCCGCAGAAAAGCATGATGAGCAGGGAGAGTATGGCAGCCATGGACGCCCGGAAGGAGATGTATTGGAACACTCCCGCTCCGGGCAGGTCGAATGCCTTGTCTAACCAATCGAAGAGGTAATATAGCATTTTGCAAATATTTTAGTTTCGTTAATCTTTTAAATTCGTTAATCAATTTACACATTCACACTTTCAGAGGTGTCACTTAATAGGTTCTGGAGCTCTTCTTTGTCATCGAAATGATGTTTCACGCCGTTGATGTCTTGGTATTTTTCATGTCCTTTTCCCGCCACAAGGAGGATGTCGCCTTGGCGAGCCATGATGACTGCAGTCTTGATTGCCTGACGGCGATCGGTGATGCGCACTACAGAACTCTTCTCGTCGGGTGCGAGCCCGGCTTCCATGTCGTCGAGTATGCGCTCGGGGTTTTCGGTGCGGGGGTTGTCGGAGGTGAGGACGAGCCGGTCACTCATGGCGCAGGCTATTTTTGCCATTTCGGGGCGTTTGGTGGTGTCGCGGTCGCCACCGCATCCCACCACGGTGATGAGCATCTGGCTTTTGTTGCGGATTTCGTTGATGGCGGCAAGTACGTTTTGCAGGGCATCGGGGGTGTGGGCATAGTCCACTATGGCGGTGATTCCCCGTCCGGCGACGTATTGAAAACGGCCTTCAGCGGGGTGGAGCGTGCTGAGTAGCCGCAGGGCTTCGCCAGAGGGGATGCCGAGGAGCACGGCCGCAGCGTAGATGGCGGTGAGGTTGTAGGCGTTGAAGCGCCCCACGAGCTGGGTGGAGACTTGACGGCCGTTGAGTTCGAGCAGGAGACCTTGGAACGTCTGTTCAACGACTTTGCAACGGAAGTCGGCGATGCGTTGCAGACTGTATGTATAGACGTGTGCGGGGGTGTTCTGCACCATGACTGTCCCGTTGCGGTCGTCGATATTGACCAGCGCGAATGCTTCGGGGGGCAGGTTGTCGAAGAACATTTTCTTGGCGGCGATGTAGTTTGCCATGGTCTTATGGAAGTCAAGATGGTCGTGGGTGAGATTACTGAAGATCCCCCCAGCGAAGGTGAGGCCTCCGATGCGGTGCTGCACCACACTGTGGCTGCTGACCTCGATGAAGGCATATTCGCACCCTGCCTCGACCATGCGGTTTAAAAGGGCGTTGAGCTGGAGCGGATCAGGCGTGGTGTGAGTGGCAGGTATCTCTTCGTCGTCGATTTTGTTGACGATGGTGGAGAGCAGTCCCGCGTGGCACCCATGGGCACGGAAAAGGCTGTGGAGGAGTGTGGCGGTGGTGGTTTTGCCGTTGGTGCCTGTGACTCCGACAAGTTTCAGTTTGCGCGACGGGTGTTGGTAGTAGTTGTCGGCCATGATGCCGAGGGCTTTGTGGCTGTTGTCCACCACGATGTAGGCTACACTTTTGTGCGGTTGTCGGGGCATACGCTCGCACACTATGGCCACGGCTCCTTGTTCGACAGCCTTGTCGATGTAGTCATGGCCGTCCACGGCGGTTCCTTCGAGCGCCACAAAGCAGCTCCCCTTCCCCACCTTGCGTGAGTCAAAACAGAGGTCTTCGACTTCCGGGTCGACCTGAACCGCAACAAGTGGCACGATTCCCTTTATAAGCGATGTCAGTTTCATGGTTTCAGTTCTAATGTTATTGTTGCATTTTTTTTGACGGGTGTGCGGGGCTGCGGGGTCTGGCTGACGACTTTGCCCTGCCCTGTGAAACGGACTTTCAAACCCGCGGCACGCAGCAGCGCCATGGCATCGCGGACGGTCATCCCTTTACAGTCGGGCACCAGACCTTTCGGCACATCATAGTCGGCATACACTCCCCGGCTCTCATCGTATATTGTCCAATCGGTGAACCGTGCGCTGTCGGGCTGTGCAAAGGGCAGTCCCAGCAAGTTGTGCACGGCTTTGAGCGAGCCGCGACGGCTTTTGGTTACCACAGGGCGCATCATACGACCCGAATCCTGTAGGTCGACACTGCCCAGCTCTTCGTCGAAAGCCACCACACAGTCGGCGATCTTCTTGAACACCGGTGCGGCGGCGTGCCGTCCAGCAATGCTTGTGCCTTCCACAAGCACAAGGCAGGTGTAGCGGGGATTGTCGGCAGGGAAGAATCCCACAAACGACGAGTTCTTGATGCTCTTGTCGCTGATGCCTTCCGTCGTACCCGTCTTGCCCCCGATACCGTACACAGCGTTATAGACATTGTTGCCCGTACCGTTTTTCACTACTCCCACGAGCATTTCACGCATCTGCTTGGCCACCTCTTCGCTGCACACATGACGGTTTAGCACCACAGGCTTCACCGGCCGCGGACGGCCACCCTCGATAATCTCACGGCAGAAAAGCGGCTTCACCATTCTTCCACCGCCCGCAATGGCATTATAGAAAGTGATCAGCTGCAGCGGCGTCACTGTGGCCGAATAACCATAACTCAGATTCAGGAAATCGCGATCCGAATTCAGATTTACAACCCGTGTCGCAGGCTCAAGCACGTCAAGGTCGGGATTCATCCTGCCGAAGCAGAAAACGGCCTCGATCCCCCTTTTCATATCCTCACGGCGGTTACGGTAATACTCCCACGCCAACTCGCACATACCCACATTCGACGACTGCGCCAGCACACCCGCCAGATTAGTCGTGTCTGTCGTATAGCCGTGTCCCGCATTAATCTCGCCACTCGTGGCACTATAGCGTTTCTTTCCTCCGCATTGCACCCGCTTCGCGGTATCTAAAGCCACCTGTTTGTCGTTGAACATTGCCACCATGACGACAGTCTTGAAAGTGGAACCGGGCTCATACCTGTCGCTGCAAGCCACATTGCTCCACAAATTCTCCCTCAGCCGCCCCGAAGTATCGCGAGTCAGGCTGCTGCACGCCAACACATAGCCCGTCTCCACCTCCATAAGGATAGCGCAACCCGCCCGGCCTCCATATTGGTTCATCGAACCCCGCAACGCATTCTCTGCAATATCTTGATAGCGCGTATCCATCGTTGCCACAATACTCTTCCCATCCACGCGGTGGCGCACCAACGTCGAATCCTCGTCCGGCACGCTCCCATCCTCAACAGGAATCCACGTCCCCAAAGTCAAACGGCGGCACACATACTGACCGTCTTGACCCCGCAGCACACTGTCGTAAAAACCCTCCAAACCCGTGTACCCCTCCTTCTGAGGTGTCTTATAATGCAACCCGATCACATTCTCCCCCATATTGCCGTAGATATGAGCACGCACAAAACTCTTTACATCCCCCTCGGCAGTCTTCTCCACTACGCAGCGACCCCAACCCGGCAGTTTCCGGATAGCATCCCACTTCGAATACGGCACCCTCCGCTCCACATACAGACAGCGGCTCGGCGACGTTTTGGCATACTCACGCATAATCCGGTTATAATAATACTCATAACTCTTCGACGGAAACTGCTCATGCAGAATGCGGCACACCTTAGTCACATTCTGCTTCCATGCCCTCTCATCGGCAATGCAACTCTCCATCACCACCTTCCCCTCCTTGTTCCTCACCGCCTCTCCACGGCTGTTGCGCTTCGGCCAACGACCCAGATCAAGACAAAGGTCGCAGACAGGCACCGTCGTGGCAAGCACCTTCCCGTCCGACGAAAAGATAGTCCCCCTGCGTGCCTCCTCCGTACGGTTAATCACCTCGCGGGCACGCGCCTTCTCACGCCACATCTCCCCGTTCACCACCTGAGTGTTCACCGTGCACACCAGCATCCCGCCACCCGCCACGGCTACGACAAGCAGATACAACACCAACATTCTGGTGAACAAAGCCTTGTTATGTCTCTTCTCTTCCAATTTCTAAATATTTGGGTGTTTCGCCATCAATTAACACTACAAGTAACGTTCCATGCCGTCGGCATCCAGCTCATACGGCGGGCCCGCCGTAATACCAATCCCCGTACCCTCCAACATCTCGGCGATATGCGAAATCTTAATCGACTCCTGATACCGTTTCTGCAACTCAATCCGGGCTTCACGGAGATAAGTGATCTTCTCCTGAGTCGCTGCACGCTCCTTGGTAAGATCCTCCACGCGGTAACGATTATACACCAACAGGATGGCATAGAAGCAAAGCATCACCACCAGCGGCACCTGCTTCAGAACCGCCCGGCTCTGCAACACCTCGCCACCCATGATACGGGAGAACCAATTGGGACGTTTCCGATCTTCGGACTGTTCCAACGTGGCTTTCTCGTCAGGTCGAGACTCCTGCTGCATATTCTTTTCCTGCTCTTCCATCCAGTATAATTTATTATTCGTTAATCAATTTACACATTAACACATTCACACATTCACACATTCACACATTCACACATTCACACGTTCCTCTTTGCCACACGCAGACGGGCACTACGGGCACGTGGATTACGTTGCACCTCCTCGTCACCAGCCATCACAGCCTTACGGATCACAGGAACCAACGGAACGATAGGATTGCCATAGAAATCCTTCTCCACCTCACCTTCGAAATTCCCCGCACGGAAGAAATTCTTCACCAGCCGGTCTTCAAGCGAATGATACGACATCACCACCATTCTACCCTCAGGCCTCAGCAGTTCCACACCCTGTTGCAACAAAGCCTTCAAAGCCTCCAACTCGCCGTTCACCTCAATACGCAACGCTTGGAACAGCATGGCCAGATACTTATTTTCCATTCCTTTAGGCAGATGGCGGCTCACCGCTTCGCGCAAATCAAAAGTTGTCACAATCTCAGCTTCCGAACGGGCTTGACAAATTGCCTTGGCCATCTGTCGGGCATTGGGCAGCTCACCATACAGGTGCAGAATCTGCGTCAACTCGGTCTCGTCGACACTATTCACCAACGTGCGGGCTGTTAACTCCTGTCGCCTGTCCATCCGCAAATCCAGTTCCCCGTCCAACCGGGTGGAAAAACCCCGTTCGGCCACATCGAACTGGTGCGACGACACTCCCAAATCCGCCAGAATTCCGTCAACACTCCTCACTCCCTCCAACCGGAGGAAACTCTTCATATATCTGAAATTTTCATGTATCAACTTAAACCGGGAATCCTCCAAGGCATTAGCCAGTGCATCGGCATCCTGGTCGAAAGCATACAGACGACCCTCGGAACCCAAACGCGACAAGATAGCACGCGAATGCCCGCCACCACCGAAGGTGACGTCCACATAAATCCCGTCAGGCTTTATGTTCAAATTCTCGATGCATTCATTGAGCATCACCGGCAGATGGTACATCATTCAGCATAGTTTTTGGGGCGTCATCCTTACGCCCGAGTCTTTGGTCAACAATCTCAGCGAAATTCACAATCTCGCTGTTCATCTTGTCGTATGCCGAACGTTCCCAAATCTCTATACACTTGCCGGTAGCCTGTAGTACTATCTCCTTCGCATCGCCGATTATCGCTTTCCGCTCGGGAGGCACCATCAAACGGTCGTTACTGTCCAACTCCACGATATTGGCACGCATCATCTGACGCATTATTTGATTATCGCGGATGCTGTATGGATTCAACTCTTTCCGGAGGATTTCCACCTCATTCTGGAAACTGGCATACGTCCATAGCTCCAAGCACTCGGCAGTGAACCCTTGACGGATTACAAAACGGCAATCTTCCGTCTCCAACTGCTTTTTTAGCGCAATCGGAAGCTTGAATCGACCGTTCGAATCCATCTTACAGTATTCTGTGCCAAGTATTAAAGCCATTTTACATACTATTTTTCAGAATGCTAAAATACAACTATTTTTCCAATAATTGCCATTTTTTGCCAAAAAAAGTTATTAACTACCATTTTTTCATTACTCGCTTATACGTAAAAGCCAAAAAAAGGTTTCACTTTTCGACAAAATCCTGTTAATAAAATCGAATCTGTGAATCTGATTTACACATTTACACATCAACACGTTCATTAACCACTCTTCACCATAACCATGCATTAACACAATCTTTTTTCACCTGTTGACTTGGTCGAAAAAGGGTTGTTCTTCGATACTTACCATTAAACAACTGTCAGCGGAACAGTCAAAGGACTGGCATGCAGCATTCAGGTACCCATGTTCAAGAACTACGACGGCAACTGCACAAGGACAATAATGGAGAAAAAAAGTCTGTGTATGAAAAAAAAATCGTACCTTTGCAGTTCGAAATCATTGTTCTTTCCCCATCGGCGATGAGGAAAGAAGGTATGTCGGTATCGTGCTAACCAAAATGTAACAGACTATTTACAACCATGTTGCATCCATTTTCTCCATACACGGGGCATTTTTGGTTAGGCACAAAGCCGCTATTATTAATGTAAAAAATATAAATGCAATATAATTAATAATAAACATCAACAACATGAAAAAAGTCATTCTTACCCTTACCCTGGCTCTTATGGTCATGGCACCGGCAACCAGCCGCGCCGACGAAGGCATGTGGCTCCTCTCGCTCATCGGCAAGAATTATGCCGACATGCAGAAAGCCGGTTTCAAGCTCTCGCCCGAGGACATCTACAGCATTAACCAGAACTGCATCAAGGACGCCATCGTAGGCCTCGGCAACGAAGGTCGCCCCTTCTGGCACTTCTGCACAGGTGAGATTATCAGCAACAAAGGCCTTATCTCCACAAACCACCACTGCGGCTACGGCAAACTACAGGAACATTCCACAGTAGAGCACGACTACCTGCGCGATGGTTTCTGGGCTTACAACATGGCACAGGAACTTCCCAACCCTGGCCTGACGGCTTCAATTCTGATACGCATGGAAGATGTCACTGCCCGCGTGCTTGAGTGCCTCAGCGACGACATGAGCGAAGACGACCGCGCCAAGGCTGTGCGCAATGTCAGCCAGCGCATTGCCGAGGAAGCCACCCGTGGCACCGACTACGACGCCACCGTCAAGCCTATGTTCAACGGCAACCAGTACTTCCTCTTCGTTCACATTATCTACAAAGACGTGCGCCTTGTGGGTGCTCCTCCCTCGTCAATGGGCAAATTCGGCGGCGACACGGACAACTGGTCTTGGCCCCGCCACACCTGCGATTTCTCGATGTTCCGCATCTACACCGCTCCCGACGGCAAACCCGCTGCTTACGCCAAAGAGAACATCCCCCTCAAGCCCAAGCATCACCTTCCTGTCAGCGCCCGCGAGCTGAAAGATGGCGACTTTGCCATGGTGCTCGGCTTCCCCGGAACAACCGACCATTTCCTCACTTCCTACGGCTTGAAAGAGACAATGGAGGTCTCCAACAAGCTGCGCTACGAACTCCGCACCGTGAAGATCAACATCCTTCGCGAAGAGATGAACAAGGATCAGGCTATCAAAATCAAATATGCCTCCAAGTATGCCAGTTGCTCCAACTACTGGAAGTACAGCAATGAGCAGAATATCGCCTTGAAGAAACTGAACACGATGGCTCTGAAGAAGGAGATTGAGAAGGAGTACTACGATTGGGCTTTAGACAAAGACCCGAAGTATCGCAACGCCCTCAACTTGATTGAGAAGAGCTATGCCGACCGTCGCGAGCTGCAAGAGGCTGTCACTTATCTGGACGAAGGCCTGCTCGAAGGTCCCGAACTGCTCTATCAGTCCACACTTTTCGGCCGCCACATCAAGGCTATCTGCGAAGAGGACAATCCCGACCAGCGTGACGCCCTCCTTGCCGACTTGCGCGACATGTCCGCCAAGTTCTACAAAGACTACGACGAGGCTGTAGAACAGCGCCTCATGGCTGCCATGATGGAGTACACCTACCGCAACATCAATGTCAAATACATCCCCGACTGCCTCAAGACCGCCGACCGCAAATACCGTGGCAATTTCGATGCCCTGGTGGCTCACCTCTTCAGCCGTTCTATCTTCGCCAATCAGAAAGCATTCGACGAATTTCTCAAGAATCCCACGCTCAAACAACTGGAACGCGACGAGATTTACAAGTACGGTAGCGAAATCCTCGAAAAATACCGCGAGGTGTATCTGTCCATTCCCAAGGAAAACCGCGATAACTTGACCCGCGGCACCCGCGATTTTGTTGACGGAATCCTACAAATCAACGCCGGTCGCAAACTCATGTCGCCCGATGCCAACAGCACCATCCGTCTCACCTACGGCAACGTGAAGGCCTACGAACCCCGCGACGGTGTCACCTATCATTTCTACACCACTCTCGAAGGTGTGATGCAGAAAGAGGATCCCAACAACACCGAGTTCATCGTGCCCCAGCGTCTCAAAGACCTCTATGCTGCCAAGGACTACGGCACCTATGCCAATGCACAAGGCCAACTGCCCACATGCTTCATCACCAACAACGACATCACGGGTGGCAACAGCGGCTCCCCTGTTCTTGATGCCTATGGCAACCTTATCGGTCTGGCCTTCGACGGCAACGGTGAAGCCATGAGCGGCGACATCGATTTCGAAGAAAACCTGCAACGCTGCATCTGTCTCGACAGCCGTTACATGCTCTTCGTCATCGACAAATACGCCAATGCCCAAAACCTCATTGACGAGATGGACATCGTACGATAACAAAATGTGTGAATGTGTAAATCAGAATAACGGATTAACACATTCAAAACCACACAAGCAAAACGGAGAACCCCCAGTGGGCTCTCCGTTTTGCTTTTCTGCACAACTCTTCTAAGTTTTATGAACGTGTGAATCAATTAATGAACGTGTAAATGTGATAACGCGCAAATTGATTAACGAATTATCGAATTCAAAAAACTCCACTGCGTCAAAAGCCCATTTAATAAAGAGGACTTCTATAAGGACATATAAGGACAAAAGCAAAAAACGTAATCCATAGAACCCGCCTAAAAAAAATTTTACATCCCATGTCACAAATTGCCCCCTTTATGTGCTTTTAGCACTAAACGATCCCTCACTATGCACAAAAAACTCCCGACAAGGAATTTGTCAGCTTTATAAAACAGAACCATGACAAGCTATGGCACATCTGCAAAGACTTCTCCCTCAGTCCCGTATGGAAAACAGAAGATGCCTTCCAAGAAGTCGTATGTGCCTTGTGGCAAAACTGGCAACAGGCCGACCGATACGAAAAAAGCAAAGGCTGGATGATGAAAGTAGCCTACCATACCCTGTTAAACATCAAACGGCAACACGAAAACCAACCCATCAATCAAATCAACGAGAATATGCCATGTGCCATATCCTACCCTGACGACAGTGACATCATCTTCATCCAGATGACGGAACTCATTCCTAAAAAACTGCGTAATGTTGTAGTAGCACGGTGGCAGGAATTCGATTATAACGGGGTCTCCTGGATGCTTGGCATCTCCGTAGTCTCCGCCCGTCAAACCATTCTCGTGAAATCAAAAAATTAAGAAAGCTCTATGAAAAGAACATTTGAAGAACAACTTGAAAGGTGCCGCCAAATAATGCTAAACGACACTTGTCCCCTAACCGACGAGGACATCGACCGTATCATTCTGTCCATTATCAACCAGGACTTTCCTCCATGTCAACAAAAAAAGTCATCAACCCCATGTCGTTTTTACCCTTTTCACATCTAACATTATAAATGTTGATGCGTTTATTGTTGATATGTGTAGCGACTCACAACAGACAAACACAATTATATCGTCAAAATTAATCTGCACTAAACCATGTCAGCCATCCCTCCGTCAAAGGGGTACGCCACAAAACAGGAAGTAGGTAAAAGGATGAACCGACCCATGTAAACTGATTGAACAACCACTTATCAATACACAGACATTTCAACGGAAAAAACAGGCTAACAGATAAACGCCAATGGTAGATTAAGAATTTTTAACATACAAATATCTAACTATAATACAATGCATTCTGATCTATCAACAAAAAAATCAATCACCTTGTGTCACATATTCCCCCTTTTTACGACTAATGTTGCAAAAAAGAACTTTTTTTGATGAACAATTCATGCCACTATTCAAACCCATATTATGCCCACCACCAACCGTGCCCGGACAACACCCGGACAAAAAATTAATCAATCATCAAATACCAGCCTTTAAAACATCCATCACTATGAAACGGCTATTCCTTGCAGCAATGCTGCTCCTCTCCCTCCACCTTTGTGCCTCTGCCCAGACCGACTCCACCGCCCTCGATACCATCCGCGACCGCTACCACTACTACTATTACTACAGCTGGTACGACACCTGTCCCCGATTCTACGACTCAACCTTCCATGTAGATATTACACTTGCCGTACGTTATAACCAACCCTCTCATCACTTAGTATCGGTAAATATAACTACGCACCCCATCGCTGCCACCGGACTCGCTGCCTTGGTGCTTAGCACGGATATTTCAACGGAAAAACAGGCTAACAGACAAACATCAATTAATAATTTTTAACATATAAACATCTAACTGTAACACAATGCATTCCGACCTATCAACAAAAAAAATCAATCACCATGTGTTACTTTTTCCCCCTTTTTCATGTCTAACGGTACAAAAAAGAACTTTTTTGATGAACAATTCATGCCCCTATTTAAACCCATATTATGCCCACCATCAACCGTGTCAGAACAACACCCGGACAAAAAATTAATCAATCATCAAATACCAACCTTTAAAACATCAATCACTATGAAACGATTTTTTCTTGCAGCAATGCTGCTCCTCTCCCTCCACCTTTGTGCCTCAGCCCAGACCGACTCCACCGCCCTCGATACCATCCGCGACCGTTACTACCGCTACTATTACTACAGTTGGTACGACACCTGTCCCCGATTCTACGACTCAACCTTCCAAATGGGTATTTATAACACGGGTTTTTACCAAATTGCTAATCACCTAATAACGGTAAATAACCTGTATACTCCGCACCCCATCACTGTCAGCGGTCTCGCCGCCTTAGTGATAAGGGAAGAAGACATGCCTCCCGTAGGCTCACACGAAATGTATTATGACATCGACCACGGGTGGCTTCCAGAATACCTGAGCCTGTGGCAGATTGCCAACTACGAAAAGCACCTGGTCGGTGACTCTCTCCGCTTCGACACCGTCACCCCGAAAATCATGAAACTCCCCGTCAACGGTGTCTCCGGCGACTCCATCACCTGTCTTGCTTTCGAAGTCCTCTTCGACAAACCCGTTGTCGTCGACTCCACTTTCCTTATCGGCGGCACTGGACACAGCAACAACCATATATGGGATGACTACGGTACGGATTGGATATATAACAAACGCCTGTGGTACGCTCATCTCACAGAATGCCGCTACAGAAGTGGAAATTGTGATGGACACTGCCCCTCTCAAGCCCCGGTTAGCGAACTTAGCCCTCTTAACAGTTTTCTTCCCGACTATTTCCGCGATTATTTCTGGGGACCGTTCTTCGCCATCGTCGACTTCGACAGCATCACCGTCCACTCCAACGACTCCCTCATGGGTTCCACTGCGGGCACCGGCCGTTACTCCGACCGAACCGATGTCACCATCCGCGCCATCCCCGAACCCGGATTCTACTTCCGCCGTTGGAACGACAGCGTCACTCTCAACCCCCGCACCGTACACCTCACCTGCGACACCGCCTTCACCGCCTTCTTCACCGACGAAACTCCCCTCTATGTCGATGCCTATCCCGACCGCGCCTTCCACGGCTCCGTCTCCGGCGGTGGCATCTACTGGCCCGGCGACTCCGTCACCCTCTCCGCCACCCCATACGAGCACTACCGCTTCACCGCCTGGCACGACGGCGACACCTCCAACCCACGTCGATTCGTCATCACCCAGGACTCCTCCTTCACCGCCTTCTTCGAATGGATTCAGAACAGCATCGACTCCCCGGAAAACGCCAGCCCGCTCTTCTCCGTCAGCCCCAACCCTGCTCGCTCCTCCGTCTCCGTATCCCTCGCCAACCCCGCCGACCCTGGTTGCTCACTCTCTCTCCGCGACGCTTCCGGCCACGAAGTCCGCACACTTCCCCTCCCCGCAGGCTCCTCCCACACCACTCTCTCCGTCAAGAACCTCCCTGCAGGCCCCTACTTCATCACCCTCACTACCCCCGACAACTCTTCCACCCTCAAACTCATCCTCCAGTGACACCCTCCCTTACATACCCCGGTCTTCGCCGTGCCTTCCACAGGCATACGCTTCCTTATGTATTCCCTGCCGTATGCCGTTCTATTGGTTTGTTATATGCTGAACGGCACAGCCCAGAACCGGGGTATGTTTTTACCAACAATTTTACACATTAACGCATTCTGACCATTTTCGTGACCTCACGAAAATGGTATGTTTTTACCAACAATTTTACACATTAACACATTCAATAGAACCCGTCTTATATCAATAAATATCTAAAATCATGAAACATGGATTGTTCTTCTTATTGGTATTGTTCTGCTTTGGTGCCGTTCGTGCACAGGCAGAACCTGACAGTTGTCGTATCACTACATTGCCGTATGTGGAAGATTTTTCATCATGCCCCGGCAATACGATGGGGGACGATAGCTCTTTTGTGCCTTGTTGGGAACGGTTGTGCAGCAGTGGCGGAGCTCCGTCGATGTTGCAGTTTCTGACAACGAGGAGCTATGCGGGTGTCGACCGGGTGATGCTCTCGATTGGCACTACTCTTCTGCCGGACAATTATTCGTGTGTGGTGTTGCCGATGTTGGACAGTGGTCTTTTTGCCGATGCACCGCTGCAACTGAGGGTACGCATCAGTCATTCCGTACCGACGGACGACATTCCGTTCTATGTTGTTGGGATGGCGGACTCTATTATTAGTATGATGAACTCAGCCACCATTGATCCAAGCATCGTTGATACTATGGGCATGCAGTCTCTTCGCTACACAGCAGAGCCGTATGATGTGATTTTTCCGCTAATCGACAGTGTTGCACGGCGGCAACGTGTTGCGTTGTTGTTCAATAATCTGGGCAACTTGAGGGTGTTTATTGAAAAGGTCACCATAGAGCATGTTCCTGTTTGTGGCACGGTGCATAGCCTGCGGTGCAGTTCTATCGGCTCCAACCGGGCGATGCTGAACTGGGATTACTCACAGGGTACTGTACCGGCTACTGTTTCATACTCTGCCAGGCTCTATCCATACTTCTCCGGGCACCAGCTGCCGCCAAACACGTCTATTATCCAATCGCTCTCCACCACCGGGCCAATGCTTTCGCTAAGCGAGCTGACTGCAAACTCTATGTACTGTCTGGCGGTGTCGGTTTCGTGCCCGTTCACTGCCGACAGTGCGGCTCAATGGGAGATTTTGCCTTTGGCGACTCCGCAGCTGACGGACTCTTGTCCACTGCCGACGGTGTTCCGCACAGATGTGACAGACTCCAGTTTGACTATCGAATGGTTCCCCAACATAAACAACATGACGTGGGACATTTCTTATCGTTTTTATGAATCGGGGCGGTACGGCATGGAGGTTTCTCTTGCGGTGGATTATCCCGATTCGGTATACACGCTGGGCGGTTTGCTGCCGGGAAATCAATATAAGTTTGTAATCCGTCCATCGTGTAACCGGGAGAGACTCGTAGAGACGGAATTTTCCACCACGTGTCCCGACACGATTCCGCTTCCTTATTTCGAGAATTTTGAGAATTATGGCCTGAATTGCTGGTCTATCCCGGGAGCTACAGGTGCATCTGGACTTTTGCTTCACGACATGAATGTTTCGAATCATTTTGTCTATATGCAATGGTGGAATATGGTAATATGTCCTCCTATTGTGGACCATCCGGTGTCGGAGTTGATGGTTAAGGGTTATTTGCTGTGCCGCAGTGTTGGCAGTTTGGCGTTGGGAGTGGTTTATAACAATGATTATACATCATTCGTTCCCATCGACACGGTAACGATTTCTACCCCCGGTGCATGGGAACCATTTGTGGCTTATCTTGACGGCTATTCGGATACAGGAGGACGGTTGGCATTGCGGAGCATAGATGATGATCTTTCCTTTGACAATTTGACTATTGATGTGATTCCTTCCTGCCGTCAGCCCGAGGCTGTGGAGGCAACGGTCACGTCTACCCGCACGGCAACGCTGCGTTGGCACGATCCTAACAATGCCAACAGTTACCAAATTGAATACGGCCCACACGGTTTCACCCTCGGCGAGGGGACACAGCTGAGTGTGGTGGTCGACACAGCAACGCTGGCTGGATTACACCATTCAACCCGCTATGATGTTTATGTCCGCACGTCGTGTATGGGCGAATATTCGGAGTGGTCGTTGCCAATCTCGTTTGTTACATCGTGTGGCGATATTGATTATTTGCCTTATATGGAGGATTTCGATAGTTGGGAAGGCGCTAATGTTTCGGGAACTCACTTTATCCCTTGCTGGCGGACGGATTCCTATTACTATCCCCCAAACATCTGGTATTACACTGATGAGCAGGGTTTGAGCAACAATTGCCTGAGACTTTCATCGTCGTTTGGAGGAGGCTCTAATGCCATTCTCCCCCGGATGAACCGTAGCCGCATCGATGTCCACGGCACAAAAGTCTCGGTAGATGCGTGGCATGAGGGCGAACCCCGTCCGGGTCGTTACAAAATGATTGTCGGTGTGAAGGGGTCTACCTTGAATTTCTTCCCTGTTGACACACTGACTCTCTCCAACGTTCCGCAACGCTACGAAGTTTATTTCGACTCTTATCCCGACACAGGCGAATATATCACCTTCCTTGTTCCAGACAATACGGTACTAATTGACAATGTTGTAGTAGATTACATACCCAATTGCCGTTCGGCCAGAGGATTGAGGGCAAGCCATGTAGACTCAACCCACGCACAATTGTCGTGGAATCCACGCAGCGTCGGCACCCAATGGCAGATAGTTTATGGCCCTTGCGGTTTCGACCCCGACAACCCATCGGCTTCGGAGGGTCACACCGGTACAATGATTGTTACAGGCTCCACCTGTACTCTAAACGGATTGCATCCCGCAACAGAATACGATGTGTATATACGCACCCTATGTCCCCGCGGTTTTCCGCTTCCGGGAACAGACACAAGCCAATGGTCTGTAGCACCCCTGCTGGTTACCACCACACAGACCCCTGCACGCCTTCCTTATTATTGCAACTTTGAAGACAGCACAGAGGCTTTTCGTTGGCAGACATATAGCAACCGGGTTTTCCAATGGCACTATGGTGCCGACACGGGCGATAACGGTTTCTGCTACCAGTTCAAGACCGTCAATGGTGGACTGGGGTATTATTCCTCCTCTACGATCAATGCTGTAGTGTACCGTGATATTGATTTCAGCAGTATGCCCTCCACAGCCACTGGCTATATCAACAGCCCGAGTATTGCCTTCAGTTACAAAAACAGTAGCCTCACAAATATCAGAAACTACCGGTTCAAGGTTCTTCTGGTAGACCCCGCACTCCCGCCCTTGTATACAAACTATATTGGCGACAATCCTTGGTCAGTATATCCAAACCGCGTCTCACGTGAGATAGCGTCCCTCACACCTCACTCCGAATGGACAACCGACACTATCAATCTTGACACCCTCCGTGGAACCTACCGACTGGTCTTCTTCGTGTCAATCGAAACCATGGGTGATTACACCGATATTCCTATGAGTATTGACAATGTAGAAGTATTCCCCACCCAATGCCCGCGTCCTTTTGACATGAATACCACCGCTATCAACGACTCCTCCGCCGACCTTACATGGTACGGCGACCCTGTCCAAGACTATCAAGTTACCGTGATTCAATATGCTGAAAATTCCTACTTCATCGACACCATCGTTGTCGACACTGTCCATACCAACCACATCCATATCGGCATGCTCGACGCTCTTACCACCTACTATGCCCAGGTAAGACGCATCTGTAGAGAAGGCGACCTTTCCAACCCCTCCGATTTATTTTCATTCACCACTCCTCTGTGCAACGAGATGCGTTCCGACACCGTAGAAAACGGTCCCACCACCGATGATAACAAATCGAACGACCTTCCCATCACGCGCTACCAACCCTACTCCTACACACAACAGATCTTCCCTGCCTCAGCCTTTGCCGGTCCCGGCTCCATCCAAGCCATCAACATCCGGTACTGCTCCCAGGCCACACCCAACTCCCACGGCAATACCCGCATCTATTTATGTCATACCGTTTCCAATAGCTTCCATAACTCTAACGACTTCATCGACCCCTCCTTGATGCAACTTGTCTACATTGGTCCCATGCCCTCCCGCAATGGATGGAACAAAATAGTTCTGCAGACCCCGTTCGAATACGACGGCTCAAGCAATGTGGTTCTGGCCGTACTCAACAACGTTAATAGCACCAAACCCAATGGCTACTATGTCAACACCTACGACGAACCCGTAAGCATCATCTTACATGGCAACAGCGAAATCGAACCCAGTTCGCTGCAAGCTCTATGGGACTATGTTGGAACAAGAAAACTGTCAAGTTCACGCAACCACATCATTTTCGATTTCTGCCCCGGATCCCAGTGTCCCTCGCCCAAACTCAAAAAGCCCAACCTCCGTTACAGTCGTGTCACCCTGCGATGGCATGGCACAACCGCCAACAACTACGAAGTGAACTACCGTCTCAACACCCCCACCGACGATTGGACTTCCCTCCTTACCTCCGACACCTCCATCACCATCAACGACATCTACCCCAACTACCTGTACATATTTCGTGTACGTTCCATCTGCAACGACTACATTCTACCTCAATGGTCTTATGGCACCTTCCGCACCTCGCTCTACGACTGTGCATTCCCCGAAAACCTGCATATCACATCTATGGACTTCAACCAAGTGTCCTTTGCATGGACTCCCGACGAAAACAACAGCAGATACGGACTTCACCTCCACAACTCCACCTTGGACTCAACACTCTTCTGCTATGCCGACCGCATAACCATCGAAGGACTTGAACGTGGTGTCACCTACTATGCCACAGTCAAAGCCTTCTGCTCGCCCGACGACCACGATGGTGACTGGAGCGACCCCTTGCCCTTCACCACTCCCACCTGTCCCAACTCCACCAATCTTACTTACAGCGACCTGCAAGGCAACAGCGTGGTACTCGACTGGGATTCACCCGACTCCGTATCACTTTGGGAAATACAATACGGATCCATCGGATTCGACCAAGGCTACGGCATTTCCGTCATCACCGACACCCATCCTTATACCATTCGCGGATTGATAGGTGAAAGCGGCTACGATGCCTATGTGCGATCCATCTGCGACTCCGACCTCGTTAGCGAACAATGGTCCAACGTCGTCACCTTCACCACTCCTTACAGCGACATCACCCCCACGCCTGAGGAAAAGCCGTTCTCCGTCAGCCCCAACCCTGCTCGCTCCTCCGTCTCCGTATCCCTCGCCAACCCCGCCGACCCTGGTTGCTCACTCTCTCTCCGCGACGCTTCCGGCCACGAAGTCCGCACACTTCCCCCCCCTGCAGGCTCCTCC
>JAEEGI010004299.1_pt1 | contig 33471 bp, 32 predicted proteins | sample 8958751 | NCBI WGS metagenome assembly JAEEGI01 (sample SAMN16246545, study PRJNA631951) | gut metagenome | biome: gut microbiome; feature: rumen; material: KS-attached | host: Bos | place: Iran: Karaj | collected 2018-10
GCAGGCCATGGGGAGGGCGGTGCCCCACTGGCCGGCGCCGGTCTCCGTGGTCACGCCTTTCAGGCCCTGCTTCTTGGCGTAATAGGCCTGGGCGATGGCGGAATTGAGCTTGTGCGAGCCGCTGGTATTGTTGCCTTCGAATTTGTAGTAGATCTTCGCCGGCGTATCCAGCGCCTTTTCAAGGAAGTACGCCCGCACCAAAGGCGAAGGGCGGTACATTTTGTAGAAGCTGCGGATCTCGTCGGGGATCGGGATGAACGGGTCGTCGTTGTTCAGCTCCTGGGCCACCAGCTCGGAGCAGAAGACGGCTTCCAGCTCGGCGGCCGTCATGGGCTGCTTCGTGGCCGGATTCAGAAGAGGAGCGGGCTTCTTTTTCATATCGGCCCGCAGGTTGTACCAGGCATTCGGCAGTTCGTCTTCGGTCAGGTAGGTCTTGTAGGGTACGTCCTGGATCTGCTGTTTCATTTTTTGTCTCCTTTCTTCTCTGGGGGAAACTGTTCAGGACCGCTTCCCATTCGCAAAAATGTGTTCCTGAATAAGATATAACGGTAACCACATTTTTGCTCATGAGGGGCGGTACCTGTCGGTACTCATCCTTTCGAAAAGTGTTTTTGGTGAGCAAGCTCCCCGAAACGCTTTTCGGAAGGACCGTCCCGAACAGTTTCCTTGGGGACAAAAAAACCTGTCCCCACATGCAGAATGCTGGGACAGGATATCTTTCCTGCGGTGCCACCCGGCTTGGCGCTTCGCGCCCTCTTTGTGCACGCCGTCACGTGCCGGCCCTTGATCTCGGAGTGCCTGCTCCGTCGCCCATACTGACCCTGCGGCGTTCTGTTTGCCCTCGGAAGTCCATTCGGCGCCGGATGCTGTGCCGCCATTCCACCGCCGGCGGCTCTCTGATCCAGGGGAAACGGCGCTTACTTACTCTTCCTCAACGGTTGGAAGAAGCTTAGCACGGAAAAAAAGGAATGTCAATCCGCAGATTCTGCCTGTTTTGTTGTTTTTTGCGGACGGGACACGTTTTGCGCTCCGCCTCTTGCTTTTTTCCGGCTTTTATGCTACCGTATGCCTCGCGGAGAAGGGTGAATGATCGCGGGGCGTTTTTCGCAACGAGGAAAGTCCGGGCTTCACAGGGCAGGATGCCGGATAACGTCCGGCGGAGGCGACTCCCGGGAAAGTGCAACAGAGATATACCGCCGCCGGCGGCTTCGGGCCGCGGGCGGTAAGGGTGAAAAGGCGGTGCAAGAGACCACCGGCCGGCCGGCAACGGGCGGCGCTATGCAAACCCCATCCGAAGCAAGCTCAAACAGGAGGCATAAGGCGGCCCGTCTGCCTCCGGGTAGAGTGCTTGAGCCGTCCAGCGACGGGCGGTCTAGACAGATGATCATTCACGACAGAACCCGGCTTACAGCCCTTCTCCGCTTAAGAAAGGAATCCGTATGGGACGCAGAGTTCAGCAGCTTGATACCCTGGCCAATGTGCTGTACGTGCTGATCAGCCTGATGCTGGTCGGCGTCGGAGCGTACAGCCTGATCAAAGGCACTCTGCATTACGTCTTTCTGATCTTCGGCGGTGCGGCGCTGTATTTCCTCATCAACGGGATCTCGGAATACGTCCGGGGCGGCGAAGGCGCGAAAAAGCGCGGCCTGTACAAGCTGATCCTGGTCCTGCTGCTGGCGGGAGCCTGCTTTATCACGCGGATCTGCCTGTAGGCGGACGGCGTCCGGGCGCGCAAATTCTTTCGGAAAATCTCCAAATATTGCTTGCAATTTAGAAAACGGATGCTATAATATTCAACCGTGACATATCACGATCCTTGCTTTCCCGCGCAAAAAAGGGAAGGCCGAAGTCCAAAAGGAGGTTAGCATGAACAAGTACGAATTAGCCGTTGTACTGAGTAGCGCCATTTCCGACGAGGAGAGAGCTTCCGCTCTTGACAGAGTGAAAGAGTATATCACCCGGGCCGGCGGTACCATCACGGGCGTAGACGAATGGGGCAAGAAGAAGCTCGCTTATGAGATCCAGAAGATGAGCGAAGCTTATTACGTCTTCATTCAGTTCGAAGCCGAGACGTCTGTTCCTTCTCAGGTGGAAGAAAGTGTCCGTCTGATGGAGCAGGTGATTCGTTTCCTGTGCGTCAACAGGGAAGAGTAAGAGAGGAATACATGAATAAGGTTATTTTGATGGGTCGTCTGACCCGTGATCCCGAAGTACGGTACTCTACCGGAGAAAATGCCACGGCGATCGCCCGTTTCAGCATTGCCGTCGACCGTCGTTTCCGCCGCGGCGGAGACGGGGCCGAAGCCGATTTCTTCAACTGCACGGCGTTCGGCAAGCAGGGAGAGTTTGTAGAAAAGTACCTGAAGAAGGGGACCAAGATCCTGCTTTCCGGGCGGATCCAGAATGACAACTACACCAACAGAGACGGACAGAAGATCCAGGCGGTGCAGATCATTGCGGAAGAGATCGAATTTGCGGAAAGCAAGAACGCCTCCGGCGGCAGCGCCCGCTCCGAGGCAGCGGAAAGAGCTTCCGCGCCGGTCAGCGACGGATTTATGAATCTGCCTGACGGCGGAGACGAGGAGCTCCCGTTCAATTTCTAATTGCAGGAGGGTATTATCATGGCATTTGCGAAGAAAGACGATAAGGGCGGCGCGCCGAGAAAGCACGGTATGATCCGTCGCAAGAAGAAAGTCTGCGCCTTCTGCGGCGCAGCCGGCGAAGTTGATTTCAAGGACGTCAACCGCTTAAAGGAGTACATCTCCGAGCGCGGCAAGATCCTGCCCCGCCGGGTCACCGGTACCTGCGCCCGTCATCAGCGCATGGTCACCACGGCTATTAAGCGGGCCCGCAACCTGGCTCTGCTGCCGTACACGGTAGACTGAGAACAAAAGCAAACGATGCAGACCCCGGTCCGAAGCGGCCGGGGTTTTTTGTGCCCGGAAGGCTTGACAGGGCCCTGACTTTCGGGCATTATTATCCCGTAACCCCAATCACGGCAGACAGATCCGTTTCGGTCGGGAAAGGAGCGAAGAAGGATGAAATATTGTATATACTGCGGGAAACCGATGGATGACCGGGCAGCATTCTGCTCAAACTGCGGACGGGCGACGGGCACGGCGCAGCAGCAGACGCCGGTCCGGCCGATACAGAATGCAAGGCCCGTACAGACGCAGCAGCCCGTGCAGCAGAGCCAGTCGGCGGGCTGGCAGGTGAGATCGCCGCAGCTGAATACGGCACGGCAGGCGCAGCCTCAGAAGAAGAAGGGGCATGCCGGCGCGATCCTGGCGCTGCTCCTCGTTCTGGCCCTGGCGGGCGTTCTCTGCTTTGTGTGGCCCGGTTTCTTGAGAAAAAAAGAGGCGGATCCGGACAGCCTGATCAACCGCGTGCAGGTCACGATCCCGAATCCGACCGGCCCGGAAGCGCTGGTCAACCTGGAACTGGGGATCGCTTTGGAATACTATACGGAAGCGCGGATGCTTCTGGAAAAGCTGGCGCGGTACGATGAAGGAAATCTGGACGAAGCGGAATTCAGGCAGCTCGTAGCCGACGCCGTCACCGCCTTTGAGAATGCGGAAAAGATCAGTGAAAGCCTGGAGAAGTGCGTGGATCTCTGGATGGAAGCGGACGACGTAAGGGAGAAGCCGAAGATCAAGGTTCTTCAGAGGGCGGACGAAAAAAGCGCTTCTTCGGATCCGTTCACGCGGAAGGTCTATGCGGCGAAGAAATCCGCCTCGGAAATGACGGCGCAGGAGATCGTGGACGTCTTTGACAAGGCCAAAAACGGTCAGAAGATCAGAACCCTTGCTACATTACTTGGTACAGACGCCAAGCACGCCTACGCGCAGCTAAAAATGGCGCAGGCCGAGCTGGAAGGCGCTGATGCCAGGAAAGTTGCGGAGCAGGCAACGAACTGCATCAAAGCGGCGAAGATCCTGAAAACTGCCGGAACCGTGGCGGGCCTGGTGGTCGCGGCAATGCCTGTAGCGACGGGCGCCGTAGCAACCATGGCAACGGGCGAACTGATCGCGACCGGCGGCGGCATCGTGATGGGGGCGGTCAATACCAGTCTGGAACTGACCTCCACCGGGGCGACCATTTACTACGGCACGGATGAAAACGGGATCACGAAGCGGGCGGACGCCATCGCGGACAGCGACGCCATGAAGACCGCCAATCTGGTCGTAGGCCTCGCCGGGGTCGGCTACAACATCAAAAACATGGTCACCAAAGCCAGCGAGATGATGGACAAAGCCGACAAACTGGATGATATGTACGAGCTCTTCACTTCTCTTTCCGCCAACGCCGGCTACGAAGGCAGCGATCTGTTCGGGATCCTTTCCTTCGGCCTCGGCAATTTCGATCCCAATGACGGAACGTTCATGGGGATCAAGGTCGATCCCCAGTTAGACGGTACGAAGATCACCATCCAGGATACGAAGATCGGCATCTCGGAGGCGCAGCAGGAGGCCCTCAAAGCGGTCATCCTGGGGACCGGCTATGCGACGTCAAAGGTCACGGAAAAGATCGTGGACAAGGCGGTGGAGCTGATCAAGTCCGGAGAGGCGTCGGGGGTCTCCGCCGTGCAGACGGCGACGGAACTTCCGATGGATTACGTGGATAAGAAACTGGAGGAGAACGCGTTCATCGCGCCCGGCAGCACCGGTTTCGACCTGGACGATTACATCGAACAGATGGAGGCCCTGATGGAAGCGCTGGCGGAATACGAAGTGCCGGAGACCACAGCTGCGGAAACCACGGCTGCGGAGAGCACGGCTGCGGCAACGACGCCGGCGGAGACGGCGGTACCGGCCACGAAAGCGCCGACCGAACCGACGAAGGCGCCGGCCGAGACCACGGCCTCCGGAACGTCCCTTTCCGGCCTCGGCTGGATCGATCCGTATGCCTATTTCAAGGTGGACACGGTTTTCGATCTGTATCCGATCCTGTCGGAGAAACGGCCGGCTGCCATCCGGGTCCGTCCGATCGCCTATGCTTCCCTCGGGCCGATCACGGTCAGCAACGCGGAATCCTTTGTGATCGATCTGACGGACGGGGCGATAACGGTCTACAATACGACGTATTATGAGGGCAATTCCATCGACGAGGCTTACGCCCGGCACGAGTTTGCCATCACCTTTACCGCCAAGTCCGGCAGCTACGACATGTTCTCCGTCTCCATGGCGCGCAACGAATACCTGACGAAGGACGGGTCGCTGCGGAACAGCGATTCGGTGGATAAGATCACGATCATGAATTCCGAGGGCTGGGCGTCCTTTATCAACGATACGAAGGCTTTCGGCATTTCCGCGCTGCGCTATAAGTTCCTCTTTGTGATCGAGGAGGCATATTACCCGTAAACGGCTGCGATGCGGAACTATCCGGGTACGGGATGAAAAGAGTAACGGTATGAACGAAGAGATGGTCCTCTGCGGCGCGAACGGCGACGCGGAAAAATATTATTTCAATCCCCGTTTCGGGCAGCTGCCCGAGGCGGTCAAAGAGGAGCTTCAGGCGGCCCTGGTGCTTTTTGCGGAGCACGTGGGCGGCACGATCCTGATCCAGTTTTCCGAAGAGGGGGATCCGCAGCTGAAGGTCTTTCCGCCGGCGGACTCCGTGTACTACGACGAGATCGAGGCCGGGCTGGAGATCTCCCGCCTGCAGCGGGAGAAGGAGATGCTGTTCCTGCAGCTGAAAGCCTTTTATCTGGCCTTTTTCGGAGGAGAAGCTTGAAGATCGGCGCGCTGACAATCGAAACGCCGCTCTTTCTGGCGCCCATGGCGGGCGTCACGGACGGCGCGTTCCGGAAGATCTGCCGCAGCTTCGGCGCCGCCGCCTGCGTGACCGAGATGGTCAGCGCCAAGGCTCTGTACTATCGCAACCGCGGAACGGAGAAGCTGATGCGCCAGCCGACGGACGAAGCGCCACTGGGCCTGCAGCTGTTCGGCTCGGACCCGGAGATCCTGGCGCAGATGGCCGCGAAGGTGCAGGACGGCTACGACTTCATCGACCTGAATCTGGGCTGCCCCATGCCGAAGATCGTCGGAAACGGCGAGGGTTCGGCGCTTCTGGAGAAGCCGGAACTGGTGCGGGAGATCGTACGGACCATGGCGGCGGCGCTGAAGAAGCCGCTGACCGTGAAGATGCGCATCGGCGTGCGGCCGGATGAGCTCTGCGGCGTGGAGATCGCCCGGATCGCGGAGGAGGCCGGCGCGGCCGCCGTCTTCGTGCACGGACGCACGCGCAGCCAGCTCTACGGCGGCAGGGCCGACCGGCAGGAGATCCGCCGGATCAGGGAAGCCCTTTCGGTCCCGGTCATCGGCAACGGCGATATCGACGGCGCCGAGGCGGCGCTGCGGATGCTGGAGGAGACCGGCTGCGACGGCGTCATGGTGGGCCGGGCGGCCCGCGGGAATCCCTGGATCTTCCGGGAGATCCGCGCCGCGCTGGAAGGAAAGCCCGTTCCGCCGCGTCCGTCCCGGGAGGAGATGGCGGAGGTGATCCGCGCGCATGCGGACGCGGAGATCGCGGAAAAAGGCGAAGCCGTCGGCTGCCGGGAACTGCGGAAACATCTGGCCTGGTACACGGCGGGCCTGTCCGGCGGCGCCGCGCTGCGGAAAACGGCCTCGGGCCTGTCCCGGGAGAGCGATGTGACGGCATTTCTGCAGGCATTTCTTTCACGCAGTGATTGACAAGCGCCCTGCCGGGTCGTATAATACTCATTCAGCGGATTTCCCGGCCCGGGGCCGGCAGAAAGGATAAAGCACCAATATGGAAAAGAAGATTTTGACCCAGGCGGGTCTGGAAAAACTGGAAAACGAATTAAACGAGCTGAAGATCAACGGCCGCAAGGATATCGCGCAGAAGATCAAGGAAGCGCGCGAACAGGGCGACCTTTCCGAAAACGCGGAATACGATGCCGCGAAGGAAGAGCAGCGCCATATGGAAGCCCGGATCGCCGAACTGGAAGCGATCCTGAAGAACGTGGCGGTCGTCGATACGGAAGAGATCGACGAGGACGCCGTCAACGTCGGGCACAGCGTAAAGGTCTTCAATGAGAACCGCGGCATCGAGCAGACCTATCATATCGTGGGCTCCTCCGAAGCCAACGCCTTAAAGGGCCTGATCTCCAACGAATCCCCGATCGGCAAGGCTCTTCTGGGCCACCGCGTCGGCGACAGCGTAACGGCGGAAGCTCCCGTCGGCGAGATCCGCTTCCGCATCCTGGATATCCAGAGGACCTGATCCCACCGCCTGATCCTTCCGGAAACCCCGGGGCAAAAGCAAATGCCCCGGAGTTTCCTTTTTTATTCCCTTTTTCCGCAGTTTGTGCTATAATGCTATCCGGCTATGTATATCCGGCCGGAAGGAGCAGAAAATGATCCAGAAGGACAAGGTGGCCGCCATGACCCACCTGGCCATCGAAGAGAAGAATCAGCAGCATTTAAGCTTTATCACCCGTCATTACTGGTTCAACGACTATATCACGACGGAGATGTGGAAGGCTTTCTTTGCGATAACGATCACCTTCCTGCTGGTCTTCTTCTTCGGTCTGGTAGCCTACGGCGACAGCTGGACCGTGACCTATCATATCGATGATCTGATCCGGCTGGCCTACCGGGCGCTGATCGTCTACGCCTGCGTTCTGCTCATCGGCATCCTGCTCTGTGCCCTGTCGCACGTCTGGCTGTACAAGCAGGCCTATCAGAAGCAGGAGAGGATCCGCGGGGAACTGCGCAGGCTGTCCCGCATCTACGCGCTGGAGGAGGCCATTCAGCATCTGCAGAAAAAAGAAGGCGGAAGCGAAAAATAGGTATGGAAACGATCAGGAATGCGTTAATTACGATAAGACAATGGATCAAGCGGGTCTATGCCGCCTACGGGGTCTATCTGAATATCCTGGCCAAATGGGCCGTGGCTTATACCGCGCTGACATATATCAATGAGTATTTCCCGGGGCGGAGCTTTCTGCTGCGGCCGATCGTGGTGATCGCCATCTCGCTGCTGTGCAGCATCCTTCCCTGGAATTACATCGCGCTGTTCAGCGCCGTCTGGCTGCTGCTGCAGCTGTCCGCCCTGTCGCTGGAAGCGACGGTCTTCATGTTCATCATCCTGCTGGTGCTGGCGCTTCTGCGCTATCTGACGCTTCCGGGCGTCAGCGTGGCGCTGGTCCTGCTCCCGGTCTTTTTTATCTGGAAGATCCCCTTCGTGATCCCGGTCCTGGTGGGCCTCATCGGCTCCTCAAGCGGATTTATCACGGTCGGCAGCGGCGTGGCCGTTTACTATCTGCTGGAGATGCTGGCCGGCAACATGGCGTATTTTACGGATCCGGACGCCGCCACGCTGGTGCAGCGCCTGCTGTTCCTGGTGGAGAAGACCATTCAGCACGACACCATGCTGGCCGTGATGATCGCCTTCTGCCTGACGACGCTGGTGGTCTATCTGATCGGCAAGCTGTCCGTGCCCTACGCGCCGCAGATCGCGGTCCTGGTCGGTACGATCTTCAATCCCATCCTCCTCAAGCCGCTGCTGCAGCACTTTTCCGCGGGCGCGGGGCCGGAGAATGCGCTCTGGGGCAGCATAGCCGCTTTCTTTATCGGGCTTCTGTTCTCCGTCTTTTCCCGCTTCCTGGATTACAGCGGGACCGAACGGGTCCAGTTTGAGGATGACGAATACTATTACTACGTTAAGGCCGTGCCGAAGCTGCTGCAGCCGGACGAGCAGGCGGCGGAGAAACGCCGCGCCGAACGGAAGGATGCGGCGGGCACCGCCGTAAGCCGCCGGAGAGCGGAGGCGGAGCCGGAAGCGCCGGAACGCCGCAGCCGCGGCAATGCGGAACGGCGCAGCCGCAGCCTGTCGGAGATCGCCGCAGCCGCCGAGGCCGCCGCTCCGGAAGAACGGAAGGAGGACACGAACGATGCGTGAGTTCCTGCGCCAGATCCTTCATTATATCCAGTCCGTCAAGATCGCGCCGAAGAACGTCGTGGAGATGCTGATCCTGGCGGTGCTAATCTATCTTCTTTTTGCCTGGGTCAAGCGGTCCCGCGCCTGGGCGCTGCTGCGCGGCCTGGCCGTGCTGTTCGCCTTCGTGGTGCTGGCCAACCTGCTGGAACTGAACGTTATTTCCTATATCGCCAACAGGACGCTGAGCATTCTGGTGATCGCGCTTCTGGTCCTGTTCCAGCCGGAGCTCCGCGCGGCGCTGGAGCAGATCGGCCAGGGACGCTTCGTCCGGGGCTTCTTCCGGGTCGGACGCAGCCAGAGCGCCGCCTGGTATCCGGCGGAAGTGGTGGAAGCGGTGATCGACGCGACCTACGTCATGGCGCAGAACCGGACCGGCGCGCTGATCGTGCTGGAGCGGGAGATCAGCCTGACGGAATATATCAAGACGGGGATCCGTCTGGACGCGGTGGTGTCCAGCGCCCTGCTCATCAATATTTTCGAACACAATACGCCGCTGCATGACGGGGCCGTGATCATGCAGGGCGAAAAGGTGACGGCGGCCACCTGCTATCTGCCGCTGTCCCAGAACATGGCCATCGGCAAGGAGCTGGGGACCAGACACCGCGCGGCCATCGGCCTGAGCGAGGAAACGGACAGCTGGATCATCGTCGTGTCGGAAGAGACCGGGCAGGTCTCCCTGGCCAAGCGGGGCGAGCTGGCTCAGAATCTGCGGCCGGACGAGCTGCGGAACGAGCTGATGATGATCGAAACGGAATTCCAGCGCTCGGATCTGCGCAAAGCAGCCGAAAAGGGCGCGAGCCGCCGGAAAAAGGCGGATAAGAAACAGAAAGCGGCGAAGGGGGGAAAGCAGGATGCTGAATAGGATCTTTCAGAACTGGCCGCTGAAGCTGCTGGCCGTCGCCGCCGCCGTCCTGGTGTGGTTTGTCATCATGATGCTGGCGGACCCGACGGACACCCAGACGTATTACAACATACCCGTGAAGCTCCTGAACGAGGAGCTGCTGACGCAGGCCAATAAGAGCTATACGGTGGAGGGCGGCGCCACGCCTACGGTCAGCATCCGGGTCAGTGCCGCCGGCTCCGTGCACCGGGAGCTGACCGCCGCGGATTTCACCGCGACGGCGGACGTTTCGAAGATGTTCGACGTTACGGGCCGCGTCCCGATCGAGGTGGTCTGCAGCAATACCTCGCTGAGCCGGCAGATCAGCTCCATCACGCCGCAGACGGAAACGCTGAAGATCAATTTCGAGGATATCGTCACCCAGGAATTCACCATAGACCTCCGGACCCGGAACGATCTGCCGGACGGCTACTTTATCAGCCGGCAGTGGACCAATCCTTCGACGGTCACCGTCGCGGCCCCCGCTTCCGTCATGGAGCGCATCAGCTCGGTCGTCGCCGAGGTGGACGTGACGGGACTGACGGAAAGCACGACGCTGGAAAACAGCCCGCTGCGCTTCCTGTCCGGCACCGGCCAGGCGCTGGCGCTGGATACGGCCCGGGATACGACGGTGAGCACGGACGCCGTGACCGTCGGCCTGGATATCTTTACGATGAAGACCATTCCGGTGGTCATCAGCCAGGCGGCGCTGGATAAGGTGAAGAACGAGGTCTCGGACGGCTACCGCTACATCAAAGCTACGCAGACCGTCAGCAGCGTGCAGGTAAAGGGCCTGCCGAGCCGTCTGGCGGACATCTCCATGATCTCCATTCCGGAGAGCGCGCTCAACCTGCGCGGCGCAAAGGAGAGCCGGAGCTTCAACCTGGCCCTGAGCGATTATCTGCCGGCCGGCATCGAGCTGATGGACGGCCAGGAGTCCCGGATCACGATCACCCTGGAGGTGGTGGAGCTTGACGTCCGCGAGTTTACGATCGACACCCTGCGGGTCAGCGGCATGGATGAGGATTACCGCTATCAGTTCAGCCGGACCGTGACGGTCTACATCCGCGCTCTGGAAGCGGATTTTTCGGGCTTTAACCTTTCCGCTGTCAGCGCTTCGCTGGATCTGGGCGAATATGCCACGATGGAAGGCACGCACCGCCTGGAGGTGACGGTCAGCTGCTCCGACAGCGTCTTTACGCCGCTGCCGGGCAAGACCTTTGCCGTCATCACCGTGACCAAGTACATCCCGCCGACGGAGCCGCCGACGGAACCGACCACGGAGCCGGAAACGGATGAAAACGGCGATCCGGTCATTCCGCCGGAGGAGACCCTCCCGCCGGAGGATGAAGACAGCATAGGGGCTTAAAGAAGCGTATGAAGATCGTTGTACAGAGAGTAAAAGAAGCCTCCGTGACCGTGGACGGCAGGACCGTCGGGCAGATCGGGAAAGGCTTCCTGGTCCTTTTGGGCGTCTGCAAAGAGGACACCGAAGCGCAGGCGGACCGCCTGAGCAAAAAGCTGCTGGGCCTCAGGATCTTCCCGGATGCCGAAGGAAAGACCAACCTGTCCCTGGCGGACGTCGGCGGAAGCCTGCTGATCGTTTCGCAGTTTACCTTATATGCGGACTGCCGCAAGGGCTACCGCCCCAGCTTCGTGGAAGCGGCGGGCGGCGAGCAGGCCGAGCGCTTGTACGAATATTTTCTGGCCCGCTGCCGGGAGGTCTGCCCGGTGGTCGAGAAAGGCGTTTTCGGGGCTCACATGGACGTGAGCCTGCTTAACGACGGCCCCTTTACCATCGTCTGGGAGGAAAAGGCATGATCTATTACGTCAAGGGGATCCTGACGGAATATACGGAGGAAGGCGTGGTGATCGAAGCCGGCGGCGTCGGCTATCAGATCACGGTGCCGGCCTCGCTTCTGGCCGAGCTGCCCCAGCCCGGCGAGGAAGTGAAGCTTTACACCTATTATCAGGTGGCCGAGGACGCCCGCCGGCTCTTCGGCTTTGCCAGCCGGGACGAACGGAGCCTGTTCATGCAGATCATCAAGGTGAGCGGGATCGGCCCGAAGCTGGCGGTCTCGGTGCTCGGCACCCTGACACCGGACGCCCTGCGGCTGGCGGTCGTCTCCGGCGACGTGAAAGCCATCGCGCAGGCGCCGGGCATGGGCAAAAAGACGGCGGAGAAGCTGATCCTGGAATTAAAGGACAAGATCGATCTGGCGGCTGTGCTGCAGAAGCCCGCCGCGGGACCTTCGTCGGCGCCGACCGTGATCAGCGACGCCTTTACCGAGGCGGTCGCGGCGCTGCAGGCATTAGGCTACAGCTCGTCGGAAGCCTTAAAGACGGTGCGGAGCATCGAGGCGGCAGACGACTGGACCGTGGATCAGATCCTGCAGGAGGCTTTCCGGAAGCTGGCGTCGTTCTAGGCGGGGCCGTTTCCTTTGAAGAGGATAGAGAATGGAAAGAAGAACCATTACAACCGAAAAACTGCCGGAGGAAACGCAGCTGGAGCTCTCGCTCCGGCCGAAATACCTGTCGGAATACATCGGCCAGGAGGACTTAAAGAACACGCTCAAGGTCTATATCGAGGCTGCAAGGAGCCGCAAGGAGCCGCTGGACCACGTGCTGCTCTACGGCCCGCCCGGCCTGGGCAAGACCACCCTGGCGGGGATCATCGCCAACGAAATGGGCGCGAACTTCAAGGTGACCTCCGGACCGGCCATCGAAAAGCCCGGCGAACTGGTCGCGGTGCTGTCCGGCATGAAGCCCGGCGACGTGCTCTTCATCGATGAGATCCACCGTCTGAACCGCCAGGTGGAGGAGGTGCTCTACCCCGCCATGGAGGATTTCGTGGTGGATATCGTGCTGGGCAAGGAGAGCGGCGCGCGTTCCATGCGCTACAAGCTGCCGCCCTTCACGCTGGTGGGCGCGACGACCCGGGCCGGCATGCTGACGGCCCCCTTAAGGGACCGCTTCGGCGTGGTGCACCGGCTGGAATTCTACAAACCGGAAGAGCTGAAGACCATCGTGGAACGTTCGGCGAAGGTGCTGGGCGTGGAGATCGATTCGGCCGGCGCCATGGAGATCGCCTCCCGCTCGCGCGGAACGCCCCGCCTGGCCAACCGTTTCCTGAAGCGGATCCGGGACTTCGCACAGGTGCGCTACGACGGCGTCATCACGCGCGAGATCGCGGACGAGACTTTAAAGATCCTGAACGTGGACGCCTTCGGTCTGGACCGCACCGACCGGAAGCTCCTGAGGCTTCTTATAGAAAATTACGGAGGCGGCCCGGTGGGCCTGGAGACTTTGTCCGCCGCGCTGGGCGAGGACGCCGGCACCATGGAGGACGTCTGCGAGCCGTACCTGATGCAGAACGGCTTCTTAAAGCGGACGCCGCGCGGCCGCATGGCGACCGAAAAAGCCTACGCGCACCTGGGCTACGCCATCCCCCCGATGCAGGAGACGCTGCCGTTCTTATAAGAAAAACGGCCCGGACCTGTCGGATCATCAGATTTTTTCCAAGACTAAACCAATCAGAACAAGGAGCAGCACTATGGCAGAAGAGAAAGCGCTGCGGGAAACCATTTCCCCTGAAACAGCAGAAACCAGTGACGAGTCCCGGGATTTCGGCGGCCGCAATTTCATCTACGCGTTTATCGCGGAAGACATTGCGAAGGGCGGCCAGTATGAAGGCATGACCGTTCATACCCGTTTTCCGCCGGAACCGAACGGCTATCTGCACATCGGCCACTGCAAGGCGCTGTGCATCGACTTCGGCATGGCGGAGCAGTTTAACGGCCTCTGCAATCTGCGTATGGACGACACCAATCCGGCCAAGGAAGATACCGAATACGTGGAAGCGATCATGCAGGATATCCACTGGCTCGGCTTCGACTGGGGCGACCGTTTCTACTACGGCTCCGACTATTTTGAAAAAGACTACGAGTATGCCGTCGAGCTGATCAAGAAGGGCCTGGCCTACGTCTGCGAGCTCACGCCCGAAGAATTTAAGGCGAACCGGGGCGATATCGGCATCCCTGCCACCTCTCCCTACCGCGACAGGCCTATCGAGGAGAACCTCGCGCTCTTTGAAAAGATGAGGAACGGCGAGGTGCCGGAAGGAAAAATGACGCTCCGCGCCAAGATCGATCTGGCCAGCGGCAATTTCAACATGCGCGACCCGGTCATCTACCGGATCCGCTATATCAACCATCACCGGCAGGGAACGAAGTGGTGCATCTATCCGATGTACGACTTCGCGCACCCGATCCAGGACGCCCTGGAGGGCATCACGCACTCCCTCTGCTCGCTGGAATACGAAGACCACCGTCCGCTCTACGACTGGGTGGTGAACAACGTATCGATCCCGTACCACAAGCCGCGCCAGATCGAATTTGCGCGCCTGGGCATCGATCATACCGTGATGAGCAAACGTAAGCTCCGCAAGCTCGTCGAGGAAGGGTACGTGAGCGGCTGGGACGATCCCCGCATGCCCACGCTCTGCGGCTTAAGGCGCCGCGGCTATACAGCCAAGTCCATCCGCAATTTCTGCGATCAGATCGGCGTGGCGAAGAATACGAACGTCATCGAATTTGCCGAACTGGAGCGGTGTCTCAGGGACGATCTGAACGGGACGGCCGAACGCACCATGGCGGTGCTGCGCCCCATCAAGCTGACCGTCACGAACTATCCGGAAGGCAAGAGCGAAACCTTCGAGGTCGAGAACAATCCGATGGCGCCCGAGCAGGGGACGCACACCATCAGCTTCAGCCGCAACCTCTGGATGGACGCCGAGGACTTTCTGGAGACCCCGATTCCGAAGTACAAACGCATGTATCCCGGCAACGAGGTGCGCTTAAAAGGCGCGTATCTGGTGAAATGCACCGGCTGCCGCAGGAATGAGGACGGCACGGTCGCGGAGGTGTTCTGCACCTACGATCCCTTATCCCGCGGCGGAGACCCGGCCGACGGCCGGAAGGTGAAGGGCGCCACGCTCCACTGGGTCGACGCGGAGACGGCCGTCGACGCGGAGGTCCGCCTTTACGACAACCTCTTCAGCGATGCGAATCCGGACGGCCCGGACAAGAATTTCCTGGACGCCCTGAATCCGGACAGCCTCGTGATCCTGAAGAACTGCAAGATCGAACGGGATCTGGCCAAGATCGCGGAAGAGTATGACAAGACGGAAGACCGCTGCAGCGTCAATTCCCCGACCTTCCAGTTCATGCGCGTCGGGTATTTCTGTCTGGACAACAAGGACTCGACGGCGGAGCACCCGGTCTTCAACCGCAGCGTCAGCCTGAAGGACGGATTCAAGAAATAAAAGGATATAAGAAGAAAGCGGCACCGCCCGGAGCGGTGCCGTTTTCTGATGCAAAAAGGACCGGGTGTTAAATCCGGTCCCTCCTTTGCCCGTGCGGATCAGCCTTCGACGTCTTCCTTGATCTGTTCGATGTCTTCCTTGACTTCTTCGATCACGTCTTCGACGACTTCCTTCAGCTCTTCGGCCTTCTCGCAGCAGCACTCTCTGATCTCTTCGGCCTTCTCGGCAGCCTTCTTGCAGCAGCATTCGGCGGCTTTTTCGGCGTCTTCGCAGGCTTCCTTCGCCTCTTCCGCACCGGCGGCGCGGCGCTCGGCGGCAGCCTTCTTCGCTTCTTCAACGGCGGCCTTCACTTCCTCGACGGCCTTCTTCAGACCGACCAGGATCTCTTCGGAAACGACCTTCGCGTCTTCCTTGAAGGTGCCGAAAGCCTTCGTGGCTTCCTCTTTGAAGCGTTCCTTGATCTCCTCGGCGCTCATTTCCTCGCCGTCGATCTTGATCCTCCAGGCGCCTTCTTCGGGCTCGGCTTCGGGAATGCCTTCCGTGTCCACGGCGGGCTCGGCGGCGTTCTCATTGTTCTTCTTCGCCAGATAAACCAATCCGCCGGCCAGGGCAGCGCCGGTCAGAAGCTTTAACAGAGTATGCTTTTTTGCCATGATGTTTCCTCCTGAATGTATTTTTTCCCCGCAGCAGGCGGGGATCTCATTCTCCCGGAAAATATTGTACGGCATTTTGCCCGAAAAGTAAAGGACGCGGAGGAAAGTCCACAAAACTTTCACAAAGCGCCGCCCTGTGTATCTGCGGCGCCTCGCTGCCTCGACACGGAAACTCTCTCTTGTATTTCGGTGAGCATCATGATAAACTTTCAGTAAAAAGGAGGAAAAACCCATGGAATTTACAATGATAGAAACGGGATGGGTATCGCTTCTCCCGCCTCTGATCGCGATCGTACTGGCTCTTCTGACAAAAGAGGTGTATTCGTCCCTGTTTGCCGGGCTTTTTTCCGGCATGCTGATCTACGCCGCGTTCAGCGGCGGCAGCCTGGTCTCGGCGGTCGCGATGACCTTCGACATGATGTATTCCAAGATCGCCGACAACGCCTACATGATCATTTTCCTGGCGCTGTTATGGGCGGTCGTCAGCCTGGTCGCAAAATCGGGCGGCAGCGAAGCCTACGGACGCTGGGCCGGCCGGCGCATCAAAAACAAACGCTCGGCGGCGCTTGCCACTTCGCTTCTGGGCATCCTGATCTTCATCGACGACGGCTTCAACTGCCTGACGGTCGGAACGGTCATGCGGCCCGTCACGGACCGGCTGCGCATCTCCCGCGAAAAGCTGGCTTATATCATCGATGCGACGGCGGCGCCGGTCTGCATCATCGCGCCGGTCTCCAGCTGGGCGGTGGCCGTGGCCAGCGAGGTCAGCGAGACGGGCGGCTTCCATATTTTCCTGTCCACGATCCCCTACAACCTTTACGCCCTGCTGACGATCCTGATGGTCTTCCTGCTGGCCTTCACGGGCAAGGACTTCGGCCCGATGAAGAAGGCGGAAGAGAAGGCTGCGCTTGCCGAAGAAGAGGAGACCGCTGCGTCTGAGACCGGTGAGAAGAAAGGCCGGGTCATCGATCTGGTCCTGCCGATCCTGATCCTGATCATCTGCGCGATCCTGGGCATGGCCTACGTGGGCGGCTTCTTTGAGGGCGTGAGCTTCTCCGAAGCCATCGGCTACAATCCGACCGCGGGCCTGACGCTCGGCGCCTTTGCCGGCCTGATCGTCGCGGCGCTTCTATATCTGCCCCGCCGGCTGATGAAGCCGAAGGAGTTCATGCAGACCATCGTCGGCGGCATCGGAAGCATCGTCCCGCCGATGCTGATCCTGATCCTGTCCTGGAGCCTGGGCGGCGTCTGCCGTCAGCTGATCGGGACCGGCGTCTTTATTTCCGGCTTTGTCAGCACCGCCGATCTGCCGCTGGGCTTCCTGCCCTTCCTGATCTTCGTGATCGCCGCGCTGATGAGCTTCTCCATGGGGACTTCCTGGGGGACCTTCGGCATGCTGATCCCCATCGTGAGCATGATCTGCGCCGCCCAGGGAGCGGAAGCGTACCTGATCCCCGCGCTGGGCGCCACGCTGGCCGGCTCGGTGTACGGCGACCACTGCTCCCCGATCTCGGACACGACCATCCTGTCCTCCACCGGCTCCGCCTGCCCGCACATCCGCCACGTGGAAACCCAGCTGCCTTACGCAACGCTGGTCGCCGCCGTCTGCGCCGTCGGCTATCTGATCTCCGGCTTTACCTTAACGCCCTGGATCGGGCTGGGCGCGGGCGTCGTCCTGCTGACGGGCAGCCTCTTCCTGCTGAACCGGTTCAAATAATTATGCTACAGTAGTATAGTATCCGCCGAGCGCTCGTGAAATGTAGCACCGAGCGCTCGTGAAATATAGCGCCGAGCGCGCCCGAATAAACTTTCCCGGAGCATTGAGGAGACCTTACGATAGCCACTCTATTCTGGAAGGTCTCCGAACCGCTCCGGGAAAGTTTTATCGAGGCAGCGAGGCGGAAGGAAGAACACCTCATCCGCCTGCTTCGCAGGCACCTTCCCCTCAAGGGGAAGGCGAGGCAGCAATTCTCAAAATCTTTTTTCAAATAGTGCTTGCATTTTTGAAAAAACGCGATATAATAGCTTTGGCACTCGAAAAAGGAGAGTGCTAACAACGCTAAAAAAAGAACTCTATTCAAGGAGGAGATGAATATGAAACTGGTTCCCTTAGCAGACAGAGTCGTCTTAAAGCAGGTGGAAGCCGAAGAAGTAACCAAGGGCGGCATCGTTCTGCCCGGCAGCGCCAAGGAAAAGCCCCAGACAGCGGAAGTGCTGGCGGTCGGCCCCGGCGGCGTGGACAAGGACGGCAACAAGGTGAAGATGGAAGTCGCCGTCGGCAACAAGGTCATTTACAGCAAATATGCCGGCACGGAAGTGAAACTGGACGGCACGGAATATATCATCGTCAAGCAGAGCGACATCTTAGCGGTCGTCGAAGACTGACAGGGAGGAATAAGCAATGGCAAAGGAAATCAAATTCGGCGCGGAAGCGCGCAAGTCACTCGAGATCGGCGTCAACGCGCTGGCTGACACCGTTCGCGTCACTTTAGGTCCGAAGGGCCGCAACGTAGTTCTGGATAAATCCTACGGCTCCCCGCTCATCACCAACGACGGCGTGACCATCGCGAAGGAGATCGAGCTGAAGGACCGTTTTGAAAATATGGGCGCCCAGCTGATCAAGGAAGTCGCTTCCAAGACCAACGACGTAGCCGGCGACGGCACCACCACCGCGACCGTTCTGGCCCAGGCCATGGTCAACGAAGGCATGAAGAACCTGGCGGCCGGCGCGAACCCCGTCATTTTACGGCGCGGCATGAAGAAGGCGGCGGACAAGGCCGTCGAGTCCATCAAGGCCATGAGCAGCCCCATCTCCGGCAAGGAGCAGATCGCCCGCGTGGCGGCCATCTCCGCCGGCGACGATAAGGTCGGCGAGATGGTAGCCGACGCCATGGAGAAGGTCACCGGCAACGGCGTCATCACCGTGGAAGAATCCAAGACCATGCACACCGAGCTGGATCTGGTGGAAGGCATGCAGTTCGACCGCGGCTACGTCAGCGCCTATATGTGCACCGACATGGAGAAGATGGAAGCCGTTCTGGACAATCCGTACATCCTGATCACCGACAAGAAGATCTCCAACATCCAGGAGATCCTGCCGCTGCTGGAACAGCTGGTGCAGACCGGCGCCAAGCTCCTCATCATCGCGGAGGATATCGAAGGCGAAGCCCTGACCACCCTCATCGTGAACAAGCTGCGCGGCACCTTCAACGTCGTAGGCGTTAAGGCCCCCGGCTTCGGCGACCGCCGCAAGGAGATGCTGAAGGATATCGCCGCCCTGACCGGCGGCCAGGTCATCAGCTCCGAGCTGGGTCTGGAACTCAAAGATGCGCAGCTCTCCGATCTGGGCCGTGCCAAATCCGTCAAGGTCGGCAAGGAAAACACCGTGATCGTGGACGGCCTGGGCGATGCGGACGAGATCGCGTCCCGCGTGGCGCAGATCAAGGCGCAGATGGAAGAGACCACCTCGGATTACGATAAGGAAAAGCTGCAGGAACGTCTGGCGAAGCTGGCCGGCGGCGTCGCGGTCATCCGCGTCGGTGCCGCCACCGAGACCGAGATGAAGGAATACAAGATGCGCATGGAGGATGCCCTGAACGCGACCCGTGCCGCCATGGAAGAGGGCATCGTGGCCGGCGGCGGCGCCGCCTACATCCACGCGGCGAAGGAAGTCGCAAAGCTGGCGGCCGACATGAGCGGCGATGAGAAGACCGGCGCGAACATCGTTCTGAAAGCGCTGGAATCCCCGCTGTACCACATCGCGGCGAACGCGGGCCTGGAAGGCTCCGTGGTCGTGAACAAGGTCAAGGAATCCGCGGACGGCTTCGGCTTTGACGCCCTGAACGAGGAATACGTCGACATGGTGAAGGCCGGCATCCTGGATCCCGCGAAGGTCACCCGTTCCGCTCTGCAGAACGCCGTTTCCGTAGCGGCGACCCTGCTGACTACCGAGAGCGTCGTGGCGGACATCAAGGAGCCCGCTCCCGCCGCCCCGATGAATCCGGATATGGGAATGATGTAAAGCGCTGATATCAGCCCGATAGTTAGGGCCTCTGCTCCGGCAGAGGCCCTTTTCCTGTCCGGAGAAAAGCGCCGGAAAAAGAGGCCGGACCGCGGAAGCCGGTCCCGCAAAAAGCGTTTGACAATTCCGGCCGCATCCGATACAATAAGACCGAACAAATTTTCGGTTTGGCAGAGGGGCGGCCGCCGTCCCGAGGACCGGAACGGAGCGTTTATGGAAGCTTATCTGGAAAATCTGAATCCCGAGCAGTTCGAGGCGGTGACCTCGACCGAGGGCTACGTGCGCGTCATCGCCGGGGCCGGCTCCGGCAAAACGAAGGCCCTTTCCTCCCGTTTTGCCTACCTGGTACGGGAGATGGGCATCCTGCCCTCGAACATCCTCTGCGTGACCTTTACGAACAAGGCGGCGGAGGAGATGCGGCGGCGCATCCACAACCTGACCGGTGACCATGATACGGGCTACGTCAACACCTTCCACGGCTTCTGCGTCTCCGTTCTGCAGGAGGAATCCTACGCGGTCGGCTATCCCAAAAGCTTTCTGGTCCTGGACAATACCGATATCAACGAGCTGCTGCGCCTCATCTACGAGGAGCGCGGCCTCAATCTGCGCCACATGACATTCGCGGACGCGCGGGACATGTTCGAGATCCGCAAATGCCTCACCGAGCCCTCCTACTATCTGGATCTGGTGGACGAATCCCTGGACGTCATCAAAAAGAAATATGACGAAGCGGCCGAGGTGAAGGATATCCTCTTTTACGGCTACCTGTACCAGCAGAAAAAATGCTTCGGCCTGGACTACAACGACCTGATCATCCTGACGCTGCATATTTTCAGCACGCGCCCGGAGATCAGGCGGAAGTGGCAGGAGCGGCTCGAATATATCATGATCGACGAGTTCCAGGACATCGATCCCCTGCAGATAAAGCTCATGGAGGCGCTTCAGGGCTACCATAAAAATCTCTTCATCGTGGGCGATCCGGACCAGACCATCTATACCTGGCGCGGCGCGAACGTGAAATACATTCTGGACTTCGACAGGGAATATCCGGGCACGAAGACCATCTATATGAATACGAACTACCGCTCGACGCCGCAGATCATCGCGGCGGTGAACTCGCTGATCGCGAAGAACCGCAGGCGGGCGGTGAAGGAATTAAAGCCGACCTGCGCGCCGGGGCCCATCGTGAAAGCGAATCTCTGTGAGACCCCGGAGAACGAAGCCGCCTGGATCGCGGCTGAAATGGAGCGGCTGCACGGGGCGGGCCGCCCGTACCGCGAGATGACCCTGCTCTACCGCGCGCATTATTTGACGCGCAGCATCGAGGAGGTCCTGCAGAAGGAGGAGATCCTGTACACGCTTTACGGCGGCGTGGGCTTTTTCGACCGCGCGGAGGTGAAGGACGCGCTCTCGTACCTCAGGATGATCGCCTACGAGGACGATCTGTCCTTCCGCCGCATCTGCAACGTGCCGAAGCGGAATCTGGGCGAGCGGCGCCTGCGCTTTCTGGAGGAGCACGCGGCGTCGGAGGGCTTAAGCCTCTATCAGACGCTGAAAAAATATATCACGCACGATCTGTTCAAGGGCACCGGCGCGGAGGCGTTTATCGAGCTGACCGACCGCTTCGCGGCTTCGGCGCCGGGCCAGAGCATCAGCAAGCTCTTCAGCCAGCTGCTTAACGCTTCCGGCTATGAAAAAATGCTGCGCACCGAGGGCGCGCAGGAGAGGCTGGACAATCTGGCCGAGCTCAAGCAGATCGTCCTGCGCTACGAGATCAGCTGCGGCGAGGAATGCGCCCTGCCGGACTTTTTAGCGCATATCGCCCTGTATTCGGAGAACGACCGCGAGGAGGAGAACGACAAGGTCAAGCTGATGACGGTCCATGCCGCCAAGGGCCTGGAATTTCCCGTGGTCTTCCTCTGCGGCCTGAACGAGGGCGTCTTCCCGGGCCGGCGGACGGACAGCTTCGAGCAGATGGAGGAGGAGCGGCGGCTCTGCTTCGTGGCCATGAGCCGCGCGAAGGAGGAACTGTACCTTTCCGCGGTGGAGGGCCGCCTGCACGACGGCGCACCGCGATACATGTCGCGCTTCCTGCTGGACGTGGAGCCGGGGCTCATCGAATACGAGAGCCCGCCGCGGGAGGAACTGATCGCGGACACGCGTGAATACATCGCCATGAAGGACAGGCTGCTGGAGCAGGAGGAGCAGGAGCTCTTCGCCATCGGGACGCAGGTGCGGCACGGCGTGCTGGGGCTCGGCACCGTGGAGGATATCGACACGAAGAAAAAGGCGTACATCGTCAGATTCACCGACCTCGGCACCCCCCGCGCGATCTCTTTCCGCGCAAAGCTGGAAGAAGTGCAGTGCCGAAACTGAATGATCTGTGCTATAATATCATTACTATCAGTTCGTGAGGTGCATGATGTACGACCTTTCAAGAATCATCGATATGGAAAAGCTTCTGGACGAATCGCAGGAAGCGCTGGACCGGCTGCTGGATGCCCTGGAGGGCTTTGCGGCGGTGCAGGAGAACATCCGCGCGCTGGACGCTTATTATACGGGCGGCGAGTGGATGGAGGATTTCGAGGCGGACGAGCAGGGGCTGCTGCCACCCGGCTTAAAGCGCGGCGTGCTTTCGGAGGATGCCGTGTACGATCTGCTGACGGACAACCGGGAGCTCATGGCGCGCCTGCTGGAGGTGGCCGCCGAAAGCATCCGGGAGGGATAAGGAGTATTTATGATCCGACATTTACTGACAGACGCCGGCGCGGCCCTTCAGGGCACGCCCTGGAACGTCTATCCGCGGCCGCAGATGGTGCGCGAAAACTGGACGAATCTGAACGGGATCTGGCATTTCGGTACGGACCGGGCGGTGGAAGAGGAGATCCTGGTGCCTTTCTGTCCGGAAAGCCTGCTTTCGGGCATCCGGCGGGATTTCGGAAAGGAAAAGAACTTTTTCTACCTGAAAAAGTTTGATCATGCGAAGCCGGCCCTTAACGAGCGGGTGCTGCTGCATTTCGGCGCGGTGGACCAGGAAGCCGAGGTCTATATCAACAGCTTTTACGTGGGCCACCATGAGGGAGGCTATCTGCCGTTTACCTTCGAGATCACCGAATATCTGCGCGAGGGCGAAAACGAGCTTTTCGTGGAGGTGACGGATGCGCTGGATCACCGCCTGCCCTGGGGCAAGCAGAAGAAAAAACGGGGCGGCATGTGGTACACGCCGGTCTCTGGCATCTGGCAGACGGTCTGGCTGGAGACGGTGCCGAAGGACTACATCAAAGGCCTGCAGATCAGCGCGGGCTTAAACTGGGTCCGCATCCGCGCGGAAGGCGTGAAGGACGGCCTGGTGACGCTGGAGGAAACGGACGCGTGTTATCCGCTGGAGGACGGGCAGGTCCGCTTTGAGATCAACGAGCCGAAGCACTGGACGCCGGGCACGCCGTATCTGTACTGGTTCACGGTCCAGAGCGGCGAAGACAAAGTCCGCTCATATTTCGCGCTGCGAGAACTGTCCGTGCAGGAGGTGAAGGGAAAGAAGCGCCTCTGCCTGAACGGCGAACCGTATTTCTTCAACGGCCTGCTGGATCAGGGCTACTTCAGCGACGGCATCTACACGCCGGCGGCGCCGGAATGCTATGAAGAAGATATTTTAGCCATGAAATCGCTGGGCTTCAACACCCTGCGCAAGCATATCAAAGTGGAGCCGGAGCAGTTTTATTACGACTGCGACCGTCTGGGCATGGTGGTCTTCCAGGACATGGTCAACAACGGGGACTATCATTACGTGAAGGAAACGGTCCTGCCCACGTTCATCAGCAGCCGGCCGAAGGATCTGCGCATGCACGCGGATCCGGCCGCCCGGCGGAACTTCCTGCAGGCCGTGAAGGACACGGTGCTGCACCTGAAGAACCATCCCTGCATCTGCTACTGGACGATCTTCAACGAGGGCTGGGGGCAGTTCCAGGCGGACCGGGCCTACGAATGGCTGCTGCGGCTGGACAGAAGCCGCTTTATCGACACGACCTCCGGCTGGTTTAAGCAGGAGAAGAGCGACGTGGAGAGCCTGCACCTGTATTTCAAGCCGCTGCAGCTGGGGTCGGAGGACAAGCCGCAGGTGCTTTCCGAATTCGGCGGCTACGTCTGGAAGGATCCGGAGCACAGCGCGAACGTTGAGAAAACCTACGGCTACAAGACCTTCGAAAGCAGGGAGGAGCTGGTGAAAGCGCTGCAGCGCGTCTTTAGGGAGGAGCTGGTCCCGCTGGCCCGGGAGGGCCTCTGCGCGGCGATCTATACGCAGGTCTCGGACGTGGAGGACGAGACGAACGGGCTGATCACCTACGACCGCAAGCTCCTGAAGGTCCGACCGGAAGAGCTCTTCGAATTCGGCCCGCAGCTGCAGGCGGCGGTGCGGGAATAGAGGCATTGCCCGGAGCAATATACCGAAATCAGATACAAAGATAGAACGGCTGAAATCCCTGTCATATCAAAGATTTCAGCCGCTTTTTACCAACACATTTTGTCCTGTAAACGGAAGCTGCGGACCCGCAGCCGTTCCGGTATTACGCCCGCACCGCGGCGAAGAAGGTCTCGTGCCCCGCCGCTTCCGCCGCGCGGACGGCGCCGTGCATCTCGGCAACGGATACCGGGCCGGTCAGAAAACCGGGACCGAAAGGCTCCCGCGCCATGGCGCGAAGGGCCGGATCCTCCGTCCGGACGTAGTAGGCGTGGACCGCGGAGCGGTTGTCGATCTCAGCCTGCGGGCCGTTCCCGGTATAGCCCAGTCCGGCCCGGATATCCAGAATATCCTCCACCAGGCTGTGGGCCGTGGGATAGCGGCCGGCGCCCTGCCCGAAAAAGCCGAGCTCGCCGACTTCGGGCCCTTTCAGAAAGACCATGTTGAAATTCGCCGGCACGTGGCCCTCCATGGCGTCTTCCTTCAGCAGGACCGGCTCGACGTACGCGCATATCTTTCCGTCCGGGAGCTTTTCTCCGTTGCAGAGCAGGCGGCAGTGCAGGCCGTTTTCCCGGAAGGCCCGGATATCTTCCCCGGTGATCCGGCGGATGCCGGCCGTGTCGATCCGGGCGGGATCGAGCTGAACGTCGAAGGCCAGATTGGAGCTGATGGCGCATTTCCGCTGAATGTCGATGCCGTCGATGTCGGCGGAGGGATTGGCCTCCGCATAGCCCAGCCGCTGCGCCTCCTTCAGGATATCGGCAAAATCGGCGCCGCTCTTCTCCATGCTGTCCAGAATGAAATTCGTGGTGCCGTTGATGATGCCGCGGAAGGCTTCGATGCCCCCGCAGCGCTTGGTCCTTACCAGGTTGTATAGCCAGGGGATGCCGCCGCCGGCGCTGGGTGTGAACAGGATCTTAACGCCGTTCTCGGCCGCCGCCTGCTGAAGCTCGGCAAAGATGGTGCTGACCATCTGCTTGTTGGGCGTCACGACGTGCTTGCCGGCCTGCAGGGCCTTCAGCACGAAATCGGAAGCGGGATGCAGTCCGCCCATGGCTTCCACCACCAGCTCGATCTCGGGATTGTTCACGATCTCGTCGATGCTTTTCGCGTGGATGCAGTGCAGCTCTTCCAGCGGCAGCAGATCGAGAATGGTCTTGACTTCGATCTCCGGTGCAAAGCGGGAAGTGATGATATCGTAGACGCCGCGCCCGACGACGCCCAGGCCCATAATGGCTATTTTCATAATGAATCCTCCGCGTATTCTTTTTGCAGGAAGCCGCATACCCGGCGAAGGGTCTCCGGCGCAGCGGCTTCCGGGATCCGGATCTGCAGCAGATCCGCCTCCCGCGTACAGACGGCGCCTTCCGGCAGCAGCACTTCCGGGACGGCCGGGAACGGTCTGGCCAGAACGGTCAGCACGCTTTCCGGCGAGCTTTTCCGGATGGCGGCGCCAATCAGGCCCGTTTCCGGTTCCCTGGGCGCACAGATCAGCGTTCCGTCCCCTTCCTCCCAGGTGGAAAGGACCCGGACGGGAACGCCGAAGCGCTTTCCGGCGGCAACGGCACGGGGATGGATGACGGCCGCGCCCCATTTCGCCAGCGCTTCCATGTCCTCATAAGAGACGCTTTTCCGGTACGGCGCCTCCGGCCAGATCCGGGGGTCGGCGGCGGCTACGCCGGGCACGTCCGTAAAGATCAGCACTTCCTTCGCCCCCATGCGGCCGCCGATCTCCACGGCGGAGGTGTCGCTTCCGCCGCGTCCGAGCGTGGTCACGTGCCCGTCCGGCAGGATCCCCTGAAAGCCGGTCACGACGGGCAGGACACCTTCCTTCAGGCAGGCGGCAAGTTTTTCGCTGCCGATCTCCATGATATCGGCTTCTCCCGGCCGGTCATCCGTCCGGATCTCAGCCGTATGCGCCGTAAAAGGCCGCGCCGGGATGCCTGCCGCCGAGAGCTCGTCGGCCACGATGCAGGCCGATATCGTTTCCCCGCAGCTGATGAGCTGGTCGCGGACGAGCGGATCCGCATCGCTCCGAAGAAGGGAGAGCAGCGTATCCGTGGCGTAGGGGGCGCCCCGGCGGCCCATGGCGGAAACGACCGCTATGACGGGGCCGGCCGAACGAAGCCGGGCCAGCTGCCGAATGACGGCCTGCCGGCTTTCGGGGGTGGCGACGGAGGTGCCGCCGAATTTGGCTACGATCAGATCCCGCATGCTCAGATCAGCTCCATTTCTACCATCTTTTCCGCAATCTGCACGGCGTTCACCGCCGCGCCCTTGCGGATCTGGTCGCCGCAGCACCAGAAGGTCAGCCCCGGCTTGTCGGAAGAGATATCCTCTCTAATGCGGCCGACGAAGATCAGGTCCTGATCGGAGGTGTCCGCCGGCATCGGATACAGCTTTTCGGCCGGATCGTCCACGACTTTAACGCCGGGCGCCTTCGCCAGAATGGCCCGCGCCTCGTCCGGGGTGATGGGCTTTTCGGTCTCGATAGTGATCGATTCGGAGTGGGAACGGAAGACCGGCACCCGCACGCAGGTGCAGTTGACCATGAGCTCCGGATCGGAGAGGATCTTCCGGCCTTCCCGGAACATCTTCATTTCCTCGTGCGTATAGGCATTTTCCTCAAAGAAATCGATATGCGGGATCAGGTTGAAGGCGATCTGGTGGGCAAAGACCTGCGGTGCGATCGCTTCCTGATTCAGCACCTGCAGGGTCTGCTCCTTCAGTTCGCCGATCCCCGCGATCCCTGCGCCGGATACAGCCTGATACGTGGATGCGATGATCCGTTTGATGCCGACGGCGTCGTACAGCGGCTTGAGCGGGACCATGGCGATGATGGTGGAGCAGTTGGGATTGGCGATGATGCCGTGATGGTGTCGGAGCGCTTCCGGATTGACCTCGGGAACGACCAGCGGCGTTCCCTCGTCCATTCGCCAGGCGGAAGAGTTGTCGATGACCAGGCAGCCGCGTTTGACCGCTTCCGGCGCCAGCATCCTGCTGACCCCGTCGCCTACGGCAAACAGGGCGATATCGACGCCTTCAAAGGCCTCCGGCCGGGATTCTTCGACGGTGACCGTCTTCCCACGGAACAGGACTTCCTTTCCGACGTTTTCTCCCACGTCCAGCAGGCGCAGCTCCCGGATGGGGAAATTCCTTTCTTCCAGAGCGCGCAGCATCTCACGGCCGACAGCGCCCAACGCGCCGGCAACGGCAAGCAAGTATTGTTTCATAAATACCTCCTCTTGAAAACGATTGTACGAAAACAAAGCTGGATCAAACCTGCCTTCAGTATACGCCGGGATGAAGCATTTGTAAAATCGATTAAAAAGATCGATAAGATCGTACGAAACGATTGAAAACGGCGCCGGCCTGCCGTATACTGGCGGCAGGAGGCGGTATCATGGAAATACGGGATCTGAAAACCTTTCTGAAAATCGCGGAACTGATGAATTTTACGCGGGCGGCAGAGGCACTGGGCTATGCCCAGTCCAGCGTCAGCGCCCAGGTCAAGGCGCTGGAGACGGACGTCGGCGCGCCGCTTTTCAACCGGGTCGGAAAAAACGTGACGCTGACGCAGTTCGGAGAAGAACTGCTGCCCTATGCCCGGAGCATCGTTTCCGCTTCTGTGCGCATGCAGACGATCTGGAAGTCGGCGGAGGATCTGGGCGGCACCATACGGATCGGCATGGTCGAATCGCTTTTCGGCTGCATCATGGAGGAAGCGTTGCTGGCCTATCATCAGTCGTATCCGCGGGTGAAGATCGAGATCAGCGTGGATGCCACGGTGACCCTGAAAGCCCTGCTGAAAAAGGGGCTGCTGGACGCCGCCTGCATCATCGACGATCCGCATCCGGGCGAAGAGTGGCAGGACTGGTTCTCGGTGGAGACCGATATCGTGATCGTGGCGGGGGCGGACCATCCGCTGGCCGGAAAAAAGCGGCTCGGACCGCAGGAGCTGAAGGACCAGGCCTTCGTGCTGATGGAGGATACGGCCCCGTACTGCATCCAGTTTTACCGCCTGGCGGCGCCGTATTTCGCGCCGCAGGCCTTCCTGAAGCTTCAGAATGCGGACATGGCCTGCCGTCTGGTCAGCCGCAGCCGTTATCTCTCCGTGCTGCCGCGCTATGCGGTCTCGCCTTATCTGGAACGCGGAGAACTGGCGGTGCTGCCGGTCCCGGAGCTGGAGCAGTATCAGGCGATCCGGCTGGTCCTGCATCCCGGCAAGGTGGCTGCGCCGCAGGTGGCGGGCTTCCTGGATGAACTGAAGGCGCGTCTGTCCGCGGAGAACTTTTCGCGCCGGCTGCTGAAAACGTAAATAGAGATCCGGCTGCCGTGCCTGTCGAAGCAGCCGGATCTCTTATGTAAAGAGTAGAATAACGGCCTATCCGAAGCAGATGCCGTCGCTGCAGAAGGAGCCGTCGTCCAGCAGCACGCCGCCGCCCCCGTTTTCGGCCCGGAAGGAACTGGCCGGGAAGAAGAGACCGTCGCGGCGGATGATCCCATTGACCCAGCCCTTGATGACGCCGTACGGCGGGACCTGGCGGATCAGGTGGCCGCGCGCTTCCAGCAGGCGGACGGTATCCGGCGAGAAGCCTTCATCCATTTCGATGCCCTGACTCTGGGAAAGGCAGCAGACGGAAGGCGCCCGGACTGCCGCATCCAGTCCCAGCCCGTAGTCCAGCACGTTCAGGATCGTGGTCAGGATACTGGAAATGATGCGGGGACCGCCTGCAGAACCAATGGTCATAAACGGTTCGCCGTTCTGCGTCAGAATGCTGGGCATCATGCTGGAAAGCGGCGTCTTGCCGGGACGGACAGCGTTGGCCGCGCCGTAGGAGAGCCCCTGCGAGGTGCGGGAGCCGGCCCTGGCGCTGAAATCCGCCAGATTGTTGTTGAGGATAAAGCCCCGCCCGGGCACGACGACGCCGCAGCCCCAGTTGTTGCGGATGGTCTGCGTCTGGGAAAGCATGTTGCCGTTCCGGTCCATGACGGTGAAGTTGGTGGTGCAGCCTTCCTGCGGTACCGCTTCAATGCCGGGCGTGGGCCGGTAATCCTGCGCCAGATCCATGCGGATCCGGCCGGCCAGCTCGCGGCCGTAGGCTTTGGATGTAAGCCGCTCCAGGTCGATCTTCACAAAATCGGGGTCTCCCATGGCGACGCTCCGGTCGGCATACATCATCTTCATTGTCTCCGTGATGATGTGCAGGCCGTCGGCGGAGCCTCTGCCCAGCAGGGCCATATCGAAGTTTTCCAGAACGTTCAGCATCTGGATCATGTGGGCGGAGACATCCTGCTGACCTATCCGAATTCTATCACGCATACGGGCGTCCGGGCGGACGCGATCCCCATGATGATGGATACGGACAAGCTGGCCGTTCAGTGCGCGATCAAGACCTGCTCGTATACGGGCCGGGAACCGGATATCATCCGGATCCGGGACACCCTGCATCTGAAGGACATCTTGGTCTCCGAGACCATGGCGGCGTATATGAAGGGGGATCCGGGCGTGGAGATCCTTTCGGAACCGGAGCCCTGGGCCTTTTCGGAGGATGACAGCGTTCTGGATCCGTGGTAGAATAAAGGCATGAGCGGAGCAGATGCCATGGAAGAATTCAAACGATACAGAGCCTGGGCCGAGATATCCCGGGCTGCCATACTTCATAATCTGGCGCTGGTACGGGAACGGACCGGCGCCAAAGTCATGTGCGTGATCAAGGGCAACGCCCACGGCCACGGCGCGGCCGCCTGCGGCCGTATTCTGGAAGAAGCCGGCGCAGACGCCTTTGCGGTCGCCTGCCTGCCGGAGGCCATCGAGCTGCGGGAGGCCGGGATCCGCAGACCGATCCTGATCCTGGGCTGGACGCATCCGGATTCGGCCGAAGAGCTGCTGCGTTACGGTCTGACGCAGAGCATCCTGGATGAGAAGTACGCCCGGGAACTGGACGCGGCGCTGGCGGAGAGCGGGAAAAAGCTGCCGGTCCATATCAAGCTGGACACCGGCATGACCCGGACCGGCGTAGATGCGCAGCACGATCCCCGCGCGGCGGCTGAGACGGTCCTGCATATCGACGCCCTGCCGCATCTGGTTGTCCGGGGCCTGTTTACGCATTTCGCGGCTTCGGACATGCCGGAAAAGGACGCGTACACGGCCTGGCAGCTGGATAATTACAAAGCCGTGCTGGCCGCCCTGAAGGAGCTCGGCTTTGAGAAAGACGTGCTGCACCATACCGGGAACAGCGCGGCGATCCTGCACCATCCCGACAGCTGGTTCGATATGGTCCGGGCCGGGATCATGCTGTACGGCCTGTATCCGACGGACCTGGACACGGCCGACTATCATCTGGAGCGGGCCCTGGCTTTAATGGCCCGGGTCGCGCAGGTGCGTGAGATCCCGGCCGGGACCAGCGTGAGCTACGGCTGCACCTTCACTTCGGAAAAGCCGATGCGGGTGGCGGTCGTGACGGCCGGCTACGCAGACTCCTATCCGCGCCTCTTAAGCAACCGGGGGGCCTGGGCGGTGATCCGGGGGCAGAAGTGCCCGCAGATCGGCCGGGTCTGCATGGACATGACCATGTTCGACGTCAGCGGCACAGAAGCGGAGGAAGGCGACGAGGCCATCCTGTACGGACGCGGCGGCATGCCGCTGGAAGAGGTGGCGCGCCTGACCGGCTCCAACAATATCGAACAGACCTGCCTGCTGACGCAGCGGGTCACGAAGATCTACGTCTGAGCACCTGATCTGGGGAAGAAGGGAGACGCTATGGGACTGGAGGCAGGCTGTCCGCTGCGTGTCGGGTACGGCACGGCGGGACCGAAAAATACGATCGCAGACGTTCCGGGCGTGAAGGTCGGACACGTTACGATCCGTGAAAAAGACGTGCGGACCGGCGTTACGGCGGTCCTCCCGCACGGCGGGGATCTGTTTCGGGAGAAGGTCCCGGCCGCGGCCGCGGTCATCAACGGCTTCGGCAAAACGATGGGACTCGTGCAGATCGAAGAGATGGGGACCATCGAAACGCCGGTGCTTATGACAAACACGCTGAGCATCGGCACGGCGGCCACGGCTCTGATCCGCTATATGCTGGCCCGGGATCCGGAGATCGGCGTCAGCACCGGGACGGTCAATCCCGTCGTCTGCGAATGCAATGACGGATACTTAAGCGATATCCGCGGCCTGCACGTGACGGAAGCGCATGTTTTCGAAGCGATTGAAGCGGCTTCGGATGAGGTCGCGGAGGGCTGCGTCGGGGCCGGCACCGGGATGAGCTGCCTGGGCTTTAAGGGCGGGATCGGAAGCGCTTCGCGCATCCTGACGCTGGACGGACGAACCTATACAGTCGGCGCGCTGACGCTGTGCAATTTCGGACAGGCGGGGCGTCTGATCGCAGGCGGCAAGCGGCTGGGCGAAAAGCTCGCGGCGGCCCGGCCGGAACAGGACAAAGGCTCGATCATCATGCTGCTGGCGACGGATCTGCCGCTCAGTACCCGGCAGCTGCGGCGGCTTTGCCGCCGGGCCGGCGCGGGGCTGGCCAGGACCGGATCCTACTACGGGAACGAGTCCGGGGATATCGCGATCGCGTTTTCAACAGCCAACCGCATTCCGCATTCGCCGGAAAAGGCCCTGCTTCCCTTTACGGTCCTGCACGACGCTTACATCGATCCGGCGCTGGATCTGGCGGCGGAAGCGGTGGAGGAGGCGATCCTGAGCGCGCTCTGGCACGCGGAAACGACGGAAGGACGGGACGGGCATATCCGGCGCTCCCTGCGGGAGGCGCTCGCGGCTCTGCCTGCCGATGAAACATAAGGAGATAACGATGAAGATTCGGGATATTGAAACGCCGGCGATCCTGCTGGACAGGAAGATCATGGAAGAAAACAGCCGGAAGATGGAAGAGATCATCTGCGGGACGTCCATGGTCCTGTATCCGCACTATAAATCGCACAAGTGCCTGCCGATCGCGCAGTGGCAGATGGCGCACGGCGCCGGCGGGATCACCTGCGCCAAGCTGGGTGAAGCGGAAGATCTGATCGAAGGCGGCATACCGCGCGTGGTCATCGCGAATCAGGTCGTGCAGCCGGAAAAGCTCAGCCGGCTGGCGAAGCTGGCCGGGCGGGCCGATCTGACGGTCTGCGCGGATGCGGAAGAGAACATCCTTGCCCTGGAGGCGGCCTGTGCAGCGAATAATACGCAGCTGTCGGTGCTGATCGAGCTTGAGGTGGGCATGAACCGCTGCGGCGCCGAGAGCTTTGAGGAGTTTTACGCGCTTGCCCTGCTGACGGAAGAGCAGCCGCATCTTTCCTTCCGGGGGATCCAGGCCTATGCGGGCCATCTCGCGCATGAAAGCGACGCGAAAAAGCGCCGGGAGACCCTGCTGCGTATCGAAAAGCGCGTGGCGGAGCTGAAGCGTTACCTGAAGGAACGCGGACTGGCGGTGCGGGAGATCTGCGGCGGCAGCACCGGAACAGCGGCGGATAAACCGAAGGATACGGTCTATACCCAGCTGCAGGCTGGCAGCTACCTCTTTATGGATACGAGCTACGAACGGCTTGATCTTTGCTTTGAGCACGCGATGAAGATCGCGGCGACCGTGATCTCGGTGAAGCCGGACCGCATCGTAACGGACTGCGGCGTCAAGTCTCTGACGATGGACCAGTTCCCGCCGCGCTATGAGGCTTATCCGGACGCGGAGCTGTCCTTCAGCGAGGAGCATACGACGATCCTGGTCCGGAACGCGGGCGCCGCGCTCGGGGATACCCTGTTTTGCATCCCCGGACACTGCTGTACGACGAACAACTGCTTCGGGAAGATCTATCTGGTCGACGGAGACGAGGTCCTGGCCGAATGGCCAGTCACCAGCCGAGGCAAAGCGCAGTAGAAGAGAGCTGCCTGAGAAGAGAAGACAAAAAAATGAGCGGCATCGGCCGCTCATTTTTTTATTGGATAGCCATCCAATAAAACCCCCAGCTATGCAGGGGTGTTCCCAAAAAGCTTCAGTTTCAAGAAAGGACCTCCTTTGCTATAATGGAAGTGGTCTGCCAACCGCCCAAAACAGCAAAAGAGGTCCCAAATGGACAACAATAGTTTAGCACATACGATGTGGACATGCAAATATCATATTGTATTTGCCCCAAAGTATCGTAGAAAAATCATCTACAAAAAGATAAGAGAGG
>JAEEGI010004300.1_pt1 | contig 33465 bp, 23 predicted proteins | sample 8958751 | NCBI WGS metagenome assembly JAEEGI01 (sample SAMN16246545, study PRJNA631951) | gut metagenome | biome: gut microbiome; feature: rumen; material: KS-attached | host: Bos | place: Iran: Karaj | collected 2018-10
GCTTGATGTTGTGCTTCTTGAGGAAGTCCTCAACGGCATCAGTAATCTTTACACGGGTGTCGGAACCCTTTTCGGGGGCCATCAGCAGGCCTAAGGCTGCACCGGCGATACTACCGCCCAAGAATGCGCCAAGATAACCTAAACTCTTCATATTCTTTCGCTTTATTGGTTAAACATGAAACTCCGACGCAAAAATACGGAATTTTTCTGAAAGAGGCGTTAAAAGTTGTATCATTTTTTGTTAAAATGTGAGTATTTTGCCCATTTAACAAAGTTTATGGGCGTTTTTTGCCTATTTTTGCCCGATATTTTGTAATTTCGCACTGACTTTTAGCAAGACATCAACATTTAATGAATTAATAATAACAGAAAAGTATGAAAAAGTACATGATTGTTTGCGCTGGCCTGAGCTTGGCTCTGATGTTCGCCAGCTGTACAAAGAGTAGTGAGAGTGCCTACAAGAAGGCTTACGAGAAGGCAAAGTCGCAGGAGGCTGCTCAGCGTGTAGCCGACAATACCGAGACGCAGGTTCAGGCTCCGGTTGTGGCTCCCGTGACCACTCGTCCGGCTACCCAGACCCGTGTTGTTGATAACGCTGACAATGTGTCGGTGCGTCAGGAGAAAGTCCTGCTTGTCAACGGTGCCGGTCTGAAGAACTACAGCGTCGTCGTTGGCAGCTTCGGTCTGCAGACCAATGCCGAGGGCCTTCAGCAGCAGCTTCGTGACGGTGGCTATAACGCCCAGATCGTCAAGAACGAGTCCAACAACATGTTCCGCGTGGTAGCTACGACATTCGACAATAAGGTCGATGCCGTGAACAGCCGCGACCAGATTCGTGGCTCGAAATACAATCCGAAGGGCGACGCCTGGTTGCTCTATAACATCCAGTAAGTCGTTTGGCGCGGATACTGTCGATTGACTACGGTCGCAAGCGAACCGGTTTGGCAGTCACCGATCCTCTGCAGATTATTGCCGGAGGATTGGCGACTGTCTCTACTTCTGAGCTGTTCGACTGGCTGCAGTCCTACATGCAGCGCGAGCCGGTGGAGCGCATCGTCATAGGCGAGCCCCGCCAGCCCAACGGTCAGCCGAGCGAGAACCTCGGGCGCGTGCAGCAGTTTGTCAACCGCTGGCGCAATGCCCATCCCGAAGTGCCCATCGACTATTACGACGAACGTTTCACCTCGGTACTGGCTCATCAGGCTATGCTCGACGGCGGTCTGCGCAAGAAGGCGCGTCAGGACAAGGCTCTGGTCGACGAAATCAGCGCCACCATCATCCTGGAGGATTACCTCAGGTCAAGAAAATCGTAAATCGAAAAACTGTAAATCGTAAATGGTATTACCTATTTATATATATGGACAGCCCGTGCTGCGCAAGGTGGCCGAGGACATCACCCCCGACTATCCGCAGTTGGAGCAGCTGATAGCCGACATGTGGGAGACGCTGGCCGAGAGCGATGGCATCGGACTGGCTGCGCCTCAGGTTGGCAAGTCCATCCGCGTAGTGCTCATCGACCTCGACGTGCTCAGCGAGGACATGCCGGAATACAAGGACTTCAAGCGCGTGTTTATCAATGCCCACATTGTCGAGAAGGACGATTCGGAAACCAGCTCCAGCGAGGAGGGCTGTCTGTCGCTGCCCGCCATCCATGAGAAGGTGGTGCGGCCAACGCGCATTCGTGTGCAGTGGCTCGACGAGCAGTTCCAGCCCCACGACGAGTGGGTGGAGGGCTACTTGGCCCGCGTCATGCAGCACGAGTTTGACCACTTGGAGGGTCACATGTTTATCGACCACATTTCGCCACTGCGCAAGCAGCTCATCAAGAGCAAGCTGAAAGCCCTGACCCTTGGGCGCTACCGCTGTGGCTACAAAACGAAACCAGTTAGGAAGTGAAAAGTGAGAAGTGAGAAGCGGAGAGTGAAAAGTAGTGCGTCAAACAGCTGGTCTGAAGGTTGCTGGTGGCGGAGAGTTCTGCCACTACTTTTCACTTTTCACTTTTCACTTCTCGCTTCATTCGCACAGTTCAATACTGACCGTCTGATAACCATTGGCCGGTCAGCACTGTATTTCGAGGACTACGTTCTCTCCATCCAGTACTTCAATCAAGCCATATCAGTCAAGCCCTATCTCTACGAGCCCTGGTTCTTGCGTGGTGTTGCCAAGTATTATCTTGACGACTTGACCGGAGCGGAGTCTGATTGCTCGGAAGCCATCGAGCGAAACCCTTATGTCACAAACTGCTACGAGCTGAGGGGACTCAGCCGTATTCGCCTTGGCAAATACAAGGAGGCGGCTGCCGACTATACTGTGGCCCTGAAGTACGACCCTGAGAATCAGGGCTTTTGGCACAATCGTGTGCTCTGCTATATACGTGACAAAGACTACGAACGGGCTTTGCGCCAGCTTGACTCTATGACGGTAAGATGGCCGAAGTATTCTGATGCCTACTCAATGCGGGCTGAAGTCTATATGCAGCAGGAAGATACGACGAAAGCCGTTGAGGCACTGGACAAGAGCCTGGAGATTGACCCCTACGACGGTCATACCTGGGCGGCACGCTCCATCATCAGCCTGTCGCGCAGCGAGTGGAAAGAGTCGGAAGGGTATCTTGACAAGGCCATCCACTTGTTGCCCAAGGATGGTGGCAACTACATCAACCGCGCCCTGGCCCGCTACAACCAGAACAACCTGCGTGGCGCTATGGCCGACTACGACACGGCTCTCGACCTGGAGCCCAACAACTTCCTCGGTCACTACAACCGCGGACTGCTACGTGCGCAGGTCGGCGACGACAACCGGGGTATCGAGGACTTCGACTTCGTGCTCCGCCTGGAGCCCGACAACATGCTGGCCCTCTTCAACCGAGGCCTGCTGCGCGATAAGACAGGCGACCTGCGTGGGGCCATCAGCGACTATACAAAGGTCATCAACGAGTATCCTAATTTCTGGACGGGGCTGCAGTATCGTGCCAATTGTTACCGCCGGCTGGGTATGAACCGTCAGGCCGAGCTTGATGAGTTCCGTATTTTGAAGGCTCAGATTGACAAGCGTTATGGTGGCAAGCAGCCCAGGATGAAGAACAAGCCAGTGCGAAAGCGTAGTGATGAGGACCTTGAGAAATACAACCAGTTGGTCATGGCCGACGAGCAGGAGGTGGAGAACGAATACAAGAACGAGTATCGGGGGCGCGTGCAGAATCATCGCGTAGAGGCCACATACCTGCCGATGTATGAACTGGCATTAGAGCCCGTGAAGAGCGAGGTGACAAAGTACATTGCCTTCGACGAAGCCGTCGAGGCTTTCAACAGCCGTTCAAACCGCCCGCTCTATGTTGTCAACGGTCTGCCGTACATGACGGAAGCGAAGCTGCAGGCCAATTTCGCCCTTGTCGATACGCTGGGCATGACCATTGCCGATGCCAGCGACATGAGGCGCGTTGCCGTTGCCCTGATGTTGCGTGCTGTGGCCTACTCGTCAATGCAGAACATGGAGGGTGCCGTCGACGACCTGACCACCTACCTGCAGATGGACAGTCTTTCTTCGTTGGCTCTTTGGCAGCGTGCTGTCTGTCAGTCGAAAATCAACGAGGTTCAGGCTGCCGGCGGTGTAAGCGCTGACTTGAAACTGGCCAGTGTGCTGATGGATTTCTCGGTGGCCATCAAGATAGCCCCGCATAACGCGTACCTTTATTATAATAGAGCCTGTGCTTATGTTCGTCGCAAGGACTATGGCCGGGCTATTGACGATTTTTCGAAGGCCATTGAACTCGATGCCTCTTTAGCCGAAGCTTATTACAACCGCGGGCTGGCATTTATCGACAGCGGCAAGACCAAAGAGGGTATTAGCGACTTCAGCAAGGCTGGTGAGTTAGGCCTTTACAATGCATACAGTTTAATCAAGAAATATCAGGGAAGTGAAAAGTAAATAATATGGATAAAGAAGCTTTAGTTTGGAACAAGATTCTGGCAACTGTCTTGAAGATGCCAACAGTGAAAGTAGACCGTGTGGCTTTTCTCCGGAAGGAGCTGCGGCCTTACTGCAATCAGTCGCGCCTGCAGATGTTGGGCAGCGTACGTCCCTATACAGTCGTGTCAGAGAAGGTCGTCGACCGGCTGGCTCGGCAGTGTATCAACAAGCATACGGCTTTGGCTACTGCCACGTCGACAGTGGTGGGACTGCCCGGCGGACTGACTATGGCAGCTGCCCTGCCAGCCGACGTGGTGCAGTATTTCTTCCATGTGTTTGTGCTGTCGCAGAAACTGGCCTACTTGTATGGCTATCCCGACTTTTGTGAGGAAGATGGCGAACTGAACGACATGGCCAGCAACCTGCTTACCATCTTTATGGGAGTAATGATGGGGGCTCCTGTGGCCGAGAAAGGCATTTCAGAACTATCGGTAGCGATGGCAGAGAGTGCCGTAACCCGTCTGCCGCGTGTCGCCCTGACAAAGACGGCCATCTTCACCGTTGCCAGCCAGATAGCCAGAATGATTGGCACCCGACTGACGAAGAATGGTTTCGCCAAGGGCGTTGGCCGTTTCATTCCTATTGCCGGAGGCTTGTTCTCTGGCGGACTGACGCTGCTGACGTTCCGTCGTGGCGCCAACCGTCTGCGCCGCCAGCTCAGTGCGCAGCGCCACCTCTTCGACGACGGTGCCATCGATGCTATCGAGTTGGCCAACATCAAGACGTCGTTCGTCAAGGCCGGCCAGGCAGAGCGCGACCCTGAGAAGGTGCAGCTGGCAATGATTCAAGCCCTGATAAACATCGCCAAAATCAACGATGTGGTGTCGCCAGAGAAGTATCAAGCCATTGAGCAGCGCATCGCCCGTGCCAAGATTGACAGCAAGGAGAAGCTCGACCTGCTGGCCAACATCGACTCCGACCGCAGCTACGACGTCGACTTCGACCTGATAGCTGCCGACCGCGATGTTGCCCAAGAAACTTTCGACGCCATGAAGCAGCTCACCCAGATGGACGAGAAGGTCTCCATGGCCGAGAAAATCTATCTGAACATGGTGGCCCAGAAACTTGGGATTGAAAAGACAGAATAACGAAATGAAACTACTACTAACTACTACAATCCTGACGGCTGCCTTTACACTGCTGGCAGCCATGCCGCTGACGGCCAAGCAGCGTGTCAGCGTTCACGACCCGTCGGTGGTTTATGACCAGTCAACCGGGCGGTACTACATTTTCGGGTCGCATAAGGCGGGGGCATTCTCCACCGATATGCAGAACTGGACACTGGCTAACCCCAAGTGGCAGCCCGACAACAATTCTACGGCCTTTGCCACGCCAGCCGTCAAGACGGTGAAGAAGGGTGGGGTGGAGGTCAGTTTCCCGCAGTTCAATGCTGCTGACTGGTCGGGGCGTAATGATGCCTCGTTCGACATCAATGGCAATATGTGGGCACCTGATGTCATCTGGAATACGTCGATGCAGAAGTGGTGTATGTACCTGAGCGTCAACGGCAACGCTTTTCACTCCAGCATCATCCTGCTCACGGCCGACAAAATCGACGGCCCCTACGTCTATCAGGGTCCTGTCATCACCTGCGGCTTCTACGACGCGGCTCACGGCTACAAGGAAACCGACATGGAACTGGCCTTAGGCACGCTTTCGTCGCTGCCTACCCGCTATAACGTTGGCGAAAAATTCGGCACGTTCTGGCCACACACCATCGACCCTTGCGTATTCTACGATGAGGATGGTAAGTTGTGGATGTCATACGGTTCGTGGTTCGGCGGTATCTGGATGCTCGAACTTGACGAGGAGACGGGCTTGCGCGACTATGATGTGACCTATCCCACGCAGGGTGGTGCCACATACAATGTCGCTACCGACGGCTATTTCGGCAAGAAGATTGCGGGCGGTTATTCCGTCTCCGGCGAAGGCTCCTACATCCGCCACATCGGCCAGTACTATTACCTCTTCGTCAGCTATGGCGAATTTGCCCCTAATGGTGGCTATCAGATGCGTGTCTTCCGCTCAGAGAATCCTGACGGCCCATACGTCGACTCGCGTGGGGTGAGTGCTGTCTACTCAGGCCGTGCCACCAACTACGGTCTAAACTGCGACACCCGTGGCGAGAAGCTCATGGGGGCTTACAACAACTGGGGCGAGATGACCGTTGGCGAGTGCTCGCAAGGGCACAACAGCATCATTGTCGCCCCCGACGGCCACAACTATCTGGTTTATCATACCAAGTTCAACAACGGCACCGTCGGCCACGAAGTGCGCGTTCATCAAGTGTTTGTCAACGAGGACGGCTGGCTTGTGGTCGCGCCTTTCGAGTATAATGGCGAGACGGTGACTGACCACGAGATAGCAAACAGTCAGCGTTTTACAACTGACGAGATTGCCGGCAGCTACAGCCTGTTGGTCCATCAATACAGCTTGAATCATAAGACGTTTGAGGAAGGGCAGCCTGTCAGCATCACACTCACGACTGACGGTCAGGTGACAGGCAGCCTAGCTGGTACGTGGGAATTGACAAGTGGCACGGGCTACATCAGTCTGACGCTTGGCGGTGTGACCTATAATGGCGTGCTGTTTAGCGAGTTGATGGATTATAACAGTCTCCGTACCATCTCGTTTACGGCATGCGCCTCGGCTACGGGTGTCAATATCTGGGGTTACAAGCAATATCCCAATGCGCCGGTAGACGACTGGTATAAAGGTATGGTAGCCCACTATGGTTTCGACGACAGTAGCTTGGCAAATACATTCAACAAGACGCAACAGGCCAAGCTGCTGAAGAACGGCGATAGCGCGGCCCCAGTGTTAGTACAGCTTGGTGGTCGTCCTGCTGGCAGTCAGGTAAGTCTTAACTTTGGGGTCAACGCAAATGAGAGCTATGTTCAGATGCCCAATCCGTTGCGGGGCCAAACGCTCTCAGAGGGAGCCACTGTGTCATTTTGGGTAAAGCGTGCCGATGCCAATGCATGGGATGCCTTGTTCGGATTCATGAAGGGCGATGCCCGCCTTTACATGACGGGTAACAGCTATGTCGGTTACAACGATTACGATGGCAATTGGGTAGACCTGAACCATCCCAGTGCCATTATCAGTGACAACATTGCCGTAGGCAGTTGGCAGCTGGTGACGCTCACCGTCTCGCGTCAGGACATTGCCCTCTATGTCAATGGCGCACCAAAGACGTTTGCCACCTGTAATGGCGAGATGGCAGGCAGTGCCATTACCCGCATCGAGGACTTCGACTATGGGCACATCGTCGACCTGCTTGCCTCTGCCGATCAGTTCTATCTGGGGCGTGGCTCGTTCTGGGGTTCTGCTCAAGCTGCTTTCGACGATGTCATCGTCTACAACCGCCCGTTGTCGGCCGACGAGGCTTATTCCCTCTATATGATGGAACTTCAGCAGTTTGACTTTGCTTCGCTCCAGGAAGAACCTGTTGATGACTGGTATAAAGGCATGGTGGCTCACTATGGCTTTGATGACGAGGCGCTGGCCAACACTTATAACGAGAAACAGCAGGCCCAGTTGAAGGCTGAGGGCGAAGGTGTGGCTCCTCAGTTCGTAGAGGACGGCGGTTGGCTCACGGGCCGTCAGGTGAGCCTTTGCTTTGGTGCAAACGGTAATGAAAGCTATGTCCAGATGCCCAATCCTCTTTTAGGTCGTACGCTCAGCGATGGCGCCACGCTCTCGTTCTGGGTGAAGCGTGCCGATGCCAATGCCTGGGATGCCCTGTTCGGATTCATGAAGGGCGATGCGCGCCTCTACATGACTGGCAACAGCTATGTAGGTTACAATGGATTTGACGGTTACTGGGTAGATTTGAACCATCCCAGTGCCACTATCAGCGACAACATTGCCGTAGGCAGTTGGCAGCTGGTAACGCTCACCGTCTCGCGTCAGGACATAATCATCTACGTCAATGGCGTACCAAAGACGTTTGCCACCTGCAACGGCGAAATGGCAGGCAGTGCCATTACCCGCGTCGAGGATTTCGACTATGGACACATCGTTGACCTGATTGCCTCTGCCGACCAGTTCTATCTGGGGCGCGGCTCATTCTGGGGTTCAGCTCCAGCTGCGTTCGACGACGTCATTGTCTACAACCGCCCCCTGTCGGCCGACGAGGTGCATTCCCTATACATGATGGAGTGTCGCCATTTCAACTTCGCTTCGATTAAGGACCTGCTGCCCGCCGATGTTCCCGGCGACGCCAACGGCGACGGTGTCGTCGATAGCAGTGACCTCTCTACCGCAGTCACTCAGATGCTCGAAGGCTCCTATCTGGAGGCAGTAGATATGAACGGCGATGGCAGAATAGATATCGTCGACATCGTCCGCATCATCGCCTTGATTGGAAACAAGTGAGTTGCTGTATGAAACAGATTTCTCTCTTCGCTTTTTCGTGTGTCGTGAGCATTGGGACTTTGTTGCTCTACAACCTACCGTTCTTTAATTATGTAGCTCAGAATACCAATGAAACGGCCATTGCGAAGATTTTCTTGATAGTGTCATTGGTGGTCGTGATGTTGGCGCTCAACTTCATGATGACCTATCTCGTCATGTGGTTGACGAGGGTGGTCGGGCGTATCCTGCTTGCCATCCTTGCACTCATCAACGCGACGGCTGTCTATTTCGTCATGACCTACAGCGTGATGATAGATGCGACAACCATCGAAAACGTCTTCAACACTCGGTATTCCGAGGCTTCGGGATTCTTCAGTTGGGGACTGTGGCTTTTCATCATTGGCTGCGGCGTCTTCCCTGCCTTGTACTGCCTGTTTCAGCCGGTTGTTTTCGGTAAGGCTAAGAAACTTGCCCTCTATTGCGGCAGTGCCTTGGCCGTGGTCCTCGTCATAGCAGCCATGAATTTCAGTCAGACACTGTGGATCAGTCTTCATGACACGGAGTTGGGCGGATTGTTGCAGCCGTGGTCATACGTGGTCAATACTTGTCGCGTTGTGAGTTTTCAGCACGACAAGCAGGCTGAGGAGATAAAGCTTCCTGACGGCACGATTGCCGACACTGAGAAGACGGTTGTGGTACTCGTCATCGGCGAGTCTGCACGTAAGGCCAACTTCCAGCTCTACGGCTATGGGCGCGACACCAATCCGCTGCTGTCCAGGCAGGACGGGCTGAAGGTGTACGAGGCCACTTCATGCGCTACTTACACCACAGCTGGCACCAAGGCAATTCTTGAGCCAGTGAACAACGGCGACCTCTATGAGCTGCTGCCCAACTATGCCTTCAGGACGGGCGTCGATGTGTCGTGGCGTACATCCAACTGGGGCGAACCGCCCATACATATCGACGAATATCTCACTGACTCTGAGCTTGCCGTCCAGTATCCCGACGAGGACAAGCGGTACGACGGTATTCTCTTCGCAGGTCTTCGTGAACGTATTGAGTCGAGCAAGAAAGACAAGGTGCTTGTCATACTGCATACAAGTACAAGTCATGGCCCGAAATATGCCGACAAATATCCGGAGGAGTTCGAGGTGTATAAGCCTGTGGCCAACAGCGTAGAGGAAGACGAGAAGAACATCAGCATGCTGGTCAATGCATACGACAACACCATACGCTACACCGACTTCCTCTTAGACAGTCTCATCAACACCTTGCGCGCTATGGACGACTGGCACAGCGCCATGATTTTCATTTCCGACCACGGCGAGTCACTTGGCGAGAACAAGATGTTTATGCACGGCCTTCCAATGAAGCTGGCGCCCAAAGTACAGTATGAGATACCATTCCTGGTATGGACTTCAGATGGTTTCAGGCATTACAAACCGACATCAGAACTGCCAGCGGTTCTCGAACAGCATTATATTTTCCACTCCGTGCTCAACCTGCTGTCCATCAAGTCGCCCGGCTACAACAAAGACTTTGATTTGTTTGAAATGGAGTGATTCTCTGATTGAAGCGCGAGGTCAGTGCCTTTTTGCTGTTCAAAAAAGGTTTTTTAGCTTTATTTCCAATTATTTCTTCCTAAAACTCTTCTATGTCTGATGTTTTTCGTACCTTTGCACGCTGAATTTTAACTTCAAACATATATTGTAGATATGGAAATCAAAATTACATTCCCCGACGGCTCTGTTCGCTCGTATGAACAGGGCGTGACGGGACTCCAGATTGCCGAGAGCATCTCGCCGGCTCTGGCACGCAGCGTCGTCAGCTGCGGCGTAAACGGTGAGACCGTAGAGCTGAACCGTCCCATCATGGAGGACGCCACCATCGCGCTCTATAAGTTTGACGACGATGAGGGTAAGCACACCTTCTGGCACACCTCTGCCCACCTGCTGGCCGAGGCTCTGCAGGAGCTGTATCCCGGCATCCAGTTCGGTTTCGGTCCGGCTGTCGAGAACGGGTTCTTCTACGACGTGCTGCTGCCCGACGGACAGATGATCAAGGAGAGCGACTTCCCCACGATTGAAGCAAAGATGAAGGAGCTGGCCGGCAAGAAGGAGCCGGTGGTGCGCCGCGAGGTGGCCAAGGCCGACGCCCTGAAGGAGTTTGCCGCCGACGGCCAGACCTATAAGTGCGAGCACATCGACCAGGACCTCGAGGACGGCTCGATTACTACCTATACGCAGGGCAACTTTACCGACCTCTGCCGCGGTCCGCACCTCGTGGACACCGGCGAGATCAAGGCCGTGAAGCTGACCTCGGTGGCTGGTGCCTTCTGGCGCGGCGATGCCACCCGCGAGCAGATGCAGCGCCTCTATGGCATCTCGTTCCCCAAGAAGAAGATGCTCGACGAGTACCTCGTCATGCTCGAGGAGGCCAAGAAGCGCGACCACCGCAAGATTGGCAAGGAGATGGAACTCTTCATGTTCTCAGAGAAGGTTGGCAAGGGCCTGCCCATCTGGTTGCCGAAGGGCACCGACCTGCGCCTCCGCTTGCAGGAGCATTTGCGTAAGGTGCAGAAGCGCTACGGCTATCAGGAGGTCATCACGCCGCACATCGGCGGCAAGAGCCTCTACGTCACCTCGGGCCACTACGCCCACTATGGCAAGGACTCCTTCCGCCCCATCACCACCCCCGAGGAGGGCGAGGAGTACATGCTGAAGCCCATGAACTGCCCCCACCACTGCGAGATTTTCGCCAACAAGCCCCGCTCGTACCGCGACCTGCCCCTGCGCATCGCTGAGTTCGGCACTGTATATCGCTACGAGCAGTCGGGCGAGCTCCATGGTCTTACGCGCGTGCGTTCCTTTACTCAGGATGATGCCCACCTCTTCTGTCGTCCCGACCAGGTGAAGCAGGAGTTCCTCAACGTGATGGACATCATCGGCGTGGTGCTCACCGCCTTTGGCTTCAACTTCGAGGCACAGATCTCGCTGCGCGACCCCAACGACCACGACAAGTACGTGGGCACCGACGAGGACTGGGCACTGGCCGAGCGCGCCATTCAGGAGGCCTGCCAGGAGAAGGGCCTGCCCGCCAAGGTGGAATACGGCGAGGCTGCCTTCTACGGTCCGAAGCTCGACTTCATGATCAAGGACGCCATCGGCCGCCGCTGGCAGTTGGGCACCATCCAGGTTGACTACAACCTGCCCAAGCGCTTCCAGCTGGAATATACCGACGAGGACAACCAGAAGAAGACGCCCGTCATGATTCACCGCGCACCCTTCGGCTCGCTCGAGCGCTTCTGCGCCGTGCTCATCGAGCACACCAGCGGACACTTCCCCCTCTGGCTCACGCCCGAGCAGGTGGCCATCCTGCCGCTGTCGGAGAAGTACAACGACTATGCCGAGGAGGTCTGCCGTCTGTTCTCGCAGGGCGGCGTCCGCGCCACCATCGACCTGCGCAACGAGAAGCTGGGCCGCAAGATTCGCGACAACGAGCTGAAGCGCATTCCCTACATGGTTATCGTCGGCGAGAAGGAAGCTGCCGACAAGACCGTCGCCGTGCGCCCGCAGGGTGGTGGCGAGCAGAGCGTCATGACCATCCAGGAGTTCATCGACGAGGTTAACGCCAAGGTTCAGGAAATGACGAAAGACTTTTGAAGCCCACCCAAGCCCCCCAAAGGGAGGGATGTTTAGATGGATTTTTGTAATATGTTCGTATTATGAAGCACGTGTATTATGTAACCAAACATCCCCTCCTTTGGAGGGGCTTGGGGAGGCTTCTAACGTTGGTTGCCTTGTTGTCTCCTGCCGTATCGTACGCCCAAAACGAAGGGCCTACCATGGGCTGGAGCTCATGGAACACGTTCGAGTTGAACATCAACGAGGCCACCATCAAGGGCCAGGCCAACGCCATGGTCACCAGGGGCCTGCTCGATGCCGGCTATAACCACATCAACATCGACGACGGCTACTTCGGTGGCCGCGACGCCTCGACCGGTCAGCTCAAGATTCATCCCACCCGCTTTCCCAACGGCCTGCAGCCTATCGTCGACTATATCCACTCGAAAGGCCTGAAGGCCGGCATCTACAGCGACGGCGGCTACAACACCTGCGGCAGCTACCACGGCGGCGACAAGGACGGCGAGGGCGTAGGACTCTACAAGCACGACCAGCAGGACTGCGACTTCTTCTTCAAGGAGCTGGGCTTCGACTTCATCAAGGTCGACTTCTGCGGCGGCGACCCCGTCCACAACAAGGATGGGCTCGACCTCGACGAGCGCCAGCGCTACACCGCCATTGCCAAGGCCATCAGTAACACCGGCCGCACCGATGTGCGCATGAACATCTGCCGCTGGGCCTATCCCGGCGTCTGGGCTAATGAAGCCGGATTCTCGTGGCGCACCACGCAGGACATCTTCCCCAGCTGGGACTCGGTGAAGGACATCCTGGCACAGAACCTCTATATGAGTGCCTACAGCAGTAAGGGCCACTACAACGACATGGACATGCTCGAGGTGGGCGTCAACAAATGGGGCAACCAACTGAACGCCGAGGAGACGAAGACCCACTTCGGACTGTGGTGCATCATGAACTCGCCGCTGCTCATCGGCTGCGACATGCGCAGCCTCAGCTCCACCAACCTCAACCTGCTCAGGAACAAGGAACTCATTGCCCTCAACCAGGACACCCTCTACCAGCAGGCCTATCTCGTGGGCTGCCAGAACGGCTGCTACACGCTGGTGAAAGACCTGGAACGCCGCGACAGCACGCTCCGCGCCTTCGCCGTCTACAACCCCACCGACGAGCGGAAGACCGTGCAGGTCAGTTTCGCTGACCTCTGTCTGGCCGGCGACGTGGCTCTGCGCGATGTCTTCCAGAAGAAGGACCTGGGACAGTTCCGCGACAGCTTCGAAGTGACTCTGCCCGCTCACGGCACGCGCATCTATGTGGCCAGTGCCGAGACCAGGCTGGAGCGCCGGCGCTACGAGGCCGAGACGGGCTACAGCAACGCCTACTCGGAGATTGAGTGGAACGTCTGCCAGTACGCCCAGGCCGACTACTGCTCCAGTGGCTACAAGGCCGGCTACCTGGGCCGCTCCGAGAAGAACGACCTGCAGTGGCGCGATGTCTACAGCCAGGAGGGCGGCGACTACAACCTCACCATCGGTTTCATCTGCGGCGAGAGTCGCAGCATCACCGTCAGCGTCAACGGCAAGAAGGTGAAGACCCTCAGCGTCAACTCAGGCGGCTGGAGCAAGGTGGCCACAAGGACACTGGCCGTACAGCTCGAGAAGGGCCAGAACACCATCCGGCTGTCGAACGCCTCGGGCTGGATGCCCGACCTCGACTACATCGACCTGGAGCCCGTCGTGCCCACTTCGATTACTGCCCCCTCCGCTTCCCGGTTGTCTGACGACAAGGCCTACGACCTCCGGGGCCGTTCCGTCGATGCCGCCGCAGCCCGTGGTGTCATCGTCAGCGGTGGCCGCAAGGTGCTGAAACCGTAGTTTCGGCTTCCCCTCGCGCGCACGCGTGAGAATCAAAAAGTGCATACACTGCCTACACTTGGCCTTAAACTGTTGAGACACAGTTTGTTGCGAAGTGTAGGCAGCTTTTCTTAGTGTAGGCAATGCCTACACCAACCGGCTCCTTAGCATTCGCAATCACCGCCCCGACAACCTGAAAAAGCCCCGTTCCAAAACGTTCCCACGGCCTGGAACATTTGTTCCAGGCCGTGGGAACGCCCTTTTGCCGCCGCCGTTCTCCCTGTTTTGTTCCGTTTGCCGTCATCGCCCTTTGTCTTCTTCAAATAGTTGCCTACACCAAAATAATTTGCCTACACTTAATAACACTCTGTATGACAGATTGTTACGGCTAAGTGTAAGCAGTGTAGGCACATTTTAACTTTCGCGCATGCGCGTTCGCATACGTACCTTATTTGTACTTTTTGTCCCCTTTCCGTTGAGGGAGACGATTACAAGTTGTAGATGCTCGATGAACTGGCCGCCAACGAGAATTTCTGGAAACAGCGTATGAGTATGGTCTGCATGAGGAAGACGTCGCAGATGGGCGACCCTTCGTGGTGTAAGCGCTATACTGTCGGGAAGATGACGGAGCGTGAACGGGCGTCGTTTCTCAATCAGCGCGAAGCGCTCGCCGACTGAAACTCCTTCAGCACCTTCTCTATCTCATCGGTGTCGTCGGTCAGCGTCAGCAGCAGGTTCTTGTATCTGCCTGTGCTCATCAGGTGCTGCAGCAACGGGTAGACGGGCATCTCCTCCGTCCAGAACTGCTTGCCTAAGAACACCATCGGACTTGAAAAACCGAACGAGAGGTAGTGGTTCTGCACGGCATCCTGGAAAATCTCCTGCATGGTGCCTGCGCTGCCCGGCGAGTAGACGATGCCGCCGTAGGCCAGCGTGAGGATGCTGTCCTCGCGGATGCTGTTCTCGAAGAATTTGGCGATGTGGGTGGCAAAGGGCGTTGACGGCTCGTGACCGTAGAGCCATGTGGGAATGCCAAGGCTCACGTAGCGGTGCTGAGGGTAGCGGCGCATCACGCTGAGAGCCGACGAGAGCCATCCCTTGTCATTGAACGATGCCGCCGCGGCAGCCAGCGTGGCTATAGCCTCTTGGGCTTCATCCTGGCTACGGCCTGCCAGCCAGGCTCCCAGATGGGTGGCCTCCATGGCTCCGGGGCCTCCGCCGCTCAGCATGCAGAACCCCTCTTCGGTGAGCCGCTTGCTCAGCATGGTGATGCGGGCGAACATGGGGTTGGTGCGCAGCAGTGCGTGGCCTCCCATGATGCCGATGCACCGGTGGCTGTCGCGTTCCCTGAAGAAAGCGTCGAGCGCCATGTGAATGCCGTGGTCGTGGAGTGTCCGTGCCAGCGACTCGTCGACGTTCTGGGGGGTCTTGCCCATAGCCATATAGTGGCGGTAGACGCGACTGTCATAGCAGTTGGCAAACGCTTGTTTGTCAGCCTCGTCGTCGGCAGCCGGCTCATAGCCTTTGTAGAGCTCGCCGGCATTATAGAGACTGTGCCGTCTGACGTCGAAGGGAACGTCCAGACACAATGAGTAATAATTCGTTTCTTTCATATCGCATTTTTGTTGGTTGTCTTGACCATCTCCAGCGCCACCACGCCCGCCAGAATGTTGGCGACGAACGAGGCGGCTATCAGCAACAGAGTGACGAGCAGGCCTTCGAGGGCCGGGACGCCTCCCAGCAGCATGCCGGCATAGAGCATTGGTACGACCATCACCAGAGGCTGGGCCAGATTCCTTACCTGATGTAGCATGTCCTCACGCAGCGTCTCCGGCTTTTGCTGGTTGCGCTGGTAGCTCATCATGGTCTGCATGAGCGAGGCCGTCATACAGGCCATCAGCACCGAATAGACAGACAGGAAGACACTGACAGGCAGCATCAGCAACGTACTGCCTCCCACCACGATGCTGCCTATGGCCATAGCCGCGCTGACGGGCCGCAACATCTTCCGCCACATAGTCTGTAGCGGATACAGACACCAGCAAATCGACAGGGCCAATACCAGCAGGAACCAGAGCAGATAGGCCCACCAGGCGTTTGTCTGCCAGACCACCCACACCACGGCCACGACGACGGCCATCTGTGCCACCGTCGCTCCGAATATCACCAGTATGCGCCGCAGCATCTGCCTGTCGAAGAAGGCCAATGCCATCATCGCTACTAACACAACGCACGCCACTATAGCCGCGCCCCATAAAGAAATCTCAGATACCAACATACAGCAAAAAGACGTGTTCCTGTGAATAACGCTACAAAGATACACATTTTCTATGAATTACCGGCACAGAAATCTTTTTTTTGCTATGCGGTACTGTATGGACAAGATGTTTGGTCGCGTTTCAGGAGAGTAGGAATCACCAATCTCTCAATCAATCGCCGCTTTCTCCGGCATCTACCGGGGAAAGCGGCGTAAATGTAATTCTGTGAAAAGCGGTCAATTGAGCAGTTCACCCACCTTCTGAGACAAGTCTTCGCCTCTGAGATCCTTGGCAACAATCGTACCATCTTTGTCGAGCAACACATTTGAGGGAATGGCCTTTACATTATACTTCAGACAAGCTTCGCTCTCCCATCCCTTCAGGTCGCTCATCTGCGGCCAGGGCATCTTGAGTTGCTCAATGGCCTTGAGCCAGGCCTCCTTCTTCTCGTCGAGCGAGACGCCGACGATTTCGAATCCCTTGTCATGGTACTGCTGGTAAGCCTTCAGCACGTATGGCATCTCGGCACGGCAGGGCCCACACCATGAGGCCCAGAAATCGACGAGCACCAACGGCTGCTTGCCGGCATAGTCGCTGACTGACATGACCTTCCCGTCGGCTGACGTCATGGTCAGGTCAGTAAACTTCTGTCCGACGGCAGTAGCCTTCTGCGCCTCACGCTCAGCCATGATGGCCTTGTAGACCGGATACTGCGGCTGTTTTTCGCCAAAGAGCTTCAGCACCTCCTCCTGTTCCTGATCGCTATAGATATGCATGTTATAGTAGAACAGCAGGTCGCTGATGGCTGATGGTACATGGTCGGTGATAAACTTCTTATGATACTGGTCCAAGAGTTGCTGCAGTGAATCGACCTTTGCCTTGGCCTTGGCTCGCTGCTGCTCAGTGAGGGTACTGTCTACACTCTGCTTCCAGGGCTTGTCCATCTGTTCGGCAATAGGCTTTTCGCCTTCGAGGTATTCCTTGTAAAGTTTGCCATTGGGCCCGCCCTCGATGAGATGTCCGCCTTCACCCTTTACAAGTTGTGCAGTGATGTCGGCATTCTCCAGGATGAACTCTGCAAATGTGGTTGGCTCGCCCTTGTGGATGGGCAGCAGGAAGCGCAGCGCAGCTCCTTCGGTTTCGCCAGTGAATTGAAACTTTCCGTTCTTGACAATTGCCGTGTCGTGTGGAATCATGTTGAAAAGTCCCTGCATTTCGCAGAGGAACACGGTGTCGCCATCTTCTACGCCTTCGGCCTGTCCATTAATGGTGTAGCCCGTGGCGGGCTTCTGCGAGCATGCAGCCAGCAGAAGCGCAGCGAGAATCATGAAAATATTAATCTTCTTCATGGCTCAGCATTATTTGTTACGTATAACAATCTTCTTGCCATCGGTCACGTAGATGCCGCTGCGAGACGGTTTTTCCAGCCGGCGACCGTCAATGGTAAAGAAGCCTTTGTCCTGCAGTCGGCTCACCTTTACAGTATTGACGCCTGTAGCCTCTGCTTCTACTTCCTCGTTGAAATAGATGACCTCTGGGGCCTCCAGTCCTGCACCTACCATGTTGCCAAAGATGCGCATGTAGAGCGAGTTGGGAGCTATGGTTCCTGTGGTGATGCGGTTGAACAGCATCTTATCGATGTCGAACGTGTAGTAGATGAACGTCAAGTCGTTCTCTTGGTCGATAGTGGGCAGGGTGTCAACCTGTACCCCCTGCTCTCCGCTCCAGCGGAAGAGGCTGCACGAGTAGCTCTCATCAGACTGTGCTTCTTCGCCAGACGCTGGTGATATGCTGACCTCGCCAGAGCCATAGAGGATGGCAGGCTTCTTGCCGGAGAGATAGTAGTTGGAGGAGATCCCCGTCAGGTGACTGACGCGTCGGCCCTCGGCATTGACCGAGTCGGCCATCTCGTTCTCATTGGTCATCGTATAGTACAGATAGGGGCTGTAGGAGTCAATCTGTTCTTGCAGTTCGAAGTCGTAGTTGCTGTAGAACACCTGATAGCCTCCTGCCTCGGGGAACTGCAGCGTCACCGTGCGTGAGTCGCTGAAGTTGGCCTCGTAGTTGGCAATGCCTGTCACATCGACCACGATGGTGGGGTCGGTAGATACCACCTGGCCGTCGAGTGTCCAATTGACGAACTGGCAGAACTCATTGTTGGGAGTGGCCGTCAGCGTCACCTTGTCGCCGATGTCGTTTACCAGTTTGTCGATAGTCACTGTTCCCATAGCTGTCTGACGCTTGTTCACCTGAGCAGCGACGTGCGTGAAGAAAGCCCTGAAGCTGTTGTTGGGATCCAGTGGCATCTTGGCCGCCACCGTTATCGAATCGTCCGAGACCTCACTGCCAGTCGCCTCGTCCCAGTGCTTGCTTGTCTCGCCGTTGTCGAGTGTCAGCAAGGCATATCCGCTATCTCCGATTTTGTCTGTCACGGCGTAGGTTCTTACCAGGTTGTTTTCCTCGTCGAAGGTGTCCTTTGCAAAACCCAGCAGCTGCCACCCCTCGTTAGCCTTAGCATAGCCGTAAGCCACTGTGGATTGAGTGGTAAACTCCCGGTCGACCGTTGCAGCCCACTGGATATTCTCCTCGGCCACCGCCACATTATCGACATAGACCAGTCCGGCACCTGTTGGATAGGCTTCGGCCTGCACCTTGAAGGCATACCAGTCGTCGCCGCCAGCCAGGGCGCTGAGTGTTGAACACATCACAAGCGCAAAGCCAAGGAGCAGTCGCTTGTTGCTTTTTGTAGTAAATACTTTTTTCATAATCATTCGTTTTTTTGTTAATATGAACAGAATAGTTATTGTGATTATCAGCATGATGAGTGCCATCATCGGTGTAGGCCAGACTGGCCGTGGTGTCAGCGTCTGACGGGTCAGTGGCTTCGTGCTCGTGATGACGGGCCGCGCTTCTCCTGAATCATTGGTGAATACAGCGTTGCGCCACGCCCTTACCAGCAGTTCGGGAGCCATCTTGTCGTTCAGCTGTCCGCTGTCGTTGCGACGTCCGAAGTAGCGCAAGCGGAAGTAGAGCGTCATCCAGGGCGAGTCGGTGCCTATGCTGTCCATGATGTCTCCGTAGGTGCCGTTCAGCAGGTCAGGAAGATGCTGATACCTGATGCTTTCGCCGATGAGCGACTTTTCTATGATCCACACACACATGGAACTACAATTGACCGTGATGAAGTCGTAGGTCCACCGGGCACCTTCAGCCAGCTCCTTGTCCAGGTTACGCCAGAGTTCCTGCTTCTCCTGCGGCAGCAGATTCAGTTCGTACTCTGTAATGCTTCTGCCCTGCCTGCGGTATTGCTCTATGAAATTCTCCGTTTGTGCCACCATGAATCCCGCCTTAGCCTGTCCTGTGATGAATTTCATCCGTTCGTTTTTGTCGAGTTTCATTTCGAACGTGAAGCAGTAGTCCAGGTGATGAGCCCTGCTCTGCATCCGTATGGCCGTGTGGCCGAAACAGTTGATGGCATTGTTGCCGGGACCTATTGTCAGTAGAGAGGCGCTAACGTCGTCCTTGTCATGAGGAGGTGCAGGCGTCTCAGCTGTCTCAGCTCTCGCCGCTATGGCCAGGGTCAGCATCAGGAGTGCCGTCAACCGTCTAATCAGCCTCTCGTACATATCTTACACTCAGTTTATAGCTGGTAGGCTCCATACTCATGCGGCACACCTCCCGGCGGTTGTAGGTCATCTTGCGTACAAAGTAGTACTCTCCCCCCTTGTCGTCATCGGCAGTATCCGTCCAATAGTAGCCATAGACTCCCATGTAGAGCCAGTCGCCACCCACGCCCCTGTGCAGGAAGAAGTATCCACCCAGCAGCATGTTCAGGTCGCTCTTGTCGTCATAGACGCTGACCATCGATGGCGCTATGTCGCCCCGCCATCCGTCGCGAGCCGTATCGCCGGGGGCCATTCCCAATGCTTGCTCCAGGCGTTGCCAGTCAGCATCGGTAGGCAGCCGCCACCCATCAGGACAGGCCATGTGTGCCCCTTTCAGCGTGTACAGACGGCCATAGCGTGCCAGATTTCGTGTGCTGCCGGGGTTGCTGCCCCCCGATGATCCGCCATTCTCGTCGCTGTCCAGATAGATGGTGCTGTTCACGTCGTCGTGGATGTCATAGCGCATGTTTTCCGTCATCCAGTCCAGTCCGCCGTAGGTGACATAGCCATACTGTTCGCCGTCACGGATGTCGGTGAATGACCCTATGCGTTCAGGCCTGACCTTGGCCGCAGGCTCGTCGTCTTCGTTACACGCCGTGAGTGTAGCCACCAGAGCTCCAGCGAGGAGTGCGATGCCAAGCAGGTATGTTGTCTTTTTCTTCTTCATCATCATAACTCTTCACTCTTTTCAATTCTGTTAGAATACATAGCCCAGACTGATGAGCACGTCGCGCACGGCCTCGGCCTTTTGCAGGATCAGGGGATAGCTGCCATACGTCTTGGCCAGCTGTTCGTCAGAATACTGTATGACCAGCAGGGCGTAGGTGCCGAGATCAGTTGTCATCGACGGGAATGAGGCGATGCCCGTAGAACTGAGGAATCCCCGCTGGTAGAGTTCGGCATTCGACGGCGTGCCAACGATACCCGCAGCACTGTAGTCGGTCTCGTACCATTCTGCACTATACTGATAGAACGTACCGAAGGCGGCACTCTGGTTGACGGCCAGTTGTCCCACGATAGCGTTCAGTATGCGCTGTGCATACTGCTGTAGCTGTTGCTCGGTGCGCTCGCGCTGTACTATGTAATTGCCCGCCACGACCACACACCGCTGGTTGCTGGCCGCATACGGATGGGAAACGGTGCCAGAGTACGTGTCCTTATAGCTGTTGATCATGTTACAGACCATCCAGCTGTAGGGTTTCAGGCCCTTTGTCAGGTGTGGCAGCACGTAGTGTGTCAAGAAGTCGGTGACCTGCTGCTTCTGAGCGTACTGTTGCAGATAGGTGAAGGTGTAGCTCATGGTGGTGCTCGACGACTGCCCGACGGTGTATGTCAGGTCAACGGTCTCCGTGAAGTATCTTGGCTGTCCGTTAATGTCAGTCCCAAGCAGCTTGTGCTGCAGGGTGTCGCTGAACAGCAGGTAGCAGCCCGTCTGTGTGTAGAACTGTCGGCGCAGTTGTGCCTCGTCGCTCATGTCGTCGGTCGAAGGTGCGAAGTTGGCCGAGGGATTGTTGAAGTCGGGCGTCAGTCCTTCCTCCTGTGCGCAGCTGCATGGCACGGCAGTGGTCAGAACCGCTGCTGCGCAACATAGAATGAGTCGTGTCGGTTTTGTCATCATTGTAGGTAATATGTTCAGTATTCTACGGGTATCACGGTATATTCACGCCAGGCGTTTCCATTGTTCTCCATGCCTGTGTTGAAGTCGAGCACCTCTTGCGGAATGGGTTGTGTCCATGAGGCATCGTCTTCGGTCAGCACGAAGCGGTGGGTCTCTATCGGTTTTGAAGAGCCTCGTTCCTCGTAGTATGTGTAGTTGTGTACAATCCTGATTTTCTCTGGCTGCACTGCACAGACTCTGTAACGGCGCAAGTCGAACCACCGCTGGCCTTGCAGCATCAGTTCGCGGCGGCGTTCCTGGCGAAGGTCACTCACCAGCTGGCTGCCTGTGGAGGTGATCAGGGCATTGGCGGCACCAACGGGGAAGCGATGGGTGCGCAGCGTGTTCACCGCCTGTCGGGCTGCCTCTTCGTCACCCAGATAGGCCTCGGCTTCGGCCAGATTCAGATAAGCCTCTGCCGACCTCAGCCAGAAGAGTGACGATATGGGGAACTGCTTGCCCATTTGGTATGCGGTGTAGCCGTAGTAGTAATAGTTGGCGGCTGTAGGGTCCAGCGGCGTGGTGAAGTTCTCGTGAGCGTCCTCTTGCATGATGACCCCCTGGAACGAGCCAGACTTCCAGATCCACCGGCTACGTCTCAGGTCGTTGGCTTCGAAGGCATTGTATAGCGAGTTGCTGATGCGCAGCCCCTGAGCCTGATAAGCCATCATGGCTGGCAGGTCGTCGCCGCCCATGGTGAAGATATTCTCTGGGTTGCCTGTCGTCATCATGGGTTCAGTACTTGTTGGCAGGTCGCACAACTGTCCATGACTTTCCGTCACTTTCCGCGCATAGTCGGCTGCCTTCTGCCACTGCTGCATGTAGAGATACACACGGCTCAGCAGCAGTCTCACGGCAGTCTGGTCGGCCCTGTAGATACTTCGCCGGGACTGACTGACCCTCTTGAAGGCCGCTTCAGCCTGCAGCAGGTCGCTTTCCACCAACGTGAACACTTCGGCTACAGTGGAACGCTGCCATTTTTTGTCCTCAACCTCGGGCGACGTCTTCAGGGGTACGCCCAGTTGCTGGCTGGCTGTCTGCGGCTGATAGGGCTGTCCGTAGAGGCTGACCAGCGTCAGGTAATAGTAGGCTCTGAGGAATCGTGCCTCACCTTCCACCTTGGCCGTACCCTCTCTGTCAGCATCACTGCTGGCCGGTACGTCATTCAGACTGTTCAGGATGTTGTTGACTATGTTGATTTTCTTGTATGCCTGTGTCCAGAAGGCATTCTCTGGAAAGAACCCCGAATAGGTTTCGTTTTGGCCCACACGTTGTTGCCACGTCAGGTATCCGAACAGCCGCTGGTGGTCGTCGTACATGCCATAGCCATTGGGGAACGACACGTTTTGCTCTTCCACCTCGTCGGCCAGCAGGTGTATGAACATGCCGTGGTTCGACTGCGCATAAAAGTTCTGTTTGCCATTGACGGGCCAGTAAGCATCGCCAATGAGCAGCTCGTCAAGATCTTTCCACGAACGTACGTAGTCCGTGTCCTGCGAATACTCCTCCAAGAAGTCTGAGCAGGCTGCCAGCATGGCCACAACGCCCCATACGGCCAGGGTGCTGCCTAATAGTTGTATCTTCTTCATACGTACTTATCTTGTTATTGTTAAAAGTCAATAGTCACCCCCAGCGTATAGCTTGGTGTGTCAGACAGTTGTACCTGTGAGAATCCTCCCTGCGTAGGAGTCTGTCCGCGCAGTCTGCTGTTGCACCATGTATTCAGGTTATACCCGCTGACGGTCAGGGCCAGTCGTTCCAGTCCGAGACGTTTCAGCTGCTGCCGCGTCAGTTCGTAGGTGAGCGAAAGCGTTGATAGTTTCAGATAGTCGGCACTGACCACCCGCACGTCAGAGTAGTCGTACATCTGCCAGGCATTGTCGGCTATATGAGCCCCTTTCCAGGTAATCTGCGAGTCGCCGCCCTGTGCCCAGTGCATGTTATAGTACCAGTAGGCAGGGTTTCCCTGTCCGATGACTGCCGGAATATTGGTATGCAGCTCGTCGCCGGGTTTCATCCATCGGTTTAGTAGGTCACGGTTGACGTTAGCCTCAGATGAGTAACCCGATCCGTTCAGCCCGTCGAAGAGGCGGAACAATCGTGTCTTGGCACCTATATTATATAAGAAGGTGACCGCCAGTCTCCACTGCCTGTAGGTGAACGTATTGTTGAAGCTGCCCGTGATGTCGGGCTCGCGCTTGCCGCTGGGTGTGAGTACCCGTGTATAGGTGGCGTAGTTGTCGGCATGAGAGATTTCGTTATAACGGTCTTCCCAGTCGTCGAACACGGGGCCGCCGTCCACTGGGCTGAGTCCGGCAAACCGATAGCTGTAGAAGGTGCCTACGGGCTGTCCCTGTACCACGGCGGCTCCGCTGAGAAAGTCGTCCAGCTCGTAGGTCTCGGCGCCAGGGGTGGTCTTGATCTGGTTGTAAATCTTCGACAGATTGCCCGAGACAATCCAGTAGAAGTTGCGCAGTCTGACGGGTGTGGCCGTGACGGTGAAGTTGAAACCCTTGTTGACGATGGTGCCGCTGTTGACCACATACGACTCAAAGCCATTGATGTCGGAAATCCGCTTCGACAGGAAAGCATCCGTCGTTCTCTTATAGTAATACTCTGCCTCTAACTGCAGCCGGTTGTTGAGCAGCGACACTTCCAGACCGATGTTCGTAGAGCGCGTCTTCTCCCATTTCAAGTCGGGGTTGGCAAAGGCTGCCGCAGTCGACACCATCTCGTCGTAGTAAGCATTCATGTTTCCTTTCCGAATGACGAGTTCTGGTGTCTGGTCGTCCAGCATGTTACCCTGTTCGCCATAGCTGGCTTTCAGTGTCAGTTGTTCCAGCCACTTCCATTCCAGGTTTAGGATGTCGCGCAGGTTCGCATTGCCCGAGACTGACCAGATAGGCAGCAGTTTCTCGTTGCTTCTCGACCCGAACTTGTTCGAACCGTCGTACCGGCCGTTGGCATTCAGCGTGAAGAACGACTTATAGCTGTATGACAGTGTGGCGTATGCCGACAGCATGTTCGAGCGTGTGTCAGTAATGACAGGCACGCTGGCCTGCACCCAGTTCCAGTACTCGGTGAAGGTGGCGGGAATCATCGAGGCGAATGTGCGTCCACGGTCTTTGTAGTAGCCTCGCTGCGTGTGGTCATAGCCCGTGTAGGCCGTGCTGTTGGCCTCCAGACCGGCAGCAAAATTAATGTTATGGCGGTATTCACTGAAATATTTGTTGTAATTGCCTTGCAGACGTGCTGTCCAGCCAATGGTCTTGTCCTGCTGTTTTCGCAATTCGCCGCCATACGGCATGGTGCCGCTGGTATTGCGTGGGGCATCCATCTCGCCACGTCGCAGATTCGATGCATAGAAGGTGTCCTCACCCCACCAGTTCTCAATATCGGCATGCTGAAGGTTGGCCGATGCCACGGCATTGAAAAAGAGATTGTCCGAAACCTGATAGCGCAGGTTCGCAGTGGCCGTGACGGCATCGGTTGTCTGGCTGACAGACGAGTTGTCCAGTTCATGAAGGATGCTATAACCATACCATCCCATGTTGGTTCCGGCCTTCTGGTACTTGTAGTACGAACCGTCGGCATTGAAGGCCGGGATGGCTCTGCTGGTGTTGTAGGCATAGTCTATGGGGTTGTTGGCATCCTGGGCATACTGCCGTTTGTTGAGGTATCCGCTGACGTTGAACTGGAGTTTGAACTTGTCGCTGAGATCCATGTCGGTCTTCGACATGGCAGTATAGCGCCTGTTCGTATTGCCCGTAATAACGTCGTCCTGGTCAGTATATCCTATTGACGTGTAGTATCTCACCTTTTCTGAGCCTCCAGAAACAGAAACAGAGTGGTCGTGCGAGAATGAGTTGTGGCACAGTATGTCAAACCAGTCGGTGTTCATGGTCTGCATCCGTCCCACTTCCTGCTCAAATTCTTGCTGCGAATACACGCCAGTGTAAAGGTTTTGCAGCGCCTGCTCGTAGCCTACTTTGGGCATGCCCAACGGAAAGATGTAGTGCTGGTCGGTGAGATATTGCGAGAACTGTATGCGCTCTTTCGAGTTCATCAGATTGATTTTCTCGTCGGTATAGTAAGGCCGTCTTCTCACGGTGAACTGTCCTGAGTAGCTGATAATGGGCTTGCCTTCGCGTCCGCTCTTTGTGGTCACCACGATGACGCCATTGGCCGCCCTCGTACCGTACAGGGCAGTGGCAGCGGCATCTTTCAGCACATCAACGCGTTTGATGTCCTGGGGGTTGATGCCGGCAATGGCATTTCCGATGCGGTTCACGTAGTCAGGGTCGTTGAGCACGTCGGCAGTAAGTGCGACCGGATCGGTCATGATGATGCCGTCGACAACCCACAGCGGTTCGCGGTTGCCCACCAGGGTGGAGGTGCCTCGGATGCGAATGCGGTTTGTTGCGTTTATCTCGCCCGAAGTGTTGAGCGTGATGAGGTCGGGGATTTTGCCTTCCAGCATCTTCGAGACGTCAGCCACGCCTGCAATCTGCAATTCATCCATGTTTTTCGATGTGACCGACGATGTAAGGTTTCTGCGGTCCAACTGCTGATAGCCCGTGACGATGACATCCTGCAGCTGTTGGGTGTCGTCTTCAAGCACCGACAATACATAGTCGCCAGGCTTGCCCTCCCAAGTGGCCGGTTTCATGCCCAGATAGCTGATGTCGAGCACGATGCGCTCATGTGTGGCGGGAATACTGAACTTTCCGTCCATATCGGTAATGGCCTGCGTCTTTGACTGGCGGTCGCGAACTACTGCACCGATGATGGGGAGACCGCTTGCGTCAACGACGACACCCTCTAAATGCTGTTTGTCGGTCACCTTCTGGCCGTCCCGCTCTTCCCGCGTAATGACGATATACCCATCGTGCTCTACGGCGCGCAGCGGATGGCCTTCGATGATGGCGCGCACCACTGACAGCGGCTTCTCGTCCTGTGCGGAGAGCGTCACGTTGAAGTCAACGTCGCCATAGTTGTACTGTATCCTGATGCCCGACAGTTTTTCCACGCGGCGCAGTGCGGTCGTGGCATTCTCGTTCTGAAACGCTATCGTTACGGTTTTCCTGTCTTGGGCCATGAGCGTTACGCTGCCCATAAGTACAAAGAGTACTACCAGGGCCAAACGCATGGTCGTCTGTATTTTCCTATTGTCTGCCATTCAGCACTTTTATTACTTTTTTCTTTTTACATTTCTTTATATAGAAACGTATATGCACACCAAATGGTACGCATAAAAGAGAAAAAAATAATAAAATGACAACTGTTTGGGCAGATTTGTTTACTAAATCACACGTATGACGTCTTCGTCGATTTCAATCTTTATATTTCCGATGTCGCTCAGCTGGCGGACAATCTCGCCCAGCGGCTGTCTGCGCTCGCTGCTGAAATGCAGACGGTCGTCTAAGTGCTGCGAGTCCAGGAAAACCACCCTTTTGTTATACCAGCGTCCCACCTCAGTCATGATTTCGCGCAGTGTCTGACCATCAAAATAGAACTCGCCACGTGTCCAGCTGGTGGCTACCTCGATGTCGGCTTCCGACTCGCTCAGCAAGCCATTGCTGCCCATTGAGGCTTCGCGACCGGGAACCAGCACCAGGCTGTCGCCCCTCTCCGTGCTGACACATACCTTGCCACTGATCAGGGTAACCAGTGGTGGCTGGTTTTCGTAGTGGCGAACGTTGAAGACGGTTCCCAGCACGCGGGTCTGCAACTGTCCGCTATTGACCAGGAAGGGCCGTGACTCATCGCGAGCCACCTCGAAGAAGGCTTCACCTACTAAAGCCACTTCTCGCGGCTGGTGGGCTGGGAAACGGCTGGGAAACACCAAGCGGCTGTCGGCACTCAGCGATACACGGGTGCCGTCGCTGAGCTCTATCTTGACGACATGACCTTGGGGCACGAGCAGTGTAGTACGGTCCTCGTCGGCTACGATTGTCGAGGGACTGATGTGCATCACGCCGCCACGGTCGATGCTGATGCCGTGGGCTGAGGCCTGAGGAGCGGATACGGCCACCGTCTGATTGCCGATAACAAGCGACACCTCACGCTCCTGGCAAGTATTACCTTCATAGACCATCACGCCCTGCGTTCCCGGGCTTTTCTCGTCAGGCTGCTGTCTTGACATGAGCACAAAGGCCAGCAAACAGGCAGCGGCAATTGCAATGACCGATGCTGCATACTGAAACCCCGTACCGAAATGGGTGTGGGCATTCTTGAAATGCAGGAATTGCTCATGGGCATCGGGTACAGGCTCGTCTTCCAGCAGGGCCCTGCGGATGTCAGCCTCCAGTCGAAGCTGTTCTATGTCACACTTTTCCGTGTGCTCAAGACTATTTTTCATACACAATCCTTTTCTTTATAATACGAGCATAGTCGATAGTCGGTACCCCTACAATGGCGTTTATTTTCAATTTCTATTCATTTCATCGTCCGGGGCAGACGTTCTCGCAGCAGTTTATAGGCTTTCATGATGTGGCGGTGGACCACGGCCTCGGTTAGTCCTAAGTAGTTGGCCGCCTGCTTGTAGGTCAGCCGGTTCAGACAGCAGCAGCGCACAATGCTACGGCCTGGTTCGGGCAAATTGCCTATGGCTTCATAGAGCATTGTTATGCGTTCCTCGTATTCATCCACATCTGCGTCGGTACTAAAAGATTCGGTGGCTGCTGCCATGGCGGCGTATCGCTCAAGCACCTTATTATGGCGCAACACATCGAGGCAGCGGTTGCGCGTGGCAGTGTAAAGGAAGGACTTGGTAGGCGTTTTGTCAGCGTCAGACTGCCACTGTTGCCAAACAGAGACCATGACCTCGCTTACAACGTCGCGAGCATCCTCTTCATCACCGACCATAGCCAGTGCAAAGAGATAGAGCCTGCGGTAGAACTGCTCGTAGAGCTGTTCCATCAGTCTCATCTGCTTCCTGTGATGTCCGATGATTTGTAGGTGCATATGTCCTATTCTGTATAGTATAGTTTCTAAAACGCGGCAAAATTACTTATTTTCGTTCATATAAAAGAATAATATCAGCCGTTAATGGTTAATTTTTTGTAATTTCTTTTTGGCGATAGGGTACAGGGGGCGTACGTATCAGATGAAAAGCATAAGCAGAGCCATGGCAGATCAGTAGTTGACAATGGTGAATGCGACAGTTGCGTCAAGGTTCCGGCTGGTTGTTACAAAAGGGGCGCCGTGTCGCAACTAACTCGGACGAAAAACACGGAAAAAGTTGGAATGAGCCTGAAAACCGTCTTATCTTTGCATCACCGAAAGGTAAAAAAGGTAAAAAACAAGAAGTAAAACAATTTAAGAACTTACAACTATGGCAACGAAGAAGAATCTGGTAAAGTCGATGCTCATGAGCATCCTTACCGCAGGTATTTTCGGTTTCGCATTCGCATTCACCGCTTGCAGCGATGACGAGATGTTAGACAACGCTATGGCAGGAGCGGTTCCCGGACAAGGCGACTACGCCAACTACGAGCCTTACGGACTCACGTATCACAACTTCGACAGCGAAAACGACGTGCAGATCCTGGACGCCGACACCACAGAGATTGTCGTCAGGAAGTCGCTCGCCGACAAGCTGGGCATCACCAACTTCGAGAACCACCCCATTGGTATATGGGACTCTCCCAGTCACAAGGCATACGGTCGCAAGGGTCTGGAGCAGAAGCTCGTAGGCGACACCTATATTATTAAGGTAGGTAAGGTCACCACCGCTGAGCTCATCGGCGACAAGGCCGCTCAGCTCACCACCGACCTCTACGTGAACAATGACGCGCAGGCCGTAGCTACCCGCGCAGCTGGCGACAACATCCCCGACTTCGCAGCCAAGTACGTCGATAACGACAACAAGATTCACCCCGCAGTGATCCTCTACACCGACCCCTACGGCTACGACAAGAGCTCGCATCTGCCAGGCGACCGTCCTGCTGCCAACGCCACCCGCGCAGCACAGAACGGCGAATATCAGTACGCCACTGCTGAGGAGCTGCTGAACAGCACCCGCGGCACGATTCATCCGCGCATCCTCGCCATCAATGATAACGTCAAGTTCGAGCACAAGTTCCAGCTGGGCAGCTTAGAGGGTGACTCCATTACCGTCAAAGGCAATATTCCCGTAGAGTTTAATCTGAACTACTTCCTGACCCTCAATGGCGGCATCAAGTGGGCGGGTATCATCCCTTATCCCTCTATCACGAAGTTTGAGACCGGCTTGGACGGCAATTTCGGATTCCACCCCGAGCTTAGCATCGGATTCTCAAAGAAGCTGAGTCTCCCGGAAGACAAGGAGAAGGTCGAGCTGGCTACGTTCAATGGCTATACTTTCACCTTCATGGTAGGTTACGTCCCCGTGGCAGTCTCCGTCAATCCCACGCTCTTCTTGAAGTTCGACGCAAGCGTGGAGGGCGCTGTACAACTGAAGTGCGAGTACGACTACTCCAACTGGTTCAAGGCTGGTGTCCGCTATGATGGTGATTGGCATACATTCAGCGACTTCGAGGAGGAGGAGAACGAATTCACATTGTTCGAGCCGCAATTGGTATTCAAAGCTGAAGCTGGTGTAGGTCTCTTCCTCGGCGCAGAGGTGATCATCGATGGTGTAGCAGGACCGGAGGTCGCTGTAGGCCCACGTCTGGGTGCAGAAGCCAGCATCAAAGTCAGCCCCGAAGGCCTTGACTGGAATGCAGAAGTGAATCTGACCGTACAGGCTGTGGCCGGCATCAAGCTGAAGGTTCTCGGCTATGAGATTGCAGACTGGGAGAAGACATTCGACATCGTAGGTCCCTGGATGCTCTTGAAGTTCCCAAGTGACGGCAGCGAGCACAAGAGTTTCAAGGAGAAGAGAAACGAATATATTGAGACCGAGATCGACAAAATGGTTAAGACCATCAACGAGAAGTATGACAAGACCTTCATGAACCGCATCGAGCAAGTGGTTATGATGGAGATGGCTCTCTATGGCGGAACCCATGACGAGTATCTGACAAAGATTTACGAAGGCTTCTGCGATGTCCTGTATGGCGAGATGAGAAACAAAATGTTTGACGCCGCAAAAAGTGATCCTATAAAGGCTTTGGAAGCTGATGCCGACAATGCTGAGGTAAGACAGAGAATCAACGATTGGCTTAAAAGGAAAGAAAGCACAGTAAAATATAATTATGAGCATAAGGACGCCATTGAATATCACAATCAAATTCGAGATGCAGTTCTTTCGAGCCCACAAATTCTTGATGAAATCAGAAATAATGATTATTTTGAATATGCCTGGAGGGACTTCAATAATGAGTTCAATCGCGTACCGGATATCAATGAGAAAGACTTCAAGTGGCTGATCGACCGTACTGGCAAATATTATGTAAAAGCGATGACTGGCACCGCTTCAAAAAAATAGGAATCACCCATCTCTCACACACCAAGAAAGCGAGCCGCAAGGCCCGCTTTCTTGCGCACTCAGCAAAAAAACGGCGCTTTTGTTGGCGTTTTGGAAAATAATGCTTATATTTGCAGCAAAATTTTGACACCTATTTACTCTATACGGAAGATGAAGACTGAATTCAGAGAAGAAAACCAGAACTATGTAATGACCTTCGAAGGCCGACTCGACACGCCGTCGTCACTCCAGGTGGAACGCGACATGCAGGTGCTCTACGACTGCGAGGGCCACGACATCGTCCTCGACTGCACCAATCTGGAATACATCACCAGCAGCGGCATGCGCCTCTTTCTCGACTTGCTGAAAACAGCCAAGAAAAAGGGCAGCAGGTGTACGCTCGTAGGACTCAACGACGCGATTTACGAAGTGTTCAACGAGGTGGGATTCATCAATCTTTTTGATATACGCCAAACGCTATGACGGAAAAAGAAATCAAAGAGATGAAGGCCGAGATAGAGCGGCTGAGAGCCGACAATGCGCGACTGCAGTCGGAGATGATACGCCTTGTCAGCCGCAACCTCAATCTCAGCGAGCAATTGGAGTACGATGTTGAGCTGCGCCGCCGTTTCGAAGTGGCACGCACACTGATGAAGGAGAATATCGAGCGGCAGCGCAATGCCGACCTGCAGGACGACGGTCAGCTGCTGGCCCTGATCGACCTGCGGCTTGAGGAGAACCGCTCGCACCTGAATCCCGACTTCGACGCCAAGCAGCTGGCCGATCTCCTCGGCGTCAGCCAGGAACGTCTCGTCAGGCTCTTCCGCAACAAGTCCATCTACCGCACGCCGGAGGGCTACATCGACAACCTGCGCACAATCAATGCCATGCGGCTGCTGCGCACGCAGCCCAACTACAGCATTGCTGCTATTGCCGAGGCTTCTGGCTTCAACCACGTGCGCACACTGCAGCGCCGCCTCATGGACGTCACGGGCATGACGCCGGCTGACTACAGGGCCCTCTTCACACGCGACATGTAACCGGGACATCATTCGTCTGCTCAATAAAATGAAATCCATTTCCCAACGACTCACACTACGCATCACGATGGTGGTACTGGCAATGATGGCCGTCATTGCCGCAGTGGTGTATTTCGCCGTAGGGGAGTACATGGACGACGAAGCCGAGCAGCGCTTCCAGATTGTGGTGACGAGGGCGCACAGGGAGGTGCAGCGCCGGCTGTCGGAGGTATATGTGGCAAACGTCAATAGCGTTCATGAGATAGAGCGCGACATCGATGATCCTGACAAGCTATCCGCCCATCTGGTGCGAATCGTCAGGCAGAACCCCTACATCGTCAGCTGCGGACTGCTATTCGTTCCCGACTATTATCCTGAGAAGGGCCGCTTCTTCGTGCCCTTCGCCACCCGCGATACGGCCGACGTGATAAGCGTGATGCGCATTGACAGCGTGTATCACGACTACTTCGAGGAAGACTGGTTTGTAGAACGGTTGAAGAGCGACGGTGCCGACTGGGTGGATCCTTACTCCGAGAATCCGCTGCTGACGACCGATATAGCACCACGACTGCTGACCACGCACGCCATAGCCATCCACAACCATGAGGGACGGCCTGTGGCCGTGCTCTGTTCCGACCTCTCGCTGGAGGATATGAGAATAGACATGCTGCAGAAAGTCAGAAAGGGGAAAAGGAACTTCGAACAGAATGTGAAGCATCCGTCCTACTGCTGCATCATCGACCGTAACGGCCGTTACATCCTCCATCCTGACAGGAATCGCATGCTGAAAGACTATCTCGATGCAAACGTGACTTTCAAGGGGGAGCAGGGGGCGGTTTCTGCCATCGTCGACGGGGTGCCGTGGTGGGTTTGCTATCACACCGTCAAATATGCGGAGTGGACCGTCATGATGGTGGCACCCAAAGACTTGATACAGCGGCACGGGCGCATGCTCAATACCACCATTCTGGCGGCCATGCTCATTGGTCTGGCTGCCATCTACCTGTTCTGTCGCCAACAGATCAGAAAGATCACTTCGCCCCTGCACCGCTTCGCCCATTCAGCAGAAGAGGTGGCGAAAGGAAACTTCGCAGCCCCGCTGCCCGACATCAGGAACGACGACGAGATACGCCTGTTGCGCGACTCGTTTGGCAACATGCAGCAGTCGCTCGGCCGCTATATCGACGAACTGAAGACGACGACAGCCCAGAAGTCGGCCATCGAGAACGAGCTGTCAGTTGCCCGCAGAATCCAGATGTCTATGCTGAGGACGGATTTCCCCAAGCGCCCTGGCCTTTTGATACACGCCATGCTGAACCCCGCCAAGGCCGTGGGTGGCGACCTCTTCGACTTCTTCGTGCGTGACGACAGCCTCTATTTCTGCATCGGCGATGTTGCCGGTAAGGGCGTGCCCGCTGCGCTGGTGATGACCTCCGTCTGCGGAGCCTTCCGTCTGTTGGCAGAGAGCGAGTCGGAGCCCGTGCGTATAGTCAGTCGTATGAACGAAATGATTATCCGCAGCAACAGCATGACAATCTTCGTCACCTTCTTCACTGGCGTGCTCGACCTCGGCACGGGGCACCTGCGCTACTGTAATGCCGGACATATAGCGCCGCTTGTCGACGGGCAGCCCCTTCCCGTCAATAGCAACCTGCC
>JAEEGI010004302.1_pt1 | contig 33456 bp, 37 predicted proteins | sample 8958751 | NCBI WGS metagenome assembly JAEEGI01 (sample SAMN16246545, study PRJNA631951) | gut metagenome | biome: gut microbiome; feature: rumen; material: KS-attached | host: Bos | place: Iran: Karaj | collected 2018-10
TACCTGAAAGATATTCTTCCCTTAGTCAAATCGTAAGGTGATATTTCAACCCGCACCTTATCCCCGAGGAGGATGTGGATGAAATTCATTCTCATCTTCCCAGAGATGTTGCAAAGAAGGACGTGACCATTCTCGAGCTCGACCTTGAACATCGCGTTGGGAAGAGTCTCGATAACTTTTCCGTCTTGTTCTATAGCTACTTGTTTGGACATTGAAAAAACACTTTAAAATTTCACTTGCCAGTACTTTCTATATATTCAAAGGTTGACAGTTGCTCGGCTTTCCCGTGACGGACAACAACCGTAAGCTCGTAATGAGCTGATTTCTTGTGGTCGGAAGTGTGGACAGCCCAGCCGTTCCTGGCCAGGTAGACACCCCTGCCGCCCATATTAACCATCGGCTCAATACAAATCACCAGACCCTCGGGAAGCCTCGGCCCATGACCCTGACGTCCGAAATTCGGGACGCCTGGAGCCTCGTGCATCTTCTTTCCCAGTCCATGGCCTTCAAGCTCACGGACCACAGAGAAGCCGAATGACTCTACATACGATTGCACCGCGTGTCCTATGTCACCGGTCCTTGCCCCCGCCACCGCGGCCTCAATACCCTTATAGAGAGAAGCTTTGGTGACATCAAGAAGCTTCCTGGTGGCGGCATCCACCTCCCCGACCGGGAAGGTGTATGCCGAATCACCATTGTAGCCCTTGTACAGCGTTCCGATATCAGCGCTGACGATGTCTCCTTCCTTGAGGACATAATCCGACGGGAATCCGTGGACGACAACGTCGTTGACAGACATGCAGGTGGCTGCGGGGAAGCCCTCGAAACCAAGGAAGCTAGGAATAGCGCCATTGTCGCGAATGAAAGTCTCGGCCACCTCATTCAACCTCGCGGTTGTCACACCAGGGGCGACCCATTTGCCGACTTCCGCCAACGTCTTCGAGACGATTATGGCATTCTCGCGCAAAAGCTCTATTTCTTCTTCTGTCTTGGGCTTGACCATCGTTCCTTAAAAATATCGGTTAATTACATACCGGAACGTCCGGAGAGACGACCGGTCTTCATCAGACCGTCATAATGACGCATCAGGAGGTAGCTCTCAACCTGCTGCAGAGTGTCGAGGACGACACCAACAAGAATCAGGAGGGAGGTTCCACCATAGAAACCTGCGAATGAGTCGTTGACACCCGCTATCCTGGCGAAAGCCGGGAGGATAGCGATAATGGCGAGGAATATTGATCCAGGGAGGGTCACCTTGGACATGATGTCATCAAGGTAGTTGACAGTAGCCTTTCCAGGCTTTACTCCGGGGATGAATCCGCCATTCTTCTTCATATCCTCAGCCATCATGGTCGGGTTGACGGTGACGGCGGTATAGAAGTAAGTGAATATCACGACGAGAAGACCGAATATGAGGTTGTACCAGAATCCGGTGTAGTTGCTCAAGCTGGCGGCGATACCTCTGGTCGCGTCAAAACGTGAGAACAGCAGAGGGAAAAGCATCAGAGCCTGGGCAAAGATGATAGGCATAACACCTGCCGCGTTGATCTTCAGGGGGATGTACTGGCGGACACCGCCGTACTGCCTGTTGCCGATAACCCTCTTGGCGTACTGCACAGGGACCTTCCTGACAGCCTGCACAAGGGCGATAGTGGCGACGATCACGAGGAACCAGATGATAAGCTCCACGATGAGGGCGATAGGGCCTCCACCAGCAGTGGTAGTGAGCTTGGTACCGACCTCAGCCACAAGGGCGTAAGGCAGACGAGCCACGATACCGATCATGATGAGGAGGGAAATACCGTTACCGATACCTCTGTCAGTGATCCTCTCACCAAGCCACATGACGAACAACGAGCCGGACATCAGGATGATGGTCGCGACAAGGTTGTAGGCGAACCTGCTCCATCCGAGCTGGGTCTCCGCGATGAAAGCGGCGCCGGGGATCTGGCTGTGGATCGAAGCGATGTAAGCCGGTCCCTGGATGCAGAGGATGAGAACAGTGAGATACCTGGTGATCTGGTTCATCTTCCTACGGCCGCTCTCCCCTTCCATCTGGAGTTTCCTGAAGTAAGGGACGAACATGCCGAGGAGCTGGATAACGATGGACGCGGAGATGTACGGCATAACACCCAGCGCGAAGACTGAGGCGTTACCGAAGGCACCACCGGAGAACATGTTCAACAGACCGACGAGGCCCTGCTGGCTCGTGCTCTGCAGCTTTGCCAACATGGTGGTGTCGATACCCGGCAACACGATGAAGCAACCCAACCTATAGATAAGGATGAGAAGGAAGGTGTAGCCGAGCCTCGTGCGAAGCTCCTCGATCTTGAAGATGTTCTTTATTGTTTCAATAAACTTCTTCATCTTCCAGTCAGATTACTTTCCGATAACGATAGCTTTTCCGCCAGCGGCCTCAATCTTTGACTTGGCTGACTCGGAGAACGCGTCAGCGGTCACGGTGAGGGCAGCGGTGATTTCGCCATTACCGAGAACCTTCACAAGCTCCTTGGCGTCCGCCAGTCCGGCGAACTTGATCTCATCAAGACCGATCTCAGCCTTGCCGAGAGTCTCAGAGAGAGCCTGGAGAGCGGAGACGTTGACCGCCTTGTACTCGATTCTGGTGGGGTTCTTGAATCCGAACTTGGGGAGGCGTCTCTGGAGAGGCATCTGGCCACCCTCGAAGCCGACCTTGTGCTCGTATCCGGCGCGGGCCTGGGCACCCTTGGTTCCACGGGTGGCTGTACCGCCCTTACCTGAACCTTCGCCACGGCCTATACGCTTTCTGCTATGAGTCGCACCCTTAGCGGGTTTCATTTCTGATAATTTCATCTCCTTTCCTCCTTAATTCAGTTCTTCAACAACGACAAGGTGACGGATCTTGGCGAGCTGGCCTTCTGTCACCGGATTCTTCTCGACCTCGACAGTGTGGCCGATCCTGCGGATACCGAGGGAACGGAGGTTATCCTTCTGCCTCTGGGTGCATCCGTTCTTGCTCTTGACCTGTGTAATCTTAAGTTTTGCCATAACAATCGCCTCCTATCCGTTAAATACTTTATTCATGGGAATACCACGGAGACCGGCGACGGTGTAAGCGTCCCTCATCTCGGTGAGAGCGGTGACAGTAGCCTTCACGAGGTTGTGGGGGTTCGATGAACCCTTGCTCTTCGCGAGGACGTTCTGGATGCCAGCTGACTCGAAAACGGCACGCATAGCACCACCAGCCTTAACACCGGTACCAGGAGCGGCGGGCTTCATGAAAACCTCAGCGCCACCATACCTGGAGACCTGCTCGTGAGGGATAGTCGTGTTGATGACAGGAATCCTGACAAGGTTCTTCTTGGCATCCTCGACACCCTTAGCGATGGCGGCGGTTACCTCATTGGCTTTTCCAAGACCATAACCAACAACGCCGTTCTCGTCACCCACTACCACGATAGCGGCGAAGCGGAAGTGACGACCACCCTTAGTGACCTTCGTCACTCTCTGGATGGCGACCAACCTGTCCTTAAGTTCAAGATCAGAGGTCTTTACTCTTTTAACATTTGTATTTGCCATAGTCTTCTTCAATTAGAAAATAAGTCCACCTTCACGGGCACCATCGGCCAAACTCTTGACCCTGCCGTGATAGAGATATCCTCCGCGGTCGAAAGAGACCTTCTCGATCCCCTTCTCCTTGGCGCGCTCGGCGACAGCCTTTCCGACGATAGCGGCGGCCTCGATGCCGGTCTTGCCCTTGCACTCAGCGGCGAGGATCTTGTCGTTAGAAGAGGCGGCCACGAGGGTCACACCCTTCTCGTCATCGATGACCTGGGCATAGATCTGCTTGTTGCTTCTGAAGACAACCAGCCTAGGCCTCTCAGCGGTTCCATTGACATGCTTGCGGATGCGGTAATGGATCCTTCTTCTTCTTTCAATTTTATTCAATGCCATATCTGTGTCCTCCTAATTATTTAGCGGCAGCAGTCTTACCAGCCTTGCGGCGGAGCTGTTCACCAACGAACTTGATACCCTTACCCTTATAAGGCTCAGGCTTACGGAGAGAGCGGATCTTAGCCGCGACCTGGCCGAGGAGCTGCTTGTCGTTGCTCCTGAGGATCAGGACAGGATTCTCACCCTTCTTGACAGCGGGAACCTCAGCGGTAATCTCGGGGGCGAGCATGAAGTGAATCTCATGGGAGTAACCGAGTGAGAAGGTCAGGAGCTGTCCCTGAGCCGCCACACGGTAACCGACGCCGACAAGTTCCTGCTTCGTCTCGAAGCCCTTGGACACGCCTTCCACCATGTTATGTACGAGAGCGCGGTAAAGACCGTGCATTGAGCGGTGCCTCGGCTGATCCGTAGGGCGCTCGAACTTGATTTGATTGTCCTCAACGGTGACCTTGATGTCGGGATCGACTTTCTGGCTCAGCTCACCGAGGGGGCCTTTAACCTTCAAAACGTTGCCAGGGAGAACCTCAACGCTCACCTTGTCCGGAAGGCTTACAGGCAATTTACCAATTCTTGACATTATTCTTTTCCTTTAATATTAATAAACATAGCAGACGACCTCACCGCCGACGTTCAGAGTCTTGGCCTCTTTGTCGGTGATGATTCCCTTAGATGTCGAAAGCACGGCGATACCAAGTCCATTGAGGACCCTGGGGAGATTCTCCACGTCAGCGTAGACACGCAGACCGGGGGTGGAAACACGCTGGATCTTCTTGATAGCGGCCATCTTGGTCTGGGGATGGTACTTGAGAGCGATTTTGATTGTGTTGTACGGGGTACCCTCAACCACCTTGTAGCTGAGGATGTAGCCCTTCTCGCACAGGATCTCGGTGATGGCGACCTTCATCTTCGATGAGGGAATCTCCACGACCTTCTTCCCCGCCAGATAGGCGTTGCGGATCCTGGTAAGATAATCTGCAATTGGATCAGTCATTTCTTTTTTGTTTTTTTAGATCGACGTCCCTATGGGAGCGCCCGATATCCGATTGTTAATATAATAAAGTAGTAATAGTCTACCAGCTTGCCTTCTTCACACCCGGGATGAGGCCGTTGCTGGCCATCTCACGGAACTGGATCCTGCTGAGACCGAACTTCCTCATGTAGCCTTTCGGACGGCCGGTGAGGGAGCAACGGTTGTGCAGACGGACGGGAGAGGAATTCTTGGGGAGCTTGTCGAGAGCTGCCCAGTCTCCGGCTTCCTTGAGCGCCTGCCTCTTCTCGGCATACTTGGCGACCAGCTTCGCACGCTTAACTTCGCGGGCTTTCATTGATTCCTTTGCCATATTCCTTAGTTGTTATGTTTCTTGAAAGGAAGACCGAAGGCGGCGAGGAGAGCGTGGGCCTCCTCATCAGTCTTGGCCGTGGTGACGAAAGTGATCTCCATTCCGTGGATACGGGGGTTCTTGTCGATGTCAACCTCGGGGAAGATGATCTGCTCTTTCAGACCAAGGGTGTAGTTGCCCCTGCCGTCCATCTTCTCGGCGATACCGTTGAAATCCCTGATTCGGGGAAGAGAGATGCGGACGAGTCTCTCGAGGAACTCGTACATCTTGACATCACGCAGGGTGACCTTAACGCCGATGGGCATGCCCTTACGAAGGCGGAAGTTGGAGACGTCCTTCCTGGAGTGGGTGAGGATAGCCTTCTGTCCGACGATCTTTGAGAGCTCCTCAGCGGCCTCCTCGACCATCTTCTTGTCGGAAGTGGCGTCGCCGACTCCCTCGTTGATCGTGATCTTCACGAGCTTGGGAACCTGCATGACAGTAGTATAGGAGAACTGCTTCATGAGCTTGTCAACGATCTCCTCTTTGTAGACCTTCTTGAGGGAAGGGACATAATCCTTCGGAAGCTCCTGAGCCTCCACGGGTTTTGATGTTGCTTTCTTTGCCATGATTACTTGATCTCCTCTCCTGATTTCTTAGCGTAACGAACCTTCTTGCCGTCGACATACTTGTAACCAACCCTGGTGGGCTTGTTAGTTGACGGGTCGATGAGCTGGAGGTTGGAGATGTGGACACCCGCCTCCTGCTTGATGATACCACCCTGCGGATGAGCCGCGTTGGGTTTGGTGTGCTTGCTGATGACATTGACACCCTCGACGATCACGCGATCCTTGGCGGGGATGACGGTCAGGACCTTACCGGTCTTGCCCTTGTCGTTGCCAGCGTTGACATACACTGTGTCACCTTTCTTGATATGTAACTTTTTCATGATTCTCCAGATATTAAAGGACCTCAGGTGCCAGTGAAACAATCTTCATGTAGTTCTCGCGCAACTCCCTGGCCACGGGGCCGAAGATACGCGTTCCGCGGAGCTCGCCAGCGTTGTTCAGAAGAACGCAAGCGTTGTCATCGAAACGGATGTAAGATCCGTCCGGTCTGCGGATTTCCTTCTTGGTGCGGACGACGACGGCCTTGGAGACCGTACCCTTCTTGGCGTCTCCACTAGGGATGGCGCTCTTGATCGCAACCACGATCTGGTCGCCCACTGTCGCATACCTATGATGCGTACCGCCAAGCACACGGATGCAAAGGACTTCCTTCGCTCCGCTGTTGTCGGCAACCTGTAAACGTGTTTCCTGCTGTATCATAACTATTTGACTTTTTCAACGATTTCAACTAATCTCCACCTCTTGGTCTTGCTGAGCGGGCGGGTCTCCATGATGCGCACGGTATCTCCCTCATCGCACTCGTTCTTGTCATCCTGGGCGACGAACTTGGTCGACTGCTTGATGAACTTTCCGTAGAGAGGATGCTTCTTTCTGGTCTCGACCTGGACAACGATGGTCTTGTCCATCTTGTTGCTGACCACTACGCCGATTCTTTCCTTACGAAGATTTCTTTCCATGACTTAATTATTTCTGGTCTTTTTCTTTCTCAGCGAGGATAGTGATCATGCGAGCGATATCCTTTCTGACTTTCTTGAATTCCGATGTGTTCTCCAATGGAGAGATGGCGTGGTTGAGCTTCATGGTCTCAAGCCTGTTCTTTTCTACCTGGATGCGGTCCTGCAGATCTGCGATGGACATCTCGCGTACTTCAGATGTTTTCATTTCCTTTCTTCTCCATTAATATTATTCAACATAATCCCTGCGAACGACAAACTTGGTCGCGATCGGGAGCTTGTGTGACGCGAGACGCATGGCCTCCTTCGCGGTGGCGAGAGAGACACCGTCAGCCTCGAAGAGGATGCGGCCCGGAGTCACGGGAGCGACGAATCCCTGAGGATCGCCCTTACCCTTACCCATACGGGTGTCGAGAGGCTTCTTGGTGAAGGGCTTGACAGGGAATATCCTGATCCATATCTGTCCCTCACGGTTCATGCGACGTGAGATAGCCTGACGAGCAGACTCAATCTGCTGCGCTGTGATCCAGCAGTTCTCGAGGGTCTTAAGACCGAAGGAACCGAACGCGAGCTGATTGCCCCTCTGGGCCATTCCCTTCATCACGTTCTTCTGTTCCCTTCTGAACTTTGTTTTCTTTGGTTGTAACATTGCCGTATTACTTTAAATAAATTTTCAAACTTTTCAACTCGTTGATTATCAGCGGCTTAACCCAATAATCCCCGGTTTTTGGGACTGCAAAGTTAGTAAAAAATACTGGATTTCAAACATTATTTGAAAAATTTTTATTCTTTTTCGACCACGAAAATGAACAAAGAACATAGTCATTATCAGCGATTTATAACTTACGTTCAAAAATAATTAAGCCCAATTTCGACAATGCTCGCGAGAGTCTATCTTTATGGCACTTTTTTTTCAGTGAACCGGAGGGTTTTTGCCCAACCGTTCCGATATGGGAAGATTGAAAACTTATTATCTTCTGATTTGCCTGATGATGGCCGGACTCCTGACGACAACAAACGCTGCCGCCCAGGAGGAATCTGGCATTCCCATACCTCCAAGCAGGACGGGCGCCACTTACATGGGCTATAGGGTTGAGAAAGGTGACACAGTCTATTACGACAGCATCAATCCCATTTGGATATTCCCCCGCGGGCGCAGGGGCAAGAGCGACCTGAAGAGCTACTACAGACTCGTATACAACTTCAACAAAGTCTACCCATACGCATTGCTGGCCAAAGATCTGACAATGCAAGTTGACAACCATATAGCCCAGAACAGCCTGCGGAGGAGGAAAAAAGAGAAATATATCGGGCAGATGCAGAAAGAGCTGTTCGAAGCTTACGAAAAACCGCTAAAGAGCATGAGCATATCCCAGGGTCGTCTGCTCATCAAACTCATAGACAGGGAGATAGGCCGCTCTTCCTATAAGATAATCAAGGACTACAAGAGCGGTATCACGGCCGGATTCTGGCAAGGAGTCGCGAAAATATTCGGGAACGACCTAAAAAGCGCCTATGACCCGAAAGGCGACGACAAGATGACCGAATACCTGGTGGAAAAATGGAGAAGGGGCGAATTCGATGCCCTGTATTACTCGATATTCTGGGAGATGCCCAAGCACCCGGAAATCAAATCAAAGACGATAAAATTCGAGGACTGAGGATCCATCCAATCCTTCAGCACCAACAGCCTGGTCCCTGTCGGCAATTCCAAGTCGACCGATGTGTGAAAATGGCCGAAAATCATATAATCAATCTTCCTGTTTCCAGAGAACTCGACCGCGAACTTGTAGAGAGGTTCGTCAGCGCCTTTAAACACATATTCCCCACTCCTTGACAGGCGGTTCCTCTTCGACCATCCCTTCCCTAAGGCGAATGCCAATGTGGGATGGATCAAAGCGCTGAACATCCTCTGACAGAATTTGTTCCGGAATAATCCACGCATTAGTTTATAGGAGAACAATCCCGGTCCCAGGCCATCTCCATGGCCGAGACAGAACACCTTGCCACCCAGCTCAACGACATATGGCTGCTGGAGGATTTCAATCCCCATGTCGGAGAAATAGTGGTAGCACCAAATGTCATGATTCCCCTGGAAGAAATACACCTTCACTCCGGCCTCCATCAAGTCCATCAATGCGGCGAATACCCGCACGTAACCCTTTGGGACCAAGTCCTTATATTCATACCAGAAGTCCCAAATGTCGCCCAGCATATAGAGGGCGAGGGTTTTGTCCTTAGGGATCGATTCAAGAAAACGGACGAAGCGGGCCTCCCGATCCGCGGGATCATTGACGTCCAACCCGAGATGGACATCAGCCACGAAATAAACCAAGGACCGTTCCGCCATGCCTCGAAAATTAGGCGAAAATGAATATCAAAACAGCGATGATCGCGCAATACAGGGCGAACCAGCCAAGCTTGGCCTTTTTGACCAAGGCGACCATGGCCTTGCAAGCGAATAGCCCGGCAAAGAAGGCGGAGATGAAGCCTACGACCAGACAGACGGGACTCAATCCGCCGCCCAGCTCGGCATGACCGGTGACTGCCTTGAGGATATCCAGGGCTTGTTCTCCGATAATAGGGATAAGGACCATCAGGAAGGAGAACTGGGCCATGACCTCACGTTTGACGCCGCAGAGAAGACCTGTGGCGATGGTGGTTCCGGAGCGTGACAAACCAGGCGCCACAGCGAAAGCCTGGCCAATACCAACCACAAAAGCCTGCCAGTAATTGATCCCGTTGCGCGACTCACCTTTGCCGGAGGAGGTGCCGTCGGGGCTCCCTGCGCTTCGCGCCCTATCCGGGTAAATGTCCGCCCCGGCGGCACTCCTGCCGGCAGAAGACTGGGAGCCGAAAACATCGGAAAGGAAGAGCAAGGCGGCGGTGACGAGAAGGCAGATGGCGACAGTGGTAAGAGAGTCGCCGAAGAGAGCCTCGACCTGATCCTTTAAAAGGAAGCCGACCAAAGCAACAGGAATCATCGAGACCAGAATCTTGAAAATATAGTCGGTCTCATCATTATACTTGAACTTGAAGAACCCGGCCAGGAGCTTGCAAATCGGCTTCCAGAACACAACCAGAGTGCTCAGGACTGTGGCCAGATGGACAGTTACCGTGAAATCCAGGAAACCTTCCCCGTCAACACCCAGCAACTCCTTGACAATCATAAGGTGACCGCTGGAACTGACAGGAAGGAACTCGGTGAGGCCCTGCACTATACCCAGCAGGAGGGCTTGCAACCAGCTCATATCACTTCTTTATGTTATCCTCCGATTCGGCGGGACGCCGGATGATGGCTATAATGACAATCACAACACCGCAAAGGATGACCAAAGGAGCAGCGACGAGCCTTTGGAAATTGAACATAGACCAATTGAACACCTGCGGATCCTTGACTCCGCCACCCATCATAAGGATGAAGCCGGCCACCATGACCAGAAAACCCATAAGGATCCACTTCAAACCCTTGCGTGTGATCGCCATCTTCGTGTTATCTGCCATATATCAGAAATATATATCAATCAATAATATAGCTCATCCTTTGGAAGAGAGACCAACTTCCCGACCACGAACCAGGTGCTGACCAGGCAAATCACGACTCCCGACACTATAACGATTCCTATCACGACCAGCAACAAGTCAAGGCTGAACACCTCGAAAAGTTGGGAGAACTCTTTCCTGACTATGAACAAGCCGGCAAGGAGCATCAGAATCGCAAGTAAGGCCGAGATCAGTCCCTGGAACACCGACTGGCCCAGGAAAGGCGCCCGGATGAAGGACTTGGTAGCTCCGACCAGTTTCATGGTGTGGATTGTGAACCTCTTAGAGAACACATTGAGTCTCACCGTGTTATTAATAAGAACAAAGGATATGAAGAGGAGCAGCAGGACGAATATTCCAAGGACAAGGGAAATCTTCGCCAGATTAGTGTTGAGCTTGTCAATAAGGGACTGCTGATAAGCCACTTCCTCAACAATAGGAGAAGAGGATATCTCTTTCTCAACCACGGCCAGACTGTCAGCGGTGACATAGTCAGCCCTAAGGGTGACATCAATGGAAAGAGGAATCGGAGCCGTCTCAAAAACCTTTAGGAAATCTTCACCGAGCATGTTCGACATCTCTTGGGTGCCCTCCGCCCTCGAGACGAAGCGGGTCCCTTTAACGAATGGGCGGGAATCCAGTTCAGTGGCGAAGTTCATGGCCTCATCCTCAGTGACTTCCTGTTTCAGCAGGACAGACACCTGGACATTCTCTTTGAAATAGTCGGAAACGCTCTTCGCATTGACCAGCAGTAAACTGCCCACGCCCACAAGGAACAACACCAGCGTGATGCTTATCACACTTGAAATCCAGGCTCCGGCAAGCCTTCTCTTCATCAATTTGTTCTCGCCTGCAGACATCCAAGAGTTCCTTCAAATAATCTGGAATTCAAATATAGCGATTTTAAAACAGATGAAAAAATAAAAAATATGCGTAACTTTACATTTCGGAAAAATGAGAGACAAAAACAAATATACTGGATCTCGCTGGATACTCGTCCAAGACAGTATCCTGTCTCTTATCGCATCCATATTCGCAATACTCCTGGTTCGCTGGCTTTCTGATCCAATGCCCGGATTCACGTGGACCGTAGCAAAGTGGCAGGCCGGTTCACTGATCGGCTCTTTGTTAGGGTTTCTTGTCACAGGTTCGTGGAAGATCGTCAGGCGGTACGCCACCTTGCGTTCGACAGGCTATGCCATCCTGGCCATCCTTATAAAGGAAATCATTCTCATTCTCTTCCTTGTGACCGGTTTTGTGAAGCTGCCTTCATCCGCTTTCGGAGTGCTTGCTGTAGCCACAGATTTCATTTTGACCGCCCTTATCCTGCTATTCATAAGGATAGCGGCCCAGATGCTATCACCCTCCTCCGATGAGGAAGTCCGGAAAAAATCCGTCCGAAAGAATGTTCTCATTGCCGGAACCACACCCGGAGCCGTTAAACTCTGCGATGAGGTGGAAGAAGAAGGCTACTACATAGTCTCAGGATTCGTAACTGACGATCCCGCAGTCGCCGGAAGGGTGATCGCTGACAAGCCTGTGTACTTCTGCAAAGAAACCAGCAGCATCGAGACCCTCCACTGGAAAGTGGGCGGAGTAGACGCGATTCTTTTCCCGAGGGACTACAAACCGAGTCAAAAAAAAAATGACCTGACCCAAGAGGAAGGCGAGGTTCACCACAACGACGGCATGTCCATAGCCGGTCTAGCCATGAAGAGGGCTTTCGACATCGGCCTCTCCGGCGTGCTGCTATTGGTCTTCTCTCCCCTGCTGGCAATATGCGCCGTAGCGATCAAAATGGAGGATGGAGGATCGGCCATATTCAAGCAAGAGAGGATTGGGAGAGACGGGAAACCGTTCACTATCTATAAGTTACGTTCCATGCGAATTGATGCTGAGACAGGGAGCGGACCATCGCTGTACAAAGGTGATGACGATGATCGTCTCACACAGGTCGGGCGTTTTTTGCGGAATCACCATCTTGATGAGCTCCCCCAGCTTTACAATGTTTTCAGAGGGGATATGTCCTTTATCGGCCATCGTCCTGAGCGAAAATTCTACATTGACCAGATCATGTCGCTTGATCCAAGGTACAGGTTCCTTTACCAGATCCGCCCGGGGGTCACCAGTTACGCCACCCTCTACAACGGCTACACTGACACAATCGAGAAGATGCTGACCAGGCTCGACCTCGATCTCTACTACCTACGCAACCGCAGCGTATGGTTTGACATCAAAGTCCTCGGGCTGACATTCCTATCAATTGTGTCAGGGAAAAGGTTCTAGATAATAGAGTTTACTACTAATAATTGGAGGATATAACAATGAGAAGATGCTTTTTTACAGTAGCTTTTGCCAGTTTATTACTTTTTGGTGCCTGTCAAAAGGAGGGCGTTCCTCATACAGGTGATGAGACCGGAAATCTATATGCTGTTTGGGCGCTTGATTCAAAAACTGAGATTTCCAAAAAATCCAACGGGGAAGAGATAAGCAATAAGTATGACTATTCTGACTTCCACTTTTACCTGGTGTTCGGAGAAGTTCCTTTTCCTCACGCTATCGCCAAAAAAGGCAGTTTCACGAGTCTTGATCTCGATGACGTCGATGTCGATGGCGTCCGTTTCACCTATAATGCGGAAAAGCGTCAGATCAACTTCAATCAAGCCCTATGGCTTTCAGAAGGATTATTATACCATATGCGGTTATCTGGCACGTACGACGTCTTGGATCTCACTGATACGAATTTAACTTTACAACAGGAAGTATTGGGGATAAAGACGATTTTCTCTTATCACAAATTCAAGTAGGAAGTCAAATAGGCATACAACAAAGGAGGGAGGCTCGGTTTCGAGCCTCCCTCGCTATGAATAGAGCGCGGAATAACTAGATAGCTTCGTATTCTACCACAATCCGAGTAATACGAGGGAATTGGTAATTACCTTGATTATTCTGGTATCCATTTGTGAATGTTATCACACTCTCACTAGTACCGGTCCAAGTACCAGTAGCACCCGAACGAGTATAGGTAGGAGGAGTGACCTGAACACTTGTATTACCGAAATCATAACCAGCATAGGTACTATTACTATAGGTTATGGTTATTCGAGTAATCCTGATACCATCTTTAGGAGTCACAGTGATTCCTCCACGATTAGGCCGATAAGTGGGATTATACCATGAACCTTCATTAACTTGTCGACCCAACTGGATATAGTCAGTAGGAGTACTGAAACCACCAAGAATACCACTATTACCAATTGTAGATAAACCAACGGTCACAAATCCATCTGAAGATGTGGCGGACCCGCTTCTATTATTACCATTATAAGTAAAGCTATTTACATTAAATGTATAGCTTGGGTCAGGACCACGCCTCTGGGCAATCTGTGCCGTAGCTGTAACACCTGAATCAGTCAAAGTAGCAGTAACCGTAAAGGTCCTCTGAGATTGAGTGTTGTTCTTCGGCAAGGTAACGGTCAAGGTCTGAGGGCCTGTGCCAGAAGTAGCGGATAAGTTTGTACCCGTTCCAGAAATACTAGCTGTCCAAGCAACACCTTCAGGAGCGAAAACTGTTACCTCAGCAGATGTCACATTGAAATCAACCGTCTGAATGTCAGGAGCGATCGAGAACTCCAGAGGATCCTGAGTAATAACCACGTCACGGCTGGTACCACCTGATGTCACAGTAACAGTTCTAGTGGCGGAAGAAGTAGTACTTGTATTAGCCGGGAAGGTCATCTTGAAGGACCCATTTCCAGTTCCGCTGGAAGGTGCGACCGTAATGCCGGAATTAGCGGGAACTGTCACACTCCAAGTGCTCGACTGATTACCAAATTCAACTTGAACATCCATAGAGGTAACATTGAAAGCAACTGTCGCGCTAGTCGGATAGACATAAATGCCATCATTCAGCAAATTGATGCTCTTTGTGGTAAAATACTCATTGGCGACAAATATGGTCGTCGCACTGGAGGATGTAACCGCCTCGAACTCAGTCGAAATCGTGTGATCACGATTGTACTCACTCTCGTTGACAGTGCGGATGTAATAGAATGAGCTTGAGGTTTTATCGGCGAGACTCAAGGCTGTCTGGACCGGCACAGTGATAGTCCTTCCGTTACCATCCTTCTGTGTCGGGGCGAGGGTGTGATGGACGTCTTCGATATAGAAAATCAGCGGGAATACAGATGAAGGAAGACTGTCAGGGAGCGCTATCTTCAAAACAGTTTTCGTGACATCATCACTAAGCTGCTTGGGATCAAGGTCAAGCGTCATGTCCATCTTCTTCAACACGCGAAGGGTAATATCACGGTACAAAACGGACTTGTTAGTCGTACTCCCATTTTCAGCCTTAACCTCAAGGACGGAAACCAAATCAGCATTCTCATCCTGCCCGTTCAGCTCGAATTCATAAAACTTATATCCAGTAGTCGAACTGGTGCTCAACTCTGTAATACCAGTATCTTCCTTAAGGGCAAGACCCTGATTTTTGATACGGATACTTACACCGTCATTATTAACGTTCCCAGTTGACACATCAGGAATATACTGAACCCTTAAGGTTTTCTTGCCTCCGGTTGTGAAGTTCTTCTCCACATATTCCACGTTGAGACGGGAAATACCATCGGAGATATCAGTCAGAGACCTGGCCTCAGGAGTAAAAGATACATTACCACCGCTATCGCGGTTCATGGCTTCTGTTGGAGTCTTGGCTCCACGATTACCAACCATGTGCACCCTAATCTCATATAAGAAGTTGCGATAGATAGGGAAATATCCTCCCTCGACATTCTCATCCATCAAGTCCAGACGATAATAGGTGAAATAATCGTCATTCTGGAACTTAGCCCTCATTAATATACAAGTCGGTTTCCCAGAAGTGGTAATGGAATTGAGATTACGCTCATAAAGGAAGAGAGGGTTATTCGGCGTAGACGCAAGTGCTGCTCCTCCAGCAGGAACGGTAAAGTTCATGGCGTCATCTGGGAACACAAAACCATTGTAGGTTTCGGTACCATTGACCATCTTCCCAGAAGTGGCATTATAGATGTAGTCCTTGAAATCGTCAACATAAGTGCCTGCAGCCATCGGGGCAACGGATCCCTTGGTAGGAACATTAACAAGTGACCACGTCACCTCCTTCAAATCGTTCGTTTCAGTGATTAAATTGACTTCAGCGAAGTTGCGGATAAGGACAAGATTCTTAAACGCGTTTGCAGTAGCCGTATCAGGGTTAAAATTGCCTTCAAGGTCAGTCTTCATGATTCCGTTAACATCCTTCTCCGGAAGAATACCATCCTCAAGGACAACACGGGCCCAGAAAGCGCCCACATTATTTGAAGTGCTCATTATAGACATGATAGACTCCTCATCTTGACCGACAAAAGGGATACTATCTTCAGCATTCGCGATAATGTGGATATGAGCCTCTCCATCATAAACAGGGAGAAGTACCTTGAAATAGTACTTGTTGCCATTCTCGGTAGCATAACTGCTAATAGGGTTACCATCAGAATCCACGGGTTCAGCAAGCGTATAAGCCTGGGGATATCCGGAGGTGCCAAACACCGCGACATAAATATAATCGATCTGAGGTTTCTCAGAACAAGTTGTAGCTCTGGTCAGCGCCTTGAGTTCCACTTCCGGAATCTCCAACTGCATTGTGACTGCGACAAGGCCAGTCTCCTCAACGTTGTTAGGCTCATTAAGCTCAACTGGATCGAACTCAAGTTGGTGGCAGGAGACCAGACTGAGCAGAAGCGCTAAAAGAATGTATAATGTCTTTTTCATATTCTAATCAGTTTAATTCGTTAGCGAAGTTTGTCTCCCCAAATGGAATCAGACTTGTCAGTAGCCTTGTCTTTCCAGTACCAGTCGTCATAAACGCAACGGACATACACATTTCCGGTAGTATCGCCATCATGAGGCGTAACCGTTTCAGTATAGTTATTGACCGTTATATACCCTGAGGCGGTCCAATAATTCGTACTCTCATTTTGAGTTCGAGGATTACCGAACAAAACATCCATAAAACCGTTCGCGGACAGATTAACGACATATTTCACTTCCGAAGAAGTAGGGATTCTCCACCTTCCTGCAGGATAACCATCTTCCTGATAAGAGGCACATCTTTGGAAAGCCTCTTGACGACTAACTGGTGAAGTTTTGCCATAAGAAGAAGCAATCCTGAATTTAGGCGACACGAGCTTTTTCGCGGCATCAGACTTATCGGTAGGATAATAATACATCAATCGTCTAGTTCCAGTCTGATACATGCTGTTGTCAGTAGGGCTCCAGCTATTATCATTGGAGTCATAACCATTCTGGACGGCCGTTGTTCTAGGATCGCCTAAAGCCATTGAAGAATCAGACAGAATAGTCGAAGTAATAACGAACATGTTCGGATTGGAATTAGTTCCACTTAGACCTGAAACTCTATACCATGAATTAGTATACGTATCCTGCTGCCCATTGACATAGACATATCCATAGCTATTATTGGGATAAGCCGAATTCGTTTCTGCGGTGATATACATTGCAGGATATTGTGTCACGGTTATCGTACGGTCAAAACTATCATCATCACCAGCAGCCTCCAGATGGAGGGTGATAGAGTAGACATAAGGTGCCGCATCAAATTTAGAGATAGGATCCACAGTGATATCATTGCACATCGCATGATTAATCTTCAGATAGGAAGTCTCAGCTGGAATGGTTACCCAAGACTTAACCTGGTCAGCGGTTAAATCCTTGCTGTTCAATAGAGTCTGATTAGTCGTCACTTGACCATTCTGCATGAAATAATCCTTGGTGGGGGTATTCCCACTATTATTCCATTGATAGATTTCGTTGATGATAGGAATAACCGTACCGGAAGAGACAAAACTAATGTCAATCTCGTCCACATACATGTCATATTCATCCTTAGGGATATCAAGGGAGATGTATCGTCCAGTGGCAACATTTGAGGATACCGGCGTCTTTGATGTCCAATTCTTCACAATATACTCATCGCCTATAATCTTGACTTCCTTGTCGGATCCAGCAATATTGACCTTTACGGAATACTCGTAAATGCAGTTGGGCTTGGTTATGGTCTCACGAGGAAGGACAATCTTGTAATAAACTTCCTTCTGCTTATATTTCCTCTGTTCGGCCGTACCATATCCCTTGTAACCGTACCAAAGAAGGACAAGCTTTAAGAACGGCTGATTGTCATCACCTTCTTCCACACTGATTGGGTAAGTATAATAATAAGGTATCTCACCCGGATCAAAATCTTCAATGTAATCATAAGAATACTCAAAAATGTCGCGGCTACCGTTGCCGGCAGGCTTGGTAGTACCAGCAGCTGAATCTCCTACTAGCGGTCGAGTAAGAGGCCCACCTAAGGTAGCATGCTCGATAGCATTTGAAAGATAGACTCGAGTCTCCGATCCCTCCCCGGTCATGGGAACCCATGTAATTGTCTCTCCTCCAACAACTTCAGTACAATTCTCATAACTGAAGTTCACCGTCACCTTTGAAGCGAGCCTCGCAAGAGGAATTTCAGCTTCAATAGCATTTGAACCCGTAGTCTTAAGACCAATAGCGACAGAATCGGCTGTCATGACAAAGAAAAGGCCGTCTTCATTCGTTGCCATCGCATGAGGCCAACGGAGTCCATAACCAGGACCACCATTTTTGAAGAACGTGGCACCAACCTCGAGATCATGCAAGCCTTTCCAGGTCGTTGTATCCTCGGGAATAGTAGTCGTAGCTGTTAGCTCGGGGTTAGATCCGTACTTGTCAACATAATTCGCGATAGCGAAAACAACTGCCGAATCGGCTCCATTAGGGAAGATCTGGGCCAAGGCTCCAGTCTGGATAGGATCGGTGGTATAAGTGCCTGCGAGTCCATCATCTGTAGGTGTAAAAACACCATGATAAGCGTACTCGGTATCATCTTCTACCTTCTTCTCCTCATTAAGCGGGAAGATAAAATAGTCAATCCGCTTAATAAGGTTCTCATAGTTCACACCATCCACCGTAGCACGGGTTTCCATATCTCCGCATGTGAACTTAAGAGAAAGTGCCTGCACTGAAGTATCAGGAGTTTGAGGCATGTCCATACTATTATTAGTACAGGACACTGTGGCGAAAATTACCACCGCAAAAGCTATATATAATATCTTTTTCATACTTCTCATAGCGCTTATTAGTTAGCTGGAATGGTGAGCGCATAGTTCGCGCGGACCTCAGAGTAGGCGCTCACCCAATCGTCACTGCCGGTCGGCTTGAACCAGATATCCACCTGGGCCTTATACTCGTTACCGTCCGGAGCAGACATCGTTGGACGCACCTGGAAATAGACGGTGTCGTTGGTTATGGTTTCTCCATCCGCATTCTGAGCCACCCACGTTCCCGTATCGCCATTCTTATGATAAATGTAAATAGCGTACTTACTCTCGTCAACCTCAGTTTCTCCATATGCTGGAATAAGCCCGATCTTGAATTTACCACTAGTAGGATAGTTCACGGTGAAATACCCTTGAGCCGGCAAGAAGCCACTAATCTGGGAACCGTTCACCCACGGCTTATAATACATATTTACCGTATAGAGGCTAATAACAACTGAATTCAACTCGTCGCCGGTCTGAGTGAGCCTAACCTTGGTATTCATCCAGGTCACATTAGACATGTTGATGGAGCCGGTCTTGGTGTCTATTGATCCAACATCAACTTTCTCCCAAGGAAGCACCTTGAAAGTCAGCACAACTCCGGTAGGAAGGATCCGAAGCACATAAAGATACTTGTTGCCGGGTTCCCAAGTGGTAGCAGGAAGGGAGACAGTCTTAACGAGAGCCTCCTCGGCGCCATCCGGCGTGTAGGAAACATCAACGGAAACAGGGCTTTCTTCATTGATTTCCTGCGGCCATATGACATAATAAGAATAGTCTTCAGCAGCCATCTTCGCCTGAGCAAGCACATCCACGCTATCTTGAGAGGCAAGTGTCACATTAGAGAGAGCAGCCGCGGAAATAAACGGTGTCGTGCCTGCGGACACATCTCCGAGGGTGACAGCGACGGTATCCGCACTGTAGTTGACAGAGGCGCTGCCGACATTAGGGATTGAGGCACTCACCGAATTCAGGGTAACCGGAGTACCTGAGCAATTCTTTACGACAATCGCCACGGAGGAGAGCAAGTGCTTGAATGTAAGGGGGACCGGAGTGGTAGCGGTGTTAGACGACATCCAATCGGCCGCGGTGCTGGTGAACACCTGTGAATAAAGAAGATCAGTCTGATTCTCCTCGGCTGTGGTGAGAGTCTTGGAGACAGACACGACTTTGCTGGAATTCAAGGTGCCAAGAGCATCTGTGAAGCTGAAGAACTTATGTGTCCCGTCCTTCCAGTAATAAGTGGCCTCAGTGCCATACTGCCATTGTGAGTTTTGATACACCAACGTGTTGTTGATGTAAGGTTCCGACGCCTGGCCAGACCAAAAGTCAAATACTCTCAATGTGCTGGAATGCAAATCTTCCACGCTATTAATAAGAGCCCTTGTCTCAACGGTCTTGGGTTCAAAGGAAATTGTCGACCCCTTATTCTCGTCAAAGATCTCGCTGGTCTTGTCACAAGAGACAAATCCGAAGGCGAGAGCTATACCTATTGTATATACTAGCTTCTTCATAATCATTCCTCCTATTCAATGACCATGGTCTGATTGTTGTCAGAGTTGGTGATCCACTCTTCGACAGTCATTCCACCGTCAGCAAAAGTAATCAGCCACTCTCCACCAGGCAAAAGCAGGCCGGTAAGACGGTGCTTGGAACAAGCGGTGAAATTAATAGTGGTCCCATTGCTCTTGGACAAGTCAAGTTTCCATGTCTTTTTGGCACCACTCGAATAAGTAGCCTCAATCTCTATGCGAAGATTCGAAAGAGTCCTTGGCAACGCGAACACGGTGAAAACAAGAGGAGCAACCTCATCATCACCGGACGGTATATCTTTCCCCGCACCCATATTAACATGAATATACTTTTGAGAAGACGAATTGTCATAAAAAGTATATGATTTGGTGCCAGACACATCAACATCGAAAGGACCAGCCAAATGAGTGGTATTACTTTCGTCATTAATCCTGATATAAAAATCATTTAACGTGACGCCCTCTTCGGTAGACTTCAGGAAAAACTCGAAAGCCGTAAAGTCAGGATAGAATGTCATTAAAACATTCTGGCCTTTGCTAGCCGTAGTCTTGGAAGTCATGAAAGCGTATGACATGTCTCCCTTCTCAGAATAATACTGTAAAGACGGGATCGTGAAACTGAATTTCCCCTGAGTACCCGGCACAGTCGCCGTATTGCCAGAACCCGCATCGGAGCTGGGCTTCGGGTATACACCATAGAATGTGGCCTGATTATCGTCCAGCCAGATGAGACCGTTACCAACCTCATACAAGTCATTCTCGGAATCAGGGTCAGGGCTGGAAACAGCACCATCATTACTCAGATTTTTGAGTGTGCCATTAGACGGATTATCATTACTAGGGACGATCTTGTAATCAGCCCAATAATAGTATGGATTCTCGGTGGTCTCAGGGCCATTCTCTACTGCGACACGTCTTGCGGAATTAGGCGAATAGATACGAATCTCATCCGTATTTAACCACTTGATTCCCTGTGTGGAGGCCCCTTCGGTATACTCCTTATATTCAGTCCTTGTAGTGGCTGAAGAATGAGCGGATACACCGAACTTGACCTCTTTGGCACCTTTCCTGTCCCAATTCTCCTTCTGGCACCCGGCCAGAACTAGAAGGCCTGCCAAGATAACGGCAGCCGCCAAAAAATGTAAAATCTTTCTCATGCTTACTGCCAGTTATGATTAAACCCCGAATCACTAAAATCATGTGTCTCCACCTTTTGCTCTGTCGCGGAGATGGTAACCTGGGCATCATCCACCAACGACCCATCAAGCACTGGGCCTTCCGGAGAAAACTCACATACGCGCAAAATAATTGGCGGCGTATAAAGTTTAGCTTTTTCCATATATCAAAATGTTTCTATATTTATATACTTCTCATTTACAATGATTATATCTTCTCAAGCCATGCCCGAGGAACCCTTGCGCGTGCCCAAAGGCATCCGATTAATCCGACCACAACATACGTCTTGCCGAGCAACTCCTCAACGTATCCCTCAACACCCTTCAAGGACCCCTTAGTGACCCTGACTCTTTCTCCAACCATTAGAGGTTTGTCCACTAGACCACCTTCTTCAAGAGAAAAGTCGAAAACGCGGCGGAAATCGTCCATCTGCTTGTCCGGCACCACCATCATCTGTCTTGTAGCGCAATCCGGAATAAAATGGATCGGGTACCTGTCCCTCACTACAAGCATACACACATCTTCTTTGGTAGCCCTAACGAAAACAATGTTGGGAGCAAGAACTTTTTCATACGAACCGGAACCACGGCTTTTCCGCACGCTGACCGTCGGGACGAAAGAGTCTATTCCCCTCCGGGAAAGCTCATCCCTCATCCTGATTTCCTGGCGGAAATAGCGAGTTTTCGCAACGTACCAGGCCATTCCACCCTGGTCAACCATCTCCCTATCCATTCCGTATGATCTCGCAAAATCCATAACAACTTGCTTGCTCTAACACAATACATACCCTTTCGGGTACAATTGTGAACTTGCAAAGTAAGATAAAAAAAAACAAATAATCAAAGTTTTTTTTATTATTATATGTAATATGTTGCCCCAACAATGCCATAAAAATGGTTTGTAAACAAAATAATCCACCTTTATCAGAAATATTCAAATAAAAAGCTTATTTTTGCGAACAAATGGAGAAGACCTCCATAATAATCCGACGCGGTCCTGTATGCACAGGACTGTTGGCGTAGCCTTTTTCGACTTACTGTCCAGAATCTAATTATCAAAAAAATAATGTTTAAAACAATGAAGACATTTTTCACTTCATTTGCGGTGTTGATGCTGAGCGTTTCAGCCCTATTCGCACAGGTTGGGGAGCAGAAGCCAGAACACCCTATCTACATTTCCGTACAAGGCGGCATGTTATTCTCTGCAAATGAGAACACTTTCTCCTACAGCGACAATGGCGTTTTCAAAGATCTATTCACTCCTCAAGGATCTTTCTCAATCGGTTACGACTTCGGCACAAGGGCTGGAGCCCGCTTGAATGTCAACTACGGCAAGAACGTTTCAGGTGCGAATGTCAAACAGACTTCGGGTAATCATCCAGAGACCGGTAAACATTTCTTCCCGTATGATTTCAAAAACGCAAGCGCATTCCTTGATTTGACCTGGAATATCGCCGCGGAAGGCTATGAAGGCCCACTCGTGCCTAAGGTTTATGCTGGTATCGGACTTGGCCACACGTTTGGGTTCAGCAACCCTAAGCATCCTTGGCAAGGAATTTCCGACCCGAATAACGCTTTCGGATTCCGCATCGGATTCTTAGGTGAAGTCATGTTAGGAAACTCCTTTGGTGCTTTTATCGATTTGTCCGCAGAAGCCTACACCGACCAATTTAACGGCCTTCGCCCTTCCAAGGCAGAGCAAGAGAGGCATGGAAGGGGCTATCTCGGATTCCCCTTCGACCTTCGCGGTCTCGCATCATTTGGACTCGCTGTTCATTTCTAATATTACCGAACCATGAATATCAAGAGAATACATCTGGCTGTTGCGGCTCTAGTAGTCGCTGTATCAGCCTCTGCCCAGTCTGAAAGACCCACCAATTGGTTCCTTGGAGCAGGCGGCGGAATCAATATCGGATTTGACGGTAAAGATTATGTCACCCGTCCAGAATCCCATAGCGGTAATGGAACCGCCATCGACGCCTATATCGGCAAATATTTCAACAACACCCTTGGTTTCCGTGCCGGATATCAAGGTCTAACAGTTTCCGACCAGTATACTGACTACGGTAAATTGGACTATTCCTACATCTACGGCGCCCTGCTGTTCCGCCTCTGGGAGTTTCTTGTGCCTTATGTCCACGCCGGCTATGTTTCTGTCGACAAAGGTAACCTTGCTGGAGGTGCCGGTATCATGACTCCAATCAAACTGGGGAAAAGAGTTGCTGTTGTACCCGATTTGAAATTAACTGCTTTCAATGGTAACACATTCCCCGCTGGAGAGGGATTTGGCCGCAACGTCAGCGCTACCCTTGGTCTAAGGATCAACCTTGGCAAAGTGGGTGTAAAACCAGAGCCTGAGGTGATTCCAGAGCCGATACCTGTTATCGTACCCAAGCCGGAACCCGCACCGGAGCCCGAACCCGAACCCGTGGTAGAGGAGCCGAAACCCACCGTCCATGAGGCAGTGGAGGAAATCAATAAGTCCTTCCGCGCCGACGCCCTGTTCGACTTCGACAAATCCGAGATCCGCGCCGATGCCATTCCGATCCTCGACAAAGCTGTCGCTTGGCTGAACGAGTTCCCAACCGTCAAGGGTGTCATAGAGGGGCACACTGACAGCCGTGGCACCGAGGAGTACAATCAAGGCCTTTCTGAAAGGCGCGCGAAAGCCGTCTACGACTATCTCGTAAACAAGGGAATCAACAAGTTCCGCCTGACCTGGAAGGGCTTTGGCGAATCTCGCCCCGTAGCCACGAACGAGACAGACGAAGGCCGCCAGCTCAATCGCCGCATCGTACTGGTGCTTGACGAGGAGTAGATTTTTAATCAAAAACCCTCTCAAAGTCTTGTCTGGCCCACCGGTCGGGCAAGGCTTTGTGTATGTAAGGCATATTATATGGATTGTTCATTCAAGAGAAGATGCAAGCGATAATATTAGCGGCTGGAATGGGCCGCAGGCTTGGTGAATTAACAAGCGAAAACACGAAGTGCATGGTTCCTGTAAACGGCACCAGACTTATTGATCGGACGCTTTCACAACTTGCAAAACTCAACCTAAAAAGAATAATACTTGTTGTCGGATATAAGAGGGATAATCTTGTCAATTATCTTGGAGATCATTACGATGGTATTCCTTTGGAGTATATAATTAATCCCATTTATGATAAGACAAACAACATCTATTCATTATTTCTTGCAAAAGATAAACTTCAAGAAGATGATACATTATTATTAGAATCTGACATTATTCTTGATGATCGCATATTGAATCTGTTGGTAGATGCACCTTTTCCAAATGTGGCTCTGGTTTCAGAATACGAAAGTTGGATGGATGGAACGATGGTTACTTTAGACAATGAACATAACATTCTCAATTTCATTCCTAAAAAAGCGTTTAAGTATTCCGACACCTCCCACTATTACAAAACCCTGAATATTTATAAATTTTCCAGAGTTTTCTCGGAGACTAAATATGTGCCGTTTTTGCATGCATATTCAAAGGTTGTAGGGAATAACGAGTACTATGAAAACGTATTGAGAATCATAACCTTTCTGGACTGTCACGACCTCAAGGCCATCCCTGTTGCTGATGCGAAATGGTATGAGATAGATGACAAGCAGGATCTGGACATTGCAGAAGCCTTGTTCGCTGATGAGAAAGATCTTCTGCGGAAGTATTACGGTCGGTTCGGTGGTTTTTGGCGATTCCCCAAAATGCTTGATTTCTGTTACCTTGTGAATCCCTTCTTCCAGGATTCTGGGATAATGGATGAACTGGAGGCAAATTTCAGGACACTCGTATCAGAGTATCCATCAGGGATGAAAGTAAATACATTGATAGCGAGCAAGTGTTGGGGGGTAAAAGAAGAATACATTGTTCCAGGCAATGGAGCAGCGGAATTGATAAAGGTCATAATGAATCTTCTTCCAGGAAAACTCGGTGTGATAAGACCGACTTTTGAGGAATATCCCAACAGAAGAGAGAAAGACAGCCTGGTACCATTCTTCCCTGATAACGAAGAGTTCCGCTACACCGCTGCAGACCTGATACGCCATTTCTCCTCTAATAAGGTGGACTCTCTTGTCCTGATCAATCCTGACAATCCATCAGGTAATTTCATCTCTTTCAAAGATGTCTTGGAATTGGCCGGGTGGTGTGAGAAGAATAGCATATACTTAGTGGTCGATGAAAGTTTTGTCGATTTCAGCGAGAATAGAAAAAACAGTTCTCTCATTAATAACGATATCCTTGCGCAACACTCTCACTTGGTTGTAATCAAAAGTATTTCAAAGAGTTATGGGGTACCCGGACTTCGATTGGGAATCCTTTGCTCTTCTGACACGGAATTGATTTCCAGAATTAAAAGCGAAGTCAGTATATGGAACATCAATTCTTTCGCAGAATTCTTCATGCAGATATTCTCAAAATATGAGAACGAATATGAAAGGGCATGCGATAGATTTATTGAGGAGAGAAAAGACTTTGAGAATAAACTACACAGTGTCTCTTTTTTAAGGGTGATGCCTTCACAAGCCAACTATTTCTTATGCGAAGTATTGCCTCCACTCTCCGCAAACCAACTAGTTATTACTATGTTGAAAAGATTCAATATTTTGATAAGGGACTGCAGCTCAAAGATAGGTCTTGACGGAAAGCAATATATCCGTATAGCCGTCCGGAGTCACAAGGATAATACAAGGTTGATAGAGGCGTTTAAGTTGTTGGCAAATAACAAATTATGAAGATTTGCATTTGCGGGGGAGGATCGCTTGGCCATGTCTGTGCAGGAGTACTGGCCTCTCAGAAAAATGTTATAGTAAACATTCTCTCAGGGCATCCAGAAAAATGGGGGCGAGAAATTACAGTTACTGACTCATTCGGGAATATATATAGCGGGACAATAGAATCGGTATCAAATAATCCGGCAGAGGTAGTCCCTAACTCAGATATAATCTTCCTCTGTATTCCTGGGTTTTTGATTCGTGAAACCTTGGCAAAGATAAAGCCTTTCATAGGCGAAGCTGTTGTGGGGTCTGTGGTGTCAAGCACTGGATTCTTCTTTGAAGCTCATTCATTATTGGGTTCTAATGTAAAACTATTTGGTTTTCAAAGGGTTCCCTTTATAGCCCGAGTTCAGGAATATGGTAAAACAGCAAGACTACTAGGATACAAATCGCAACTGAATGTAGCAGTCGAAAATATAATTGACATTGAGCGATTCCGTCTCACAGTAGCGCGACTCTGGTTAACACCAACTAAGATTCTTGACAACATTTATGCAGCCACTCTGACAAACAGTAATCCTATTCTCCACACCGGCAGGCTTTTTAGCTTGTTTCATAAATGGGATAGTATTCCCTTCGATCATCAGATACTATTCTACAAAGAATGGGATTTGGAATCTTCAGAAATCATCCTTAAAATGGATGAAGAGTTTGGTATCCTGATGGATGCCCTCGGAATTAATGAAAAGGAAGTCCCCTCTCTCCTAAAATATTATGAGTCCAATAGTGCTGAGGATTTTACTACTAAGATTAAAAGCATACCTGCTTTTGATAGTATCCCTGCTCCTATGGTAAATAACGGGAAAGGTTGGATTCCTGATTTAAATAGTCGATACTTCATGGAAGATTTCCCATATGGCCTAAGGTATATTTGGGAATTGACCAATGAACGACATGTCCGAAATAATATGATTGAAGAGGTATACTTCTGGGGGATGAATCTGATCAGGAACACTACTCAATATGCATGAATCCTTAAAACAGAAGACAATCAAGGGGATAACTTGGACCTTTGTGGAACAAGTTTTAATCCGAGGTGTTAACTTCTTGATAGGCATTATTCTGGCAAGACTGTTAAGCCCTACTGACTACGGGCTTGTTGGTATGCTTGGGGTCTTCCTGACAATTTCTCAGACTCTTATTAATGGAGGATTGACAAGTGCTTTAATCCAAAAAAAGAATCCAAGCGACAAGGACTTCTCGACCGTGTACATCGTCAATCTCGTATTGAGTTTTGTATTCTATTGGATCTTATTCGTATCGGCTCCGGCCATCGCTCACTTCTATGGGCAGCCATTATTGAAGCCCTTACTTCGTGTAATCTCACTCATCCTGGTTATTGGAGCTTTCTCCTCTGTCCATGGGACATTACTGTCAATCAAACTTGATTTTAAAACCAAGACATTCATCTCATTCATCGCATCTGTATTTTCTGGCGGAATTGGCATTTTCTGTGCCTATAAGAGTCTTGGGGTGTGGGCTCTCGCCGCACAGAATATAGCATCTTCGATAGCTATTACAATTCTTTCACTGCTTTTTTTACGCTGGATACCACGTTTGGAGTTCTCCAAGGAATCCTTCAAGAGACTATTCGGATTCAGTTCGAAGATCCTGGCTTCATGCTTGATTCACGACATCTACTCGGGCTCATATTCGTTAGTAATAGGCAAAAGATTCACCGCAGCTGATCTGGGACAGTTTTCAAGAGCGGGGCAATTCCCTGGAATAGCGAATGGGACAATAATGGGAGCACTCAATAAGGTCGCATATCCGGTATTAAGCAAGGTCCAGGACGATGACAACCTCCTTATACGTGTATATGACAAGTATATCCAGGTGGCTTGTTTCATTCTCTTCCCTATCCTTTTAGGCATCTGCGGTTGCGCCAGGCCGATGGTTTCCCTTCTTCTGACAGATAAATGGCTGCCATGCGTACCATTCATGCAGATCATTTGTTTCGCGACTTTAACAGAATGCATTACAGCAATTAATTTGAACTTGTTATTTGTCAAAGGGCGGTCAGATTTTGTCCTGCGGCTGGAAATAATAAAGAAAATCATTGCGTTTTCAATTCTGTTTATTTCAATGTTCTTCAGCCTCAAAGTGATGTGTTATGGGCAAGTGTTGAATGCTTTCCTTACTCTTTACCTTAATACATATTATACTAAAAAGATTCTCGGTTATTCCTTTGGAAAGCAGATAAAGTCTGTCTACCCATATTTTTTGATTTCCTTAATAGTCCTAGCGGAGGCGCTCTGCTCATCCGCATTAATACATAACAATTGGGTATCTCTAGTTGTATCCGTTTCCGTTGGAGGACTCACATATTATTTCATGACCAAGCTGTTCAAGCTTTATGCCCAGCGAGAGTTTGAGACTTACATCAAGCAATTTCTTCCGGTATGGCTCGTATAATCGCATTCTATTTACCTCAGTTCTATCCTACTCCCGAAAACGACGAATGGTGGGAGAAAGGGTTTACAGAATGGACAAACGTCAGAAGGGCAAAACCTTTGTTCAAGGGACACTATCAGCCACGCGTTCCTGCCGAAGAGCTCGGCTATTATGATTTACGCGACCAGAATGTCAGGATAAAACAGGCTGAATTAGCACGGTTAGCAGGAATCGAAGGTTTCTGTTACTGGCATTATTGGTTTGCGGGAAGAAGGCTCCTGAACCGTGTCTTCGACGAAGTTGTTCAATCCGGCATTCCCGATTATCCTTTCTGCCTATGCTGGGCGAATCACACCTGGTATGCCAAGAGGTGGAACCCAAAGGTCCAAGATAAAATACTGATAGAACAGACTTATCCCGGGAAGGACGATTATGAACGACAGTTTTATACCATGCTCCCTGCCTTTAAGGACAAAAGGTATATCAAAGTGGACGGTCGTTTGTTATATGGCATTTTCTCCCCCACCAACATTCCCGACATAGAGATCTTCACATCCCTTTGGAACTCTCTTGCCAATAAAAATGGCCTTCCTGGCTTCTATTTCTTCGCTTTATCTCAAGGCTCGTCAAGTCTTGCGAATTATTCACCTTGTTTTGATTCTGTAGTTTTCGACCCCATGTATGACGCGGCTTACTGCAATCGTATAACCTTTAAAAACAAGGTGTTAATCAAGTTTAATCCTTTATTGAATCGACCTGTTCCTATGACTTATGATTTCTATTCCAACATCGCGATAGAGTCATTCGTCCAGCATCCAGAGACTGTCCCGTGTATTATTCCTAATTTTGACCATTCACCCAGAAGCGGTTCCAAAGAAGTGATTATCCATGACAGTACGCCGGAGAAATGGGGGCTATTGTGCGAAAAAACTATTTCTCTCGTCGAGAAAAGAGGGGGAGAACGTCTGGTTTTCATAAAAGCATGGAATGAATGGGGAGAAGGGAACTATCTTGAGCCGGACTGCAGGTTTGGCAGAGATTATCTGCAACAACTAGCCAGAATTGCATGTAGATATACTTATTGAAACTATATGGGCACTGATATCAAGAAAGTTAGAGCAATACAACTTGATCTTTTACAAGAGCTGTTCAGGGTTTGTGACAAATACCATCTCAAGGTATGGGCAGATAGTGGAACATTACTTGGAACCGTCCGAGAAAAAGGGTATATCCCGTGGGATGACGACATAGACATGGCTCTGTTTAGGGAAGACTATGACAAACTTGTGGCCGTGGCTTCGCAAGAGTTTAAACACCCTTACTTTTTTCAATGCGGGTACACCGAGAAAACCTTCCCCGAGGGCTTTTCCAAATTAAGGATGGATGGTACGACTGCCATGCTACCACAACCCAAACTCGCTAACACCCACATGGGGATATTCATCGATATTTTTTGCGTCGATGCAATCCCCGATAATCCAGATGAAAAGGAACGACAAGTAAAAGAGAGAGACAGATTATTCGCGACAATGCTACGGGCATCCAAATTTGATTGGTTACGACCGATTGAGAGTCTTTCCGCATGGCGTTACAGGAATTCCTTCGGCAAGTTGTACAATAAATATGAGGATGTGTTTCGCGTTTATAAGATAGCGGATAATAACACGGTATCCACATGGGCTTTTGACTTCAATCCAAATCTTCTTTTCGACAAGAAACTATTCGCATCAACGATTATTATGCCCTTTGAGAATATTTCAATGCCTGTTCCTATCGGCTATGACGAGATCTTGACCATTCAGTATGGCGATTACATGACTCCTGTCAGGGAACCGACCATGCATGGTGAGTTCTGGAAGTTGGATCCTAATACGGATTATAAGGTCTATCTGCCCGAATTCAAAAAGTTTTGCCGCCAATTCACAAGGGAAGAGACCAAACAGAGGATAAGGATCGTCTTAAAAAAGATAACGGACAAAATCAAGAGGAATAGATAGAACTGATGCTGCGCTTATGACGGAGCGGTTGTCAAATATCGAGCTGTTACGACTTGTCAGCATGTTGATGGTGGTGGGGTGTCATGCCCTTGGCTACGTAAACGAGAATGACTTGACTGGTGCTGAGGGTATACTGAAACTAACTGTTTCTCAGTCCCTTCTGGTCTGCGTCAACGTTTTTGTCATGATTTCCGGATGGTTCGGAATCAAGGCAAGCTGGAAAGGTGCGGTTAATCTCTTTTTTCAAGTGTTGTTTTGCGCCTTATTATGCTTCTTGGTCTTCCTCGTTCTCGGGTTACCAGTATCATTCCGGCAAAACCTGGCACCATACCTATTATTCGGATCCGGCTACTGGTTCGTTGTGACTTATCTCATCCTTTATGCCCTATCCCCTATTTTAAATGCTTTCACTCAGAATGCTTCAAAAGAAGAATTCTTCATCACTTTGTCCGCCTTCTTTCTGGTAGAATTCATCTTTGGATATCTTCTTGATGTCGGACATTTCGACTATGGTTTCTCACCTCTATTCTTCATCGGGTTATATTTGCTGGCCCGCTATGCGAGACTCTATCCCGGCAAATGCTTCTCAATGGCAAAGCATTACGACATCCTGATATACATCGTAGCGACAATTCTGTCCATATTCGGGTTTTACTTCGGATACAAGTTTTTCGGGATGGGATTCCATTTGAATCATTATGATTCACCTCTTGCGGTGGCAGCCGCCTTGTATTTACTTCTGTTCTTCTCGAAACTAGACTTAAAGAGTAAGGCTATCAACTGGTTGGCCGCTTCCGCATTCGCCATTTACCTGTTCCATACGAACAACCTGGTATATCCATATTTCAAAAAATACTTTGAATATATCTCTACAAGTTTCACACTGCCGGTCAGATGCTGCGTATCAACTCTCGCCGTTATTGTTATCGCATTGATCTGTATACTTGCCGATAAACCCAGAGTCTTGATTTGGAAATGGATAACGAACTATTTCAAAGATAAACAGCCAAAAAATGCTCTCCAGTAATAGAAATTCAGCAGTCGACGCATTAAAGGGATTGATGATCCTGTTAATCGTCTTACATCATTTGGTCCTGATTCCTTTCTTGCATCATGGTGCCCTGGCTGTCGATATGTTTTTTATGATTGCTGGATATTATCTGGCCAATCATTTCCGCACCAAGAGAGGAACCGCGGCTCAATACACCTGGCGAAGAATCAAGGCCGTTTACCTGCCTTATCTGCTAGCCCTTCTCCTTGCGACTTTCCTCGACTTCAAACGATTGATTTCTTTCCAGGGATTTGAAGGGTTTATGGAGACTTACACCCCCTATGTGGCATTCCTGACGCTGACGGAAGAATTGGGCTTCATCGACCACTGGCCTGTGGTCCTCGTCGGCGGATGGTTCTTGAGCGTACTGATAATCGGCGGTTTCCTTATTTATAGCTTTTTGGAGTATGATGAACGACTGACGGTTAAGGTCCTTCTTCCGTTTAGTGTGCTTCTTGGTTTCACTTTCTTTTTCTCTCAGGGACCTTCAACGGGGAATTTCTCCGTGATCGGAGCAATAAGTATCCCTCTGTTGAGAGGATTCCTAGAGATGGGCCTAGGTGTTCTCCTTTACTATATTATCAGTGAGAATCAGGAGGCTTTCAGCCAAAAGAAATCATTTGTCACCGTCCTATCATTGGTGTCGTTCGCAATATTTATCGCATTGCTATTTGTCAAAAAGTACTTTGACAGTTACATCATAATTCTTTTCCCCCTTATTCTTACAGGTTTTTTTATTCCCGATCCACCAATAAAGCGTGTGTATGACCGCTGTCCGACGAAAATACTAGCCTGGCTTGGAGCGTTGTCTTTGGAGATTTACGTGATACACCAACCTGCTATCCACATTGTCCACAGCAGTATCAAGTATCTTGGTCTGAACGTTTGTCCGGCGGTCAGGATAATCGCCTGCGTGGCATTCTCCATTCTTGCCGCATTCCTGCTTCGTCTTATATGCAGATATGTTAGAGTTCAAAAAACTAAAGAAACTCGCTAAAGCGGCCGGGGAGAATCCGGAGGGGCTCCGCATCGCCCTTCTTGGTGACACCGCCACCCAGTTCCTGGCGATGGCCATCAAGGGAGAAGCGGTCTCAAGAGGAATTGCGGTCAATTTGTTCGAGGCCGAGTACAACCAGGTGGAGAGGCAGATCCTTGACCCGACCTCTGATTATTATCAGTTTGGAGCTGACTTTACGATTGTTTTCCAGTCCACTCACAAGTTGCTGGAGAAATATAGCCTTGAGAACGACGCTCAACAATGGGAAACCCTGGCCGACGAGCGCTTTTCTTTTATCAGGACGCTCTGCGAGTCTGTCCAAGGTAAAATCATTTATTACAACTACCCGGAGATCGAAGACACCGTCTTCGGCTCTTTCGCGAACAGACTTTCAGGATCATTCACCTACCAGGTCCGCAAGCTCAATTTCGAGCTGATGAACCTCTCAAGGGAATATCCAAATCTGTTCATCTGCGACATCGCCGGCCTCCAGAACAAGTTCGGTCGTGATTGGATGTTCGACAGCAGCGTGTACGTGAGCACCGAGATGGTCCTAAGCCTTGACGCTCTGCCTTTTGTCGCCAGCAGGACTCTTGACATAATCTCCGCTATTAAAGGAAAATTCAAGAAATGCCTGATTCTTGATCTCGACAATACCCTATGGGGTGGAGTCGTGGGAGATGACGGATGGGAGAATATTCAAATAGGCCATGGACTCGGGATTGGGAAGGCATTTACCGAGTTTCAGGAATGGATCAAAAAGCTGAAGAACAGGGGCATAATCATCTGTGTCTGCAGCAAGAATGATGAGGACAAGGCGAAAGAGCCTTTCGAGAAGAATCCGGAGATGGTTCTCAGGCTCGATGATTTTGCCGTGTTCATCGCCAACTGGGACAACAAGGCCGACAACATCCGCTTGATCCAGAGCATCCTGAACATCGGATTCGACTCGATGGTATTCCTCGACGACAATCCTTTCGAAAGGAATA
>JAEEGI010004305.1_pt1 | contig 33445 bp, 43 predicted proteins | sample 8958751 | NCBI WGS metagenome assembly JAEEGI01 (sample SAMN16246545, study PRJNA631951) | gut metagenome | biome: gut microbiome; feature: rumen; material: KS-attached | host: Bos | place: Iran: Karaj | collected 2018-10
TGCAGTATTATCAACCTTTACTACCCCTCAGTCAGCCTTTGGCTGACAGCTCCCCTGACAAGGGGAGCTTGAAAGGTTACGCATTTCAATTACCCGATAAACTCCGATATGTTTTATTGCCAATGTAAAAATGATATGATATTATTAAAATGCAAAGAAAATATGTGAGGTGGATTATGGGATATATTGAGGAATTAAGGAAAATTATCGGGCACAGATGTATTTCCCTGACGGGCAGCGTGGTTATCATAAAAGACGGCAAGGGGAGAATACTCCTGCAAAAGAGAACTCACCCGAAGGGCCGTTGGGGCTTGCCGGGCGGACTTATGGAGCTCGGCGAATCGTGTGAGGAAACCGCCGTGCGCGAGGTCCGCGAGGAAACGAGCCTTGATGTTGATATTGACAGTCTGGAGCTTTTCGGCGTGTATTCGGGAAAGGATTATTTCTGCACGGGCGAGACGGGCGACGAGTGGTACGTAGTTGTAATCGCCTACACCTGCGACAATTACAGCGGTGAGCCGAAAATCAGCGACGGCGAGTCGGAGGAATTACGCTGGTTTTTGCCCGACGAAATCCCCGACAGCCTTGCAAATTCGCACAGGCGGATCATTTGGGACTATATAGGGAAACAGCGGAATTATGACCTGCCTGCCCATTGGTAAAGTTAACAGATTGTTAACCCTTTTTTTAAAAATAGTGATAGAATACTCAGCGGCAAAGGATGTGAGAGTATGAAAATCACTATTTCAGACTGGAAGGGTGCGAAGATTGAAACCGTCAGAAGACTTGGCGTTTCAGTCGGGTCGCTTCTGATTATTCTCGCGATGTCCGTTGTGCTTGCTCCGAAAATAGCGCCGAATTCCGAGCTGTTTGATCAGGTGGGAATGGCTCTTGCAATAGTTGCGCTGTCGCTGCTGCTGTGGCGTTTTCCGTTGGGAACTTACGCTATGGCTCAGATATTTACACTTACTGCCGCCGCAGGCTCAATACTGAAATTCTACGATCGTTTCCCCGGGTATGACAGGGTGGTGCATTTTGTCAGCGGAGTTATCTTAGGCTATATAGGCTATACTATAGGTTACTATGTGGTCAGAAAGCTCGATTTACCCCCGGAACGGTTTGTGATAACACTCATCGCCGGTCTGTTCGCATATTCCTGCGCAGGCTTTTGGGAGATAATTGAGTTTACCACGGACTGCGTGATGCACATGGGTGTACAGCACAGCAATACGGATACTATGGGAGATATTGTCGCAGGTTTCTTCGGGGGCGCGGCGTTCCAGGTGATTAAATTTATTGAGCATTATAAGGAATTCAAATTTGACCGCCTCAGAAGTTTCTTTAAGAATTAGGCAAAAGCAAAGGACAGGAGCAAGCTCCTGTCCTTTATTTTTAATATCTTATTCCTCGGGAAGAAATGCCTTGTGAACGGCGTTGACCGCTCTGTCGGCGTCCTTGGCGTCTATAAGTACGGAAATCTTGATTTCGCTTGTGGAAATCATATCGATATTGATATCCTCCTCAAACAGCGCCTCGAACATCTTCGAAGCGGTGCCGGGGTGAGACTCCATACCCGCGCCGACTATGGAAACCTTCGCTATGTTGGTGTCGCAGGAAATTGCATCCTCGTCAAGGTCGAAGCTTGAACGGATAGCCTCAACGGCATCCTCGGCGTTTGCCTTGGAAACGGTGAAGGTGATGTCCTTCGTGCCGTCTCTGCCGACTGACTGAAGAATTATATCTACGTTAATCTTTCTCTGGGCGAGTTTGCCGAAAAGACGGAACGCAACACCGGGAGTGTTGGGCATACCGGTTACCGAAATTCTTGCGACGTCCGTATCCTTCGCAACGCCTCTGACAAGCATTTTTTCCATTTTTGAACCATCCTTTACTATTGTACCCGAAGCCTTGTTAAGACTTGAAAGCACTTCTATTTCAACGTTGTATTTCTTAGCCATTTCAACCGAGCGGGTGTTTAATACCTGCGCGCCGAGCGTTGCCAGCTCGAGCATCTCGTCGTAGGTGATTTCGGGAAGCTTTCTCGCGCCCTCAACCTTACGGGGATCAGCCGTATATACGCCCTCGACGTCGGTATAAATCTGACAGCGGTCCGCGTGAAGCGCCGCGGCTATTGCAACCGCGCTCGTGTCGCTGCCGCCCCTGCCCAGAGTGGTCAGGTCATCGTATTTGTTGATGCCTTGGAAGCCCGCAACAACTACGATATTACGTTTATCAAGCTCGGCCTTCATTCTGTCGGCCTTAATCGACTTGATTCTCGCCGTGCCGTAGGTCGAGGTCGTATTGAAGCCCGCCTGCCAGCCGAGAAGCGAAACGACGGGACAGCCGATTTTCTCGATAGCCATAGCAAGAAGCGCTACCGACATCTGCTCGCCCGCGGTGAGAAGCATATCCATCTCACGCTTGGAGTGTTTGGAATTCAGTTCAAACGCCTTTTCGATAAGGTCGTCGGTTGTGTCGCCCTGAGCGGACACTACGACGATAACGTCGTTACCCTGACGGTAGGTGTCCGTTACGATGGACGCAACGTTCATCACTCTTTCGGCGTTGGCTACGGAGCTGCCGCCGAATTTCTGTACAATCAATGCCATATTTTGCCTCCGTTAGCAAATTTGTTTATCAATAATCCGTTACTCTGATGATTGAAAGGGGAGTAATCATATCGAGCTTTGCAAGCTTTTCGCGAAGCACGCCCTCTTTGTCGGTGTCGGTTACGAACGCGAACTCGTCATGGGGAGCGTTACGTCTGTAAAGCACGGTAATCTCGCCGAACTGCTCGGCAGCCTTTTCGAGCGCCAGAGCCTTGTCCTGTGCACTTGCGCGGATATAAAGCGCGTTCTCCATCTGAAGATAATCGTAAATATAACCCGGCTCGCTGTCGCCCCAGCCGAAAATCTTCTTGCGGTTGGCGTGCTTGGCGCAGTCGATAACGTCGGCAACAACCGCGCTTGCGGTCGGGAGCTTGCCAGCGCCCTTGCCGTAGAATACAACGTCGCCGATAGCGTCGCCGCGGACAAGAATCGCATTAAATACGTCGTGAACGTTACCCAGCTGGCTGAAGCTCTTGACGATACAGGGGCTTACCATAGCGCAAATCTGGCTGTCGCTGACGCGGCAGGCTCTGCCGAGAAGCTTGATTACCGCGTTGTATGAGTTAACGTATTCAACGTCGGCAAGCGTTATCTTGGTAATGCCTTCGGTATGAATCTCGTCGGGATATACGTGCTTTCCGAAGCACAAAGAAGCGAGTATGCAGATCTTTCTGCAAGCGTCAAAGCCCTCGATATCGGCCGTCGGGTCCTTTTCGGCGTAACCGTTGTCCTGAGCGAGCTTAAGCGCGTCGTCGAAGCTCATACTCTCCTCTATCATTTTAGTCAGAATGAAATTAGTTGTTCCGTTGAGTATGCCTGCTATCTCGTCAATCTCGTTTGCGGCGAGACACTGGGTTATGGGTCTTATAATCGGAACGCCGCCGCCGACGGAAGCTTCGAACAGGAAGTTTACGTTATTCTGCTCGGCAAGGCTTAACAGCTCGTAGCCCTTAGTGGCAACAAGCTCCTTATTTGAGGAAACAACGCTCTTGCCCGCCTTAAGGCAGCTTGAAACGAATTCAAACGCGGGGTGAAGTCCGCCCATGGTCTCGACTACGATTTTAACCTCGTCGTCGTTGAGAATTACGTTAAAGTCCTTGACAAACTTGTCCGCATTCGGATCGTCGGGAAAATCGCGGATGTCAAGTATATATTTAAGGTCAAGCTCAGGCTGTCCGCAGCGCTTGATTATACTGTCGTGATTTTTAAGGAAGACCTCGACTACGCCCGAGCCGACGGTACCGTAACCCATAACAGCTATTTTCATGGTTTCACGTCCTATACTTAAAATAATACAGATAACAGTTTAACATAATTTTCGCAAATAATAAAGTATAAAACTATAAAAATGTAAAATTTCTATAAATGTTAACATTATTTATTGTATAAGTGAAAAAAATAGTATAAAATGTATATAATACAGCAAATTTCCGCGGGAGATACAGTGATGGACTCAATAACAAAGAGAAAAAATTTTATAATTGACGTTGTCTATTTCGTACTGCTTATAGGACTGTTTTATCTGTTCTTTAAGTATGCTTTCGGCGTGTGTCTGCCCTTCATTTTCGCTGTATTTATTGCAACTGTACTGCAGAAGCCTGTTAACGCCATTGTCAGAAAGACGAAGGGAAAGTTCAGAGGCTTCATTTCGGCGTTGCTGGCTATATTCTGCTTTGTAATACTCGGCTCGCTGGCGGTATTGCTCATTGTACGACTTATCACCGAGCTTAAGTCATTCTGGGATTTCATTATGCTCAAGCTCGAGAACACGGAGCTGTTCATAACTCAGGTTTCCGAATGGATCAACACGCGGCTTGTCAGACTGCCCGAGAGCCTGAGAATGAGTTTAAGCGGATACGTTGAGAATTTCCTTTCGGGCCTTCTCGGCAGTGCCGAGGAAACGGCTGAGGTTACAGTTGAGAAAACGCAGAGCTTCGATCTGTCGATCCTCGCTTCTCCGCTGAGCGCCGTATGGGGCACTGCAAAGCAGATACCCATGGTTGCAGTAGGTCTGCTCGTAGCGATTGTTTCGTGCTGCTTCCTTACCGCCGATTACAAATCCTTCAAGGAGCTTGTTATAAGAATTGCGGGCGAACGCAATTCGGTTAAGCTTGTAGCCGCCAAGAGAATACTTTTCTCAACCGTTGCGAAGGTCGGCAAGGCATATTTCATACTCATCTGCATCACCTTTACGGAAATGCTGTTGGGCTTGGGTGCGCTCAAGCTCTTCGGCCTTTACAAGGGCGGATATATTTTCGCAATTTCGCTTATCACCGCATTAGTTGACATTTTTCCCGTGCTCGGAACGGGTACAATACTCGTACCGTGGGGCATATATTCGCTTGTTACGGGCAACATAGGCTTCGGCATAGGAATACTTGTGCTCTATGCGGTCATTACGGTTATCAGACAGGCTGTTGAGCCCAAGCTCGTTGCCGATCAGCTCGGTCTGCCCGCGTATGTCACGATAGTCGCGATGTATATCGGAACACAGCTGTTCGGCTTTATCGGACTGTTCCTGCTGCCGATAAGCATTATGCTTCTCAAGGTGCTTAACGACGAGGGAATAATCAGCATTTTCAGGCGCACAGACGTAAGCGTTGAGCAGATTAACGCCGAGGTCGAGGAAAAACTTCACCCCACCGGGAAGCAGGAGGACGGCAAATGATAGATATACACTGCCACATTCTGCCCAATATGGACGACGGCTCCGACAGTCTTGAGGAGTCGCTCAATATGATAAGAGTTGCGCAGAAAAATGATACCAATGTAATAATTGCGACACCGCACTTTTATAAATACGACTCGATTGACGAATTTGTTTACGAGCGCGACGAGAAAGCTCTGTTGCTCAATAATGCAGCAAAGGAGCTCGGCTATAACGTTTCGGTCGCCTGCGGAGCCGAGGTTTTTCTTGACCCGAGGATTTTTACGGCGGACAATCTCGACGAACTGACGCTCAACGGCAGTAAATATCTGCTATGTGAGTTCACGCTCAAGCCCTTTGAGAACGAAAAGGCGGTTATCTATTGCGAGGAACTTGTGTCGAGAGGTTACGTACCGATTATAGCGCATCCCGAGAGATACATAAATTTTCTCAATGACCCGACAGTTGTCAACGACCTGTGGGATATGGGCTGTAAATTTCAGGTCAACGCTTCAGGCCTTGCAGGTCACGGCGGAGAGAGGATGCAGGATTTTGCCTGCGAGCTTATAAAGCGCGGGTTCTGCGTCGCAATCGGCACGGACGCTCATTCGTCAAATCTGAGGAACAACCGTATTCTTGATAAGACAGACGAATTTCCCGAGGAAATTACGAAAGAGGATATTGAGGAGCAGCTGAACGCCAATCCGCTTCGCATTCTCAAAAAGGAAGATTTGCCCGAAAAAGAGGTCGAATACTTCTGATAAACGCTATACAATATTATATATAGGCTTATACAGAGTCGGAAAACCGCAGATTTTTGCGTTTTTCCGACTTTGACATTTTACTGAATATTGTGCAAAAACACAAAATATAGTGGTTACTCTGAAGGGGTTGCATATTTTCAAAAAGTTTTTGCATTTTTACCGAATTTTTTTTGAAAAAATTGTTGCAATTACCAAAATTGTGTGATACAATCTTCCAGCATATTGCGCTAATGGGATTACTGCGCCCATTCGCAATATTATGATATGCGATGATGCGGCAGGTGGCTGCACTTTGATGCAGGGAATTGTCGCGGAGTATGTCCGATTACAAACCGGGCGAAACGATATGTGTCACGCCGGCAGACGCGTACCCCAACTGCGCGCCGAACGACAGACACAGTGTGCTTTTTGAGCGTCCGAATTATTTCGGATTTTTATAATGCGCGGGTGAGAAACGCCCGGCAGGGTTGCAACAAAAAGCATTGCCCAAATTTAAGGAGGCAAAACAAATGGCAGCAGCAAAAGGCAAAAAGATCAGAATCAGACTCAAGGGCTACGATCACAATATCGTAGACAAGGCGGCAGAGAAGATCGTTGAGACCGCTAAGCGCACAGGCGCTCAGGTATCCGGTCCCGTTCCGCTTCCCACGGAGAAGGAAGTAGTTACCATTCTTCGTGCTGTTCACAAGTACAAGGATTCCCGTGAACAGTTTGAGCAGAGAACTCACAAAAGGCTTATCGACATCTTAAGACCCTCAAACAAAACTGTTGAGGCTCTTACCAGTCTTGAGCTTCCCGCAGGCGTTGAAGTAGAGATTAAATAATTGAAGCTTTACGCTTACAGGTCAAGTTGGCAAAACGCCAACCAATAATCTGACAGGAGGAAATACAAAATGAAAAAAGGTCTTATCGCAAAGAAAATCGGTATGACACAGCTTTTCGACGACAACGGCAAGGTTATCCCCGTAACAGTCGTAGAAGCAGGTCCGTGCACGGTAGTACAGAAGAAGACCGTTGAGACAGACGGTTACGAGGCAATTCAGGTAGGCTTCGGTGACGTTAAGGTTACCAGAGTCAACAAGCCTGAGGCAGGCCACTTCAAGAAGGCTGACGTTGCACCGCAGAAGGTACTCAAGGAATTCAGACTTGAGGACATGAGCAATTATAACGTAGGCGACACACTCAAAGCTGACGTGTTTGCAGTAGGCGACAGAGTTGACGTAGTCGGCACATCAAAGGGTAAGGGAACCGCAGGTTCAATCAAGAGATGGAACTTCTCGAGACTTAAAGAGTCTCACGGTACCGGCCCCGTCGGCAGACACGCAGGTTCGCTGGGTGCTTGTTCGGATCCGTCAAGAGTTTACAAGGGAAAGAAGCTCGCCGGCCACCTCGGTTCGGAAAGAGTTACAATCCAGAACCTTGACGTAGTAAAGGTTGACGCTGAGAACAACCTCATCGCTATCAAGGGCGCCATCCCCGGCCCCAAGGGCGGCATCGTAGTTCTCGCAGACACAGTTAAGTGCAGTAAGTGAGAAAGGAGTGCTTGAATAATGGCTAAATTACAGGTTTTAGACAAGAAGGGCAAGAAGGTTTCCGACATCGAGCTTAACGATGACATCTTCGCAATCGAGCCCAGCAAGTCAGCTATGCATCTCGTAGTTGTTGCGTATCTCGCAGCACAGCGTCAGGGCACTCAGTCGACTCTCACCCGTTCCGAAGTTTCCGGCGGCGGCAAGAAGCCTTGGCGTCAGAAGGGAACCGGTCGCGCAAGACAGGGTTCAACCAGAAGCCCGCAGTGGACTCACGGCGGTATCGCACACGGCCCCAAGCCGAGAGATTACAAGCTTGACGTAAATAAGAAGGTAAGAAGACTCGCTATGAAGTCTGCTCTTTCTTCAAAGGTTGCCGACAGCGAAATGATCGTAGTTGATTCACTCGCTATGGACGCAATCAAGACAAAGGATATGACAGAGGTTCTTTCCGCTGTCAAGGCCGGCAAGAAGACGCTTATCGTACTTCCCGAGAAGGACGATGTAGTTTACAAGAGCGCCAGAAACATTGAAGGCGTTAAGGTTTCACCGGTCAACACGCTCAACGTTTACGACATTCTTAACTGCAATACACTTGTAGTTGCAAAGGATGCGGTTACAAAGATTGAGGAGGTATTTGCATAATGAAGTTTGCACAGGATATTATCCTCCGTCCGGTAATTACAGAGGAAAGCATGATGGGCACCGCTGATAAGAAGTACACCTTCAAGGTTGCCAAGACTGCTTCTAAGTCGGAAATTAAAGAGGCTGTTGAACAGCTTTTCGGCGTTAAGGTTGAAAAGGTCAACACCATGAATTGCAAGGGTCACTTAAGAAGATACGGCCGTTTCGAGGGTTACACTGCTTCCTGGAAGAAGGCTATCGTTACTCTTACAGCTGATTCAAAAACTATCGAATTCTTTGACGGAATGATGTAATAATCCCAAACGGTAATGTATGGAGTAAAGACAGCTCCGCTAAGCCGTTATTAAGGAGAGTGAAACAATGTCTATTAAAGTCTATAAACCGACTACGAATTCAAGACGTAATACATCGGTTACAGATTATTCCGAGCTTTCAAAGGTCGCTCCCGAGAGAAGCCTTCTGGCACCGCTCAACAAGAATGCAGGCCGTAACAGCTACGGAAGAATAACAGTTCGTCACCGCGGTGGCGGCAACAGAAGAAAGTATCGTATCATCGACTTCAAGAGAGATAAGCAGGGTACAGCAACCGTACTTACTCTCGAATACGATCCCAACCGTTCGGCATTTATCGCGCTCGTTGAGTACGAGGACGGCGAGAAGAGATACATCCTCGCTCCCGTAGGCCTTAACGTAGGCGATAAGATTGAGTCAGGCGCAGGCGCAGACATCAAGGTCGGCAACGCGCTTCAGCTCAAGGACATCCCGACAGGCACATTCGTACACAACGTAGAGCTCTATCCCGGTAGAGGCGGCCAGCTCGCAAGAGCGGCAGGCAACTCCGCACAGCTCATGGCTAAGGAAAACGGTCTCGCGCTTCTCAGACTTCCTTCGGGCGAGTTGAGAAATGTTCCCGCAGACTGCAGAGCCACAATCGGTACTGTCGGCAACACCGACCACGAAAACGTTAAGATCGGTAAGGCAGGACGTACACGCCACATGGGCATCAGACCTACAGTCCGCGGTTCTGTTATGAACCCGAACGACCACCCCCACGGCGGTGGTGAAGGTAAGTCACCCATCGGTCGTCCCGGCCCGTGCACACCTTGGGGCAAGCCCGCTCTCGGTTACAAGACCAGAGACAAGAAGAAGGCTTCCAACAAGATGATCGTAAAGCGTCGTAACGGTAAATAATTGAAGGGAGTGTAGAATATGTCAAGAAGTACTAAAAAGGGCCCTTATGTAGCTCCCAAGCTGCTTGCAAGGGTTGAAGAAATGAATAAGAACGGCGAAAAGATAGTTCTTAAGACATGGAGCCGCAGCTCTACTATATTCCCGGCATTTGTCGGACACACTTTTGCAGTTCATGACGGCAGAAAGCATGTTCCGGTTTACGTTACAGAGGATATGGTCGGCCATAAGCTCGGCGAATTTGCACCGACAAGAACCTTCAGAGGCCATGCCGGTTCAAAGACATCAAACAACGGTAAATAAACAGCGAAAGGAGTGTATTAACTAATGGAAGCAACGGCAAAGGTTACTAACGTACGTATTGCCCCCAGAAAGGTTAAGATCGTACTTGATTTAATCAGAAACAAGCCTTGCGATGAAGCGTTAGCGATTTTGAAGTACACACCCAAGGCTGCGTGTGAACCGCTTGGAAAGCTTTTGAAATCTGCTATCGCAAATGCAGAAAACAAGGACATGGACACTACAAGACTTTATATCGCGGAGTGCCGTGTAGATCAGGGCCCCACGCTCAAGAGAATCAGACCCAGAGCACAGGGCAGAGCATTCAGAATAAACAAAAAGACTTCGCACATTTACCTTGTGCTTAAAGAAGCAGAATAAGTGAGGAGGAGGTTATACAATGGGACAGAAAATTAATCCTACCGGTCTTAGAATCGGCGTAATCAAGGATTGGGAATCACGTTGGTACTGTGATAAGAAAAATTTCGGCGATACGCTTGTATCGGACGACAAGCTCCGTAAGTATCTCCTCAAGTCACTTGCTCCGGCAGGCGTACCGAAGGTAGAAATCGAGAGAGATGCGAAGAGAGTAAGAGTTAACATTCACTGCGCAAAGCCCGGTATGGTTATCGGTAAGGGCGGCACAGAGATTGAGAAGCTCAAGGATACATGTAAGGAAATGCTCGGCGGCGACAAAGAGGTTTTCGTTAACATTATCGAAATCAAGCAGCCCGACTTAAACGCTCAGCTCGTAGCTGAGAGCATCGCTTCACAGCTTGAAAGAAGAATTTCCTTCAGAAGAGCAGTTAAGCAGGCTATCGGCAGAGCCATGAAGCTTTATGCTAAGGGCATCAAGGTACAGGTAAGCGGCAGACTCGGCGGCGCTGAAATAGCACGTTCGGAGCATTACCGCGAAGGCACCATTCCGCTGCAGACAATCCGTGCCGACATCGACTACGGCTTTGCCGAGGCAAAGACAACCTACGGTCGTATAGGCGTTAAGGTTTGGCTGTATCAGGGTGAAGTTCTTCACGAGAGCCGCAGATCTCGCAGAGAAGGAGGCAGAAAATAATGCTTTTACCCAAGAGAGTTAAATACCGCAGAGTTCAGAGAGGTCGTTTGACCGGTAAAGCGTTAAGAGGCAACAAGGTTACTTACGGTGACTTCGGTCTCGTTGCAACCGAACCTGCGTGGATTACAGCTAATCAGATCGAGGCAGCCCGTATTGCTATGACAAGATATATCAAGCGTGGCGGTCAGGTTTGGATAAAGATTTTCCCGGATAAGCCGATCACTGAGAAGCCGGCTGAAACCCGAATGGGTTCAGGTAAGGGCTCGCCCGAATACTGGGTAGCAGTCGTTAAGCCCGGCAGAGTTCTCTTCGAGATCGCAGGCGTTCCGGAAGAAACAGCCCGTGAGGCTATGCGTCTTGCCGCTAACAAGCTTCCCATCAAGTGCAAGTTTGTTGCCAAGGCAAGCGAAGAAGAGGATGGTGAGCAGTAATGAAAGCAAACGAATTGAAAAAACTCTCCAAGGCAGAGTTGGATGCTAAACTCTTGGAATTAAAGGACGAGCTTTTTAAGTTACGCTTCCAGCAGGCCATCAACCAACTCGACAATCCGATGCGTATAAGTGCCGTTAAGAAGGATATCGCAAGAGTTAAGACTGTTATCCGCGATAACGAACTTCACGGCGCACAGGGCTAAGGTAAGGGAGGACAATCATAATGAGTGAAAGAAATCTCAGAAAAACTCAGGTTGGTATCGTAACAAGCGATAAGATGGAGAAGACAGTCGTTGTTTCAATCAAAGACAAGATTCAGCATCCGCTTTACAAGAAGATAGTTAACCGTACAGTTAAAATCAAGGCTCATGATGAGAACAATGAGTGCGGCATAGGCGACAAGGTTCTCGTTATGGAAACCCGTCCTCTCTCCAAGGATAAGAGATGGCGAGTAGTAGAAATCATCGAGAAAGCGAAATAATTTTCTAAGGAGGAATTTACTGTGGTACAACAACAGAGTTACCTCAAGGTTGCCGATAACACCGGTGCGAAAGAGATTATGTGCATTCGCGTACTCGGTGGTTCAGGCAGAAGGTATGCTAACATAGGCGACGTTATTGTAGCATCTGTCAAGAAGGCAGCGCCCGGCGGCGTTGTTAAAAAGGGCGATGTTGTCAAGGCGGTCGTAGTAAGAACACACAAGGGCGTTCGCAGAGACGACGGTACTTACATCCGTTTCGACGAAAACGCTGCAGTGCTTATAAAAGACGATAAGACCCCCAGAGGCACCCGTATCTTTGGGCCGGTAGCAAGAGAGCTTCGTGACAAGGACTATATGAAGATCCTTTCGCTTGCTCCCGAAGTGCTTTAATGGAGGTAAACGAGAATGATTAAAAAAGTTCACGTTAAGACAGGCGATACCGTTGTCGTTATCAACGGTAAGAACCGCGGCAAGCAGGGCAAGGTTATGCAGGTAAGCCCGAAGGAAGGCAAGGTCATCGTTGAAGGCGTTAACATGGTTACTAAGCATGTTAAGCCCCGTCAGATGGGTGAGCCCGGCGGACTTATCAAGGCAGAGGCCGCTCTCTACGCCGACAAGGTTCAGCTTATTTGCCCCAAGTGCGGTAAGGCGACCAGAATCGGTCACGACGGCACAGGCAAGGATAAGAAGCGCGTATGCAAAAAGTGCGGCGCGAAGTTTGAATAAGGGAGGGACATAACCAATGGCAGCAAGACTTAAAGAATACTACAAAGCTGAAGTTGCTCCGGCACTCCAGAAGAAGTTCGGCTACAAGAGCGTTATGGAAATCCCGAAGCTTGACAAGATAATCGTCAACGTCGGATGCGGCGAGGCAAAGGACAACTCAAAGGTTGTAAGCGCTATCATGAACGATCTTTCGATCATCACCGGTCAGAAGCCCGTTGAGTGCAAGGCCAAGAAGTCCGTTGCTAACTTCAAAATCCGTGAAGGTATGACTATCGGCGTCAAGGTTACGCTCCGCGGCGACAGAATGTACGAATTCCTCGACAGATTCTTCAATCTGGCACTTCCGAGAGTTCGTGACTTCAGAGGTATCAACCCCAATTCCTTTGACGGCAGAGGCAACTACTCAATGGGCGTCAAGGAACAGCTGATATTCCCTGAGATTGAATATGACAAGATTGACGCAGTTCGCGGCATGGATATATGCTTCGTAACTACTGCAAACACCGACGAAGAGGCCAGAGAGCTCCTTTCTCTCATGGGCGCTCCGTTCGAGAAATAAGGAGGGATAACAAGTGGCAAAGACATCAATGAAGATCAGAGCGGCACGTCCCGCTAAGTATTCGACAAGAGAACATAACAGATGCAAAATCTGCGGCAGACCACATGCTTATCTCCGTAAATACGGTGTTTGCCGTATCTGCTTCAGAAAGTTAGCACACGCCGGTCAGATTCCGGGTGTCAAGAAGGCAAGTTGGTAAGAGCGATTGCAAAGGAGGAAATAGTATGCAAATCTCTGATAGCATCGGTGATATGCTCACAAGAATCCGCAATGCGAATTCCGCAAAGCATGACACGGTGAAGGTTCCTGCATCAAACATGAAGAAGGCAATTGCTCAGATTCTTGTTGATGAAGGCTATATAAAGGGTTTCAAGGTTGAAGACGACGGCAAGCAGGGCATCATTGAGATCGAGCTCAAGTACGGCCCCAACAAGTCCTCCGTCATCACCGGATTGCGCAGAGTTTCCAAGCCCGGTCTGCGTATATATACAGATTGCGAGAATATGCCCAAGGTTATCAAGGGCCTCGGCATTGCAATCCTTTCAACATCCAAGGGCGTTATGACTGACAAGGACGCACGCAAGGCCAACGTTGGCGGCGAAGTTCTTGCCTACATCTGGTAAGGAGGTTAACAGTATGTCAAGAATCGGCAGACAGCCTATCGCTGTTCCCGCAGGCGTCGACGTTAAAATCGACGGCAGTACTGTTACCGTTAAGGGCCCCAAGGGCACACTTACCAGAACAGTACACAGCAACATGAAGGTTGAGCTTGACGGCGCTGAAATCAAGGTTTCACGTCCCGACGAGTCAAACCTCAACAAATCTCTCCACGGTCTGACCCGTACGCTTATCGCCAATATGGTTAAGGGCGTTACAGACGGTTATTCCAAGGAGCTTGAGATCAACGGTGTCGGCTACCGTGCAGCTAAGCAGGGTAAGGACCTCGTTATGAACATCGGTTATTCGCATCAGGTTACAATGAGCGAGATCGAGGGTATCACAATCGACGTTCCCGCACCGAACAAGATCATCATTTCAGGTCCCGACAAGCAGAAGGTCGGACAGTTCGCAGCAGAAGTACGCGAGAAGCGTCCTCCTGAGCCGTACAAGGGCAAGGGTATCAAGTATGTTGACGAGCATATCCGCCGTAAAGAGGGTAAAGCCGGTAAAGGCGGAAAATAATAAAAGGAGTGTATTTAGATGGTTAATAGACCTGACAGCAATAAAGCAAGACTTAAGCGTCATGCCAGAGTTCGCTCTAAGATCAAGGGTACAGCGGATTGTCCGCGCCTTGACGTTTTCCGTTCACTCCAGAACATCTATGCTCAGTTGATTGACGATACAACAGGTACTACACTCGTTGCCGCTTCTTCAACGGAGAAGGATTTCAAGGATTACGGCGGAAACAAGGACGCAGCCAAAAAGGTTGGCGAGCTTTTAGCAAAAAGAGCCCTCGAGAAGAACATCAAGGATGTTGTTTTCGACAGAGGCGGTTATGTATATCACGGCAGAGTTCAGGCTCTCGCTGAAGGCGCTCGTGAGGGCGGCCTCAACTTCTAAGAAAGGAGAACAGACAACATGGCAGAAAGAATTGATGCTTCGGCATTGGAATTACAGGAAAAGGTTGTTGCTATCAACAGAGTTTCCAAAACCGTTAAGGGCGGCCGTATTATGAAGTTCTCCGCATTAGTAGTTGTCGGTGACGAAAACGGCATTGTCGGCTTCGGTATCGGCAAATCAAGCGAAGTTCCGGACGCTATACGTAAGGGTATTGAGGACGCCAAGAAGAACCTTATCAGGGTTTCTCTTAAGGGCACAACAATTCCTCACGAGGTTATCGGTAAATTCGGCGCAGGCGTAGTTCTTATGAAGCCCGCTGCAGAAGGTACCGGCGTTATCGCAGGCGGCCCCGTTCGTGCGGTTGTTGAAGTAGTAGGCATCAAGGACATTCGTTCCAAGGCTCTTCGTTCAAACAACCCCTGCAACGTAGTAAGGGCTACTATCGACGGACTTTCACAGCTTCGTAATCTTGACGAGGTTGCTGCAACCCGCGGTAAGTCTGCAAAAGAGATTATAGGTTAAGGAGTGTGTAAAATGGCTAACGTAGAAATTACTCTCAAGAAGAGCCTTATCGGCTCCAAGAAGGACCAGATTGCCACTGCTTATTCACTTGGCTTAAGAAAGATCGGGGATAAGACTTCACAGCCTGACAATCCCCAGACTCAGGGCAAGATCAAGAAGATTATTCATCTTATCGAAGTTAAAGAAGGCTAAGGAGGTGCAGGAAGATGAAATTACACGAACTTTCACCGGCTGAGGGCTCCAAGAAGAGCGTTAAGCGTATCGGCCGCGGTCCTGCATCAGGTCAGGGCAAAACCGCAGGTAAAGGCCACAAGGGTCAGAAGGCCCGTGCAGGCAGAGGTATGCGTGCAGGCTTTGAAGGCGGACAGATGCCTTTGCAGAGAAGAATCCCCAAGAGAGGATTCAACAACATCTTTGCTAAGGAAATCGCAACTGTTAACGTTTCAGCTCTCGATAAAACCTTCGAGGACGGTGCAACCGTTGACATTCAGGCGCTCATCGACGCAGGTCTTGTTAAGAAGGCTCTCGACGGCGTAAAGGTGCTCGGCAACGGCGAAATCAGCAAGAAGCTTACCGTTCAGGTTAATGCTTATTCCGAACAGGCGAAGCAGAAGATCGAGGCAGCCGGCGGAAAGGCTGAGGTGATCTGAAGTGATTCAAACGATTGTAAATGCATGGAAGATCGCAGATCTTCGTAAAAAGATTATTTACACCGCATTTATCATTTTGATTTTCAGAATCGGTGCCGCAATCCCCGTTCCGTTTGTTAATATCGGTTCGGACGGTATCCTTTCAGATCCGAACGCTAACAACTTTATGACTTATCTGAGTATGATGACCGGTAACGCGTTCAACTACGGTACTCTGTTCGCTATGTCGATCACCCCGTACATCAACGCATCGATTATCATACAGCTGCTCACGGTAGCTATTCCCTACCTTGAGAAGCTCGCCAAGGAAGGCGAGGAGGGCAGAAAGAAGATCGCTTCTATCACCCGTTACACCACCGTCGTCCTTGCACTTATGCAGTCCACTGCATATTTCTTCTACATCCGTTCGCAGGGTTTGCTTGTAACCGACGCTAACGGCGCTAAGTTCACAGGCTTCTTTGCAGTATTCCAGGCAATTGCTGTCATCCTTTGCTACACGGCGGGTTCGACCTTCATCATGTGGCTGGGCGAGCAGGTAAACGAAAAGGGTATCGGCAACGGTATTTCAATTATCCTTTTTGCAGGTATCGTTTCGAGAATTCCCACAATGATTTATCAGCTCTACACCTATCTGACAAAGGGCGGCATTTACTACGCTTACGTAGCTATAGCAGTAATTTCACTGTTGCTGATGATCGCGTTCATCGTCTGGATGGACAACGCGGAGAGAAGAATCCCCGTTCAGTATGCCAAGAGAGTCGTAGGACGCAAGATGTACGGCGGTCAGAACACTCACATGCCCATCAAGGTTAATATGTGCGGCGTTCTTCCCATCATCTTCGCTTCTTCAATCCTTTCGCTTCCTCCGACAATCGCTATGTTTGTCAACGTTAAGGAAGGCGGCTTCTGGGAAGGCTTCTTCAAGGTCTTCGACACAAGCCACTGGGCATACGCAATAATGTACTTCGTACTTATTATATTCTTTGCCTATTTCTATTCGGCAATTCAGTACAATCCTATCGAAATGGCGAACAACATCCGTAAGAACAGCGGCGCTGTTCCGGGTATCCGTCCCGGCAAGCCTACTTCGGATTACATCACCAAGGTACTTTCGAGACTTACGCTTGTCGGCGCGCTTCTGCTTTCAGTCGTTGCTCTTTATCCGATTCTGTTCTCACAGATCACAACGGCTATCCAGACCGCGATTATCAACGACGGCGAGACTCATGCCGGTGTTAACCTTTCACTCGGCGGTACTTCGGTAATCATCTTGGTCGGTGTTGCTCTGGAAACAGTTAAGCAGCTTGAGAGCCAGATGATGATGCGCCACTACAAGGGATTCCTTGACTGATAAAGGAGAAACTATGAACCTTATATTATTAGGTGCTCCCGGCGCGGGCAAGGGCACACAGGCTGAAAAGATCTGTGAAAAGCTCTCCATTCCCGCGATTTCAACGGGTAACATTCTTCGTGAGGCTATTGCCAACGGTACCGAAATGGGACTTAAGGCAAAATCCTTTATCGACGCCGGCAAGCTCGTTCCCGACGAGGTTGTCATAGGCATAATCAACGAAAGACTGAATAAGGATGACTGCCGTAACGGCTTCATCCTTGACGGTTTTCCGAGAACCATTCCGCAGGCCGAGGCTCTCGACGAGATGGGCGTTCAGATTGACCGCGTAATCGACATCGAAGTTCCGGATGAAAAGATTGCTTCAAGACTTTCGGGCAGACGCGTATGCTTAAAGTGCGGAGCAACCTATCACACCGAGTTCAAGGCTCCCGTTACAGAGGGTATCTGCGACGTATGCGGCGAGAAACTGGTTCAGAGAAAAGACGATATGCCCGAGACGGTTCTCGATAGATTAAACACCTATCATGAACAGACCGAACCGTTGAAGGATTACTATGAGAAGAAGGGAATTCTTCACATAGTCGAGGGTCAGGAGAAGGTAGAGGATACTACCGCTCTTACCTTCAAAGCATTGGAGGATTAAGCATGATAGTGCTGAAAACCGCAAGAGAGCTTGAGCTTATCAGAAAAGCTTGTATAATCTCGGCGGAAGCATTACAGGTGGCAGGCGAGGCAGTCAGGCCGGGCGTCACAACCTGGGAGATTGACAAAATCGCATACGACTATATCAAGAAGCAGGGCGCTGAGCCCAACTTCCTGCACTTGTACGATTTCCCTGCCACTGCATGCATTTCCATAAATGATGAGGTCATCCACGGCATTCCGAGCAAGAAGCGGGTAATCAAAGAGGGCGATATCGTCAGTATCGACCTCGGCGCTAAGGTGGACGGCTATAACGGCGACAATGCTGCCACATTTGCGGCGGGTAAAATATCCGAAAACGCAAAGCGGCTGTGCGACGTGACTGAGAAAAGCCTTTATCTGGGCATTGAACAGGCGCTCGCAGGCAACAGACTCGGCGATATAGGCTACGCTGTACAGAGCTACTGTGAGGAAAACGGCTACGGCGTTATCCGTGAATACACGGGACACGGCGTCGGCGCCAAGCTGCACGAGGACCCCAGCGTACCGAATTTCGGCACTCCGGGCAGGGGCGCACGCCTGCTGCCGGGAATGGTTATCGCGATAGAGCCGATGATAACCGAAGGCTCCAGAGCGATTAAGCAGTTACCGGACGGCTGGACCGTCAAGACAAAGGACGGAAAGCTGGCGGCGCATTTTGAGCACACGATAGCAATAACCCCGAACGGTCCGAAGATTCTGACTAAGATTTAAGGACATGGAAAAGGGCACGGTTGTTATCTCGCTCAGGGGCAGGGACAAAGACCTGCTTATGTGCGTAGTAGGTGTAAACGAAAGCGGCGTTTCAGTGTGCGACGGGAAGCAGCGGAAGCTCTCAAAGCCGAAGCTCAAAAATCCAAAGCACGTCAGAGCGCTCGCCAAAAGACTGACCGCTGAGCAGATGCTCACGGACAGGGCAATCAGAAAAGCGTTAAAGTTTATTTCGGAGGCTTAATATGTCAAAACAAGACATGATTGAAATTGAAGGTACAGTCGTTGAAGCGCTGCCTAACGCAGTATTCCTGGTAGAGCTTGAAAACGGACACAAAATTACCGCCCATATTTCCGGTAAGCTGAGGATGAATTTCATCCGCATTCTTCCGGGCGATAAAGTAACGGTCGAGATGTCGCCGTATGACCTTACTCGCGGGCGTATTACATGGCGATCAAAATAAGCAATTACATTTATTAATCACTTAGGAGGTAAACAAAATGAAAGTCAGACCTTCTGTCAAGAAAATGTGTGATAAGTGCAAAATCATTAAGCGCAAGGGTAAGGTAATGGTTATCTGCGAAAACCCGAAGCATAAGCAGCGTCAGGGCTGATTAATCAGTTAATGACTGTATCGTTGTTAAAGATCTAAACAACGATATGTAGCTTATCCACGACATTGAATTGGGTTTAACCCAACATTATTAATGGAGGTGCAACTCTAAATGGCACGTATTTCAGGTGTTGATTTGCCGAGAGACAAGAGAGTAGAAATAGGTCTTACCTATATTTACGGCATCGGCAGAAAAACTGCAAGCGACATTATTGCCGCAACAGGTGTAAATCCCGACACTCGTGTTAAGGATTTGACTGAAGAAGATGTAGCTAAGCTGCGTGAGTATATCGACCACAACGTCAAGGTTGAGGGTGACCTTCGCCGTGACACAGCTTTCGACATTAAGAGATTGGTAGAAATCGGTTGCTACCGCGGTATCCGTCATCGCAAGGGTCTCCCCGTAAGAGGTCAGACCTCTAAGAACAATGCGCGTACACGCAAGGGCCCGAAGAAGACAATCGCTAACAAGAAGAAGTAAGAGGAGGGAATTGTAAATGGCTACCAAAGCAACAGCTAAAAAGGGTTCGCGCAAACGTCGTGAACGCAAGAATATTGAAAAAGGTGCAGCTCATATTCAATCCACCTTCAACAACACAATAGTTACCATCACCGACACTCAGGGCAACGCAGTTTCATGGGCATCGGCAGGTGAGATGGGCTTCAGAGGATCCAAGAAGTCTACTCCCTTCGCAGCTCAGACAGCAGCCGAGACAGCAGCTAAAATCGCTGTTGACCACGGTATGAAGACTATTGAGGTTTACGTCAAAGGCCCCGGCTCAGGACGTGAAGCAGCTATCCGTGCGCTTCAGGCAGCAGGCTTGGAAGTAACTATGATTAAAGACGTTACCCCCATTCCTCACAACGGATGCCGTCCGCCCAAGAGAAGACGCGTTTGATTTTATAAGGAGGAATTGTTAAATGGCCAGAAACACATCGCCAGTTGCAAAGCGCTGCAAGGCTCTCGGTCTTTCTCCGGCTACCCTCGGTTACGCTAAGAAGGAAACTAACCGTAACCCCAAGGGCACTATGAGAAGAAAGCAGTCTGAATACGCTACTCAGCTCAACGAAAAGCAAAAGGTTAAGTTTATATACGGTATGCTTGAAAAGCAGTTCCGTTCATATTATGAAAAGGCAGCCAAGATGCCCGGCAAGACCGGTGAAAATCTTCTCGCTCTCTGCGAGCGCCGCCTTGACAACGTTGTATTCCACCTCGGTTTCGCTACTACCCGCCGTCAGGCCCGTCAGTTAGTAACTCACGGTCACTTCACGGTTGACGGTAAGAAGGTTGATATCCCTTCATACCAGGTTAAGCCCGGCCAGGTTATCGCAGTCAAGGAGAAGAGCCGTTCTTCAAGCATATTCCAGCGCCTTACCGGTGAGGACGCAGCGTTCGTAACCGTACCCGCTTGGATGGAAAAGGATGAAAACGAGCTCAAGGGCAAGATCGTAAGAATGCCCACACGCGAGGACATCGACTATCCCGTCGAGGAGCACCTCATCGTCGAGCTTTATTCGAAATAATAACCTTTCGCTATTTTCAAAATTTAAATATTTCATTTGTTCACCTTTGGTGAGCAGAGTTTAGGAGGCTTTTTATGATAGGAATTGATAAGCCCAGCATTGAAGCTCTCGATTTAACCGATGACGGCGTATACGGTAAGTTCGTCATGGAACCGCTCGAGAGAGGTTACGGCACAACTATCGGCAACTCGCTTCGCCGCGTTCTGCTTTCCTCTCTGCCCGGATATGCGATTACATCCGTTAAGATTGACGGTGTTCTTCACGAGTTTTCCGCTATTGACGGAGTAAAGGAAGACGTTACCGAAATCGTTCTTAACCTTAAGGGCGTAATCCTTAAGATTCACGGCGACGGTCCCAAGACCATCTATATCGACGCTAACGGTAAATGCGAAGTTACAGCAGCAGATATTAAGGCTGATTCAGACGTTGAAATCCTTAACCCCGAGCACCATATCGCGACTCTGTCCGACGGCGCTTCGCTTAAGATGGAAATGACTGCCGACAAGGGCAGAGGCTATGTTTCCGCTGAGAGAAACAAGCAGATGATGCAGCCGATTATCGGCGTTATTGCTATCGACTCAATTTACACACCCGTGTTAAAGGTCAACTATACAGTTGAGAATACCCGTGTAGGTCAGATTACCGACTTTGACAAGCTTTCGCTTGAGTGCTGGACCGACGGTACGATTTCCGCCAAGGAAGCCGTATCACTCGGCGCCAAGATTCTCAACGAGCACCTTAATCTCTTCATCGAGCTTTCCGAAGAGGCAGGCAACACAGAGGTTATGGTTGTTAAGTCTGACGACGGCAAGGGCAAGACTCTCGAGATGACTATTGAAGAACTCGACCTTTCGGTACGTTCGTTCAACTGCCTGAAGAGAGCCGGCATCAACACGGTTGAAGATCTTATCAGCAAGACAGAAGAAGATATGATGAAGGTGAGAAACCTTGGCAGAAAGTCCCTCGACGAGGTTGTTGCCAAGCTCGATTCACTCGGCTTCAATCTTCGCAAGGAAGACGAATAAAAGGAGGTATTTGAAATGCCCGGTACAAGAAAACTCGGCAGACCTACCGATCACCGCAGAGCTATGCTCAGAGGCTTGGTAACATACTTGCTTGAAAACGGCAAGGTTGAAACTACTGTTACAAGGGCTAAAGAGGTTCGCGCAATGGCTGAGAAAATGATCACCATTGCTAAAGATAATACTTTGCACGCAAGAAGACAGGTACTTGCTTACGTTACCATCGAGGACGTAGTCAAGAAGCTGTTCGACGAAATTGCTCCCAAGTATCAGGATGTTAACGGCGGTTACACCCGCATTATAAAGACAGGCACACGCCGCGGCGACGCAGCAGAGATGGCTATCATCGAGCTCGTTGAGCCCAAGGCGGAGGAAAAGAAGCCTGCCAAGAAGACTCCCGCTAAGGCGGCAGCCAAGAAGACAACCTCGACCAAGAAGGCTGCTCCCAAGGCAGAGGAAAAGGTTGAGGAAGTTAAGGAAGAGGCCGAGGCAGCCGTTGAGGCAGTCGAGGAAGCTCCCGCAGCAGTCGAAGAGGCAGCAGAGGCTGTTGAAGAGACCGCTGAAGCAGCAGTTGAGGAAGCAGCAGAAGTTGTTGAAGAAGCAGCTGAAGCAGCAACCGAGGAGACCGCTGAATAATTCAATCATTAAAAACCCCCGTTCTTTTGAACGGGGACTTTTTTAGGCGAAGGACGGTTTCTGTTAATTTAAGCCGCCCTTCCTTGACAATAAATACGGCGGATATTATAATCAAATTATGACAATTTGTTTTGGCGGAGGACGGCAAAAAAATGAAAAAAACAATCGCAAAGCTTTTATGTACATTACTGGTTTTAGCCCTTTTGATTCCAATTGCGGCTTTGCCTGTTTCTGCCTCGGATGACGGGCTCTTTTTCGTATATTGCGGTGAAAAGAGTTTGTTGCGCTTCCCTGTTGACGACGCATATTTTCCCGAGAAAGACGGCAGTCATTATACTGTAAACCGATTCTATTCCAATCCGAATTCGGACGTTACGTTCTTTTCTCAGCTTTCGAGCGCTCAGAAGAGAATCTATAACGCTCTGCTGAATTCGAGGATGGGACTTGACGCGCCCGAATTCGAGCAGGACGGCACCGTATTGGGCAGACGTATAGATATTCCGTTTTCCGACTTTAAGCTGGCATCCACCAGCTATGAGACCTTGATGAGCATCATCGACAGGAACGTTGTTTTTGCAATTTCCTCACTTATGGAGGACTACCCCGAATTCTTCTGGGTAGGCGGCTATGGCTACGGTATGGCGCTGGGATACAGAAACGGTCAGTACTACCTTGATACGCTGGTACTGATATTAATGGCTAATCCCTATGCGTATGAAAACTGGGACAGCATTGAAGACGACTATAATTACCTTAACACTAAAATCGATGAGTTTGAAATTGAGGGTAATACGCGTTACGAAAAGCTTCTCTCGATTCACGACAGTATATGTGAGCAGGCTGATTATGACTTCACGTTTGTTCTTCCTCACGCTTATGATCCGTTAGGCATATTTGTCGATCCGAACGATTTTGTTTGCGAAGGATATTCGGAAATATTCAAGCTTCTTTGCGACCGTGAGGGGATTCCCTGTGTTTGCGTTGTCGGAGAAGGCGGCTATGGGGACAACACGGGCGCACACAAATGGAACTATGTCCAGATGGAGGACGGTCAATGGTACGGTGTTGACGTAACCTGGGACGATCAGGATGAAATATTACACGATTATTTCCTTGTCGGCAGCGAATCAAGAAGCGAAGCCTATTTCGGACATCATATGTTTTCCGAGGAGCATGTAGCTTCGGGCGCTCTGTTTATGGGGGTCAGATACCGATTAAGTTACCCGACACTGAGCAAAACGGGTTACTACTGTCAGGACGGAAGACCCGTGAGTTCGGACGGACTCTGGCGTTATCAGATGCTTGACGACGGCACAGTTTCAATATGCTCCGGTGTTTGCGACACGAAGGCATATCTTGGCAGCGCACAGGATGTTACCGTTCCGACGGAAATAGACGGATATACCGTCAGCGAGCTTGGAACCTCGGCTTTTGCTCACTGTGAAAATGTGCGAAGCGTAACTGTTCCGGATTCGATTAAGTCAATCGGCAGATTTTCTTTTGAGGGCAGCAGTGTCGAGCGGGTTGTTCTTCCGCAGGGTATAAAAAGCATACCGTTCGGCGCATTTTCGGACTGTTCTCTTAAGGAAATAACTGTACCCGACAGTGTTGAAACGATTGAAAGGCAAGCATTTGAGAAATGCGATTTGCTGAAAACGGTTATTCTCCCGGATGCCGTTACCGATATTCCTGATTTCGCCTTTTCGGGATGCAGCTCACTGACGAGTATTCGTTTGGGAGAGTCAACGTCCTCAATCGGACAGTCCGCTTTTGAGGGTTGTAAAAAGCTTCAATCTGTTGACATTAGCGGTGTATCTTCAATCGGACCGAACGCTTTTGCCGGATGCGCGGCACTTGAGAGCATCGCCTTATCAGCCGCTTTAACAACAATTGAAACGAAGGCATTCTGCGAGTGCAGCAGCCTGCGCGACGTAACATTGCCTGACTCGCTTGAATCAATCGGCGATGCTGCGTTTTACAAATGCGTTGCACTCGAGAAAATTTATATTCCGGCGGGTGTTGCCGAAATTCCGAAATCCGCTTTTCTGAAGTCGGGACTCAAAGAGATATACGGCTATCACGGCACGGGCGCCGAAACGTATTCGAGTGCATACGGTATTAGTTTTATACCGCTTGACGATTACGACTGTGAGGCGGGCATACACTGTTACAAATCTCACCGCAGCCCCGACGAAACCGTCTATGAATGCCTGCTCTGTTCAGACAGCTATACCGAGCCTTTGCCTGAACTCAGTGTTGACGGCAGTGTAACGGTAAACGCCGATATCGACTGCAAAGACGAGAATCAGATTTACTATATTTGCTTTGAGCCCGACAATGACGGCTTGTATGAGTTTTCATTTGATGGAACGGATGGTAGTTTTTAGGTGGTAAGCGGCAAAGAGACCGTCAGCCCGTCGCAGGATAACCGATACAGACTTGAAAAGGGCGCTGACTGCCTTATTATCGTCAGCCTTAACGATGCTGACGGCGGCAGCTTTACCGTGACGGCTAAGTATAAGGAAGAACCGAAGGAGTATTCCTTCCCCGACGTTCAGAAAGATGCATGGTACTATGAAGCTGTTCAGTACAACGCTTCCCACGGCTATATTACAGGTTTCAAAGACGGAACCTTCGGACCCGATAAACAGCTTACGCGTCAGGACTTCGTTGTAATTCTTGCAAGGATTGCGGGCGCTGACCTTTCGTCTTATGAGAACGCTCAGAGTAAAATGCCCGACGTAATCAAGGGCTCATACTACGCGGCAGCTGTTAACTGGGCAGTAGCAAACAATATTATAAAGGGCTACAACAACGGAAAATTCGGTGTAGGCGACCCTATAACGAGAGAGCAGGTTTGCGTAATACTTTACAGATATATGAATTCACCCGCAGTAACTGGCGCTGACAAAACGCTCAAGCCTTTCGCGGACGCGGGCAAGATAAGCTCCTTCGCAAAGGACGCAGTTGTATGGGCAATTCAGAACGGCGTTATCTCCGGCAAGAAGGCCGATACGCTTGCACCCACAGTTACGGCTTCGCGTGCGGAAATCGCAACTATAGTTATGCGTATGGATAAAGCAGGTATGTTTGAATAATCTATATTATAATAATAAAAGCGTGGAGTCCTCCACGCTTTTTGTTTGCGAAATTGCGGTTGTAAATGTCAAAGTATTATTGTATAATATGTATATCTTAATTAAACGGGGTTTATTATGGACAGTTATTCAAAGTTTCTGATACTGATGAACGTCTACTACTCAATACTGATTTTTATTTTCGGCATCTGCATAGGCAGTTTTCTTAACGTGCTCGTTTACCGTATTCCGCTCGGTCTTGACTTCAAGGCGGGCTCGTCCTTCTGCCCGAAATGCAAGCACGAATTAAAATGGTACGACCTGTTTCCGCTTTTTTCGTGGTTATTCCTTCGCGGCAAGTGCCGCTACTGCAGGGCGCCGATTTCCCCGATATATCCGATAGGCGAATCGGTCACGGGACTGATGTTCGTAGCGTCCTTTGTCTTCGGCACGAACTGTAAATTCTGTCTGTCGCTTTTAGGTTATTTTATGATTTGCGCGGCGCTGTTTGTGCTTTTCTGCATTGACTGGAAATATATGATGATTCCCGACTCAATGTGGGTGACGATTCTTGTCGGCGGTGTAGTGCTGTATATCGACACTCTGATTCATAACGGCTGGGACAAGAGCGAGCTTATTTCGCGTATTATCGGCGCACTTGCCGTAAGCGTACTGTTCTTCCTCGTTGACTATCTCAAGCCCGATTCGATAGGCGGCGGCGATATTAAGCTTATGTTCGCGGCGGGCTTTGCATTAGGCTGGGTTAAGACAATGTTCTCGCTGCTAATTGCTGGACTTGTGGGAACCGTTTTTCTGCTCGTCACGAATTCTCTTAAGAAGGAAAATATGAAAAAGCAGGTGCCCTTCGGTCCGCATCTTGCAGTCGGCATCTTTGTCGCAATGCTTTTCGGAGACCTGCTTATAAAGTGGTATATGGCAAAATTCGGAATCAAGATATAAACAATAAGCGGAGAGTATTCTCCGCTTGATTTTTAGAGTATGAGTAAAAAAGAAAACAATTTGATATGTCCCTACCGCAAGCGCTGCGGCGGATGTCAGCTGCTCAATATGAGCTACGCCGAACAGCTCTCGCATAAGCAGAAGACGGAAATCAGGCTTCTGGGCAGCTTCTGCCATGTGGACGAGATTATCGGTATGGAAACGCCGTATCACTACCGCAACAAGGCGCAGTATGCCTTTTCGTACTACGGCGGCAAGATACTCTGCGGCGTGTATCAGTCGTCAACTCATCGGGTTGTCGATATCGACTCATGCCTTATCACGACCGAAAAGGCGGACGAAATCGCACAGACCGTCAAGAAGCTGACGAAGAGCTTCAAGCTTAAAACCTACGACGAGAAAACGGGTCAGGGCTTTATGCGCCACGTACTCGTCAAGACGGGCTTCAGGTCGGGCGAGATTATGGTTGTGCTTGTCACGGGCACACAGGAATTCCCGAAAAAGCGCTCGTTCGTCAACGCACTTCTGAAGGCGCATCCCGAAATCACAACCGTAGTGCAGAACGTCAACAACCGCTTTACGAGTATGGTGCTCGGCGACAAAAGCACGGTGCTTTACGGCGACGGAAAGATAACCGAGGAGCTTTGCGGCCTTCGCTTCCGCATTTCACCGAAGGCGTTTTATCAGATTAACCCGATTCAGACGGAAATTCTGTACTCGAAGGCGCTTGAATTTGCCGCCTTTAAGGGCGACGAAACAATAATCGACGCCTATTGCGGCACGGGTACGATAGGACTTATCGCCTCAAAGAGCGTTAAAAAGGTTATCGGCGTTGAAATAAACCCCGACGCCGTGAGGGATGCAAAGGAAAACGCAAAAATTAACGGCATCAAGAACGCCGAGTTTTACACCGCCGATGCGGGCGAGTTTATGACGGCGCTTGCAAGGCAGGGCGAAAAGATTGACGCGGTTATAATGGACCCTGCGAGGGCGGGAGCGGACGTGCCGTTTCTCTCATCCCTCGTCAGCCTTTCACCGAAGAAGGTCGTGTACGTTTCCTGCAATCCCGAAACACTTGCACGTGATTTAAGGTATCTTGTCAAAAACGGCTATAAGGTGCGTAAAATCCAGCCCGTTGATATGTTCCCGCATACGGAGCATGTGGAGACGGTGGTATTGATGACAAGAAATTATGAAGTGTGACTGCTTAAGGAAAGGTCTTTGATTTGAGCTTCTTACGCTTGAAAGTGTGTCTGTAATTCAGGCACACAAATAGAATGAAAAATAAAACCACCTTACGGACGCTGTCCGAAGGTGGTTTTTAATTAATGCTTAAAGCAATTCTTTATTTGAAACGATAAAGGTGATTCGTTCCTCGAGTGTCGGGCCGCTGTGCGCGCGTCCGATTCCGCCGTGGTCGGGAGTAACGAGTATCAGCCAGTCCTCCTCGTTATACGTGGGCCTGCTTTCGATTGCGTCAAGCAGAGTTATTCCCGCCTTTTCCGAAAGTATAAGTGAATCCATGTATTTTTCGATACCGGGCGAGAAGCCGTTGCCGTGTCCCAGGGCGTCGGGGTATTCAAATATCGTGAATATGTAATCCGAGCAGTCGGGACTCTTAACGTCCTTCAAGGCATTTTCGAGCGTTCCGTCATCGTTTCCGGCGCGCAGATACAGCGCATTGATGCCCTTGCTTTCGGCGTATTCCTTTTCCAGACGGTAGGTCGATTCCTCTTCGGTGAAGTGACCGCCCCACGAAACATAGAAAGCCGTACTGTCCGTCAGCCCGTCCTCAACGAAGGCGAGAATCGAGCTTCGCGGCTCAACCTGCTTTACGGCATTGTTATAATATATCGTGCTTTCCTTCGACTGAAGACCCGTCAGCATCGCGCCCCAGCCGGGACCCGTGTCGGTTTCGTGAGCAATCGGCTGCGGATAGGGCGTGCCGCCCGCATAGGTGAAAATCGCGTGTCCGCCGTTTGCAAGCAACTTCTTTGCCGCGCCTGCCTCAACTGAGTCAAGATGAAGCAGCATATCCGTGCGAAGTCCGTCGTAGCCGAGTACGATGGCCTTCTTTTTCTTTTTGCCCTCGGGCAGGGGAGCCTTGAAATGCTTCTCGAGTATGTTATAGACAACCGTCTGCGGAAGAGCTGTTTCAAGGGTATTGTCCATAAAGCTTAACTTTTTCAGTGTGTCAAGCTGTGTGACAATTTCCTTGTTGGAAATAATGTAGGTAATGCGCTCCTGAAGCGTAGGTCCGCCGTGACCGCACTGATATCCGCCGTGATCGCTTGTGACAAGAATCAGCCAATCCTCCTCGCCGTAGGTCGGTCTGCTCATAACTGCATCGACGAAGTCCATACCTGTCTGCTCCGCCGATCTGAACGCCTGCATATATCCGGGCTTCTCGGGTAGATAGTCAACCTCGTGGCCGAAGTGGTCGGTGTATTCGAGAATACTGAAAATGAAGTCGGAGCAGTCGTCGGACGAAAGGTCGTCAAGCACGTTCTGCCGCGTGCCGTCGTCGTCCTTTGCACAGAGGAATTTACAGTTCAGCTGCTTTTCCTCGGCATAGTCCTTTTCCTTGAGGTAGGTTGCGCCTTCTTCGGAGAAATGTCCCTCCCACGAAACGCAGAATGAGCTTTTCTTAATCGCTCTGTCCTCAACGAGCTTGATTATCAGCGACTTGGGGTCAACTTCCTTGGTCGTGCCGTTGGAATAGATGCCGCTGTTCTGAGCCAGATTTGCCGTCAGCATTGTGCACCAGCCCGGAGCGGTCGAGGTGTCCTGAGTAATCGGCTCGGGGTAAGGCGCGCCGCCCGCGTAGCTGAAAACTCCGTGTCCGCCGTTTGCAATCAGATACTTGATTGCGCCTCTCTCAATGCCGTCGAGACAGTTGAGCATCTCGCAGGTGCAGCCGTCGTAGCCGATGACTATCGCCTTTTTCACCTTTTTGCCCTCGGGCAGAGGGGTGTAAAAATGCTGCATAACAAGCGCATACATTTCGCTCTGATTTATTGCGGTCTGCCAGGTGTTTTCGAGTATTTTTATGTTTTCAAGTTTTTCGGTGTAATTCATTGTATTTCTGCCTACTGTGCCGTTACGGGATCGGGTGAACCGCCGTCGTCCCCGTCGGAAACTGTTTCGAGATAATCTTCAACACGCTGCTTTCTGCGTTCAGCGAGTTCATAGTACATTGTTTCTCTCGTCTTCTTATTGATGGGCCACATGAACTTGGGAATAATTCCGAGTGCGCTCGTGACAAGCGGAACAACCGTACAAAGCGCGAACAGCCAGAACTTTGTTCTGTCGTCCTGCGTACCGATTTTAAGTCCCTGAACGTAACCGATTTTCTTCATAATCAGCGTACGCACTGTGCCCATGGCAACGCCCTGAAGTTTAAGCACAAGCCCTCGCGCGACGCCCGTGGTCGCCTCCATACGGTAGCCGTGCTTCCATTCGCAGTAGTCCATCGCCTCGTTCCAGAGGTCGGTGTTGATAACCTTGTTTACACCGAACAAAAGCTTCGAGAAGAATTCGCGGAAGCCGTATGCGACCAGCATAGGTTTAAGCTTCAGATAATTCTTATTATGCATACCGAACAGGAAGAATCCGAGCAATACCATATCGCCGTACATATCGGAACCCGCCCAGATTGCACGTGACGAAAAACGCTTGCGGACGGGAGCTACGAAGGCGTAGCTGATGCTGCCTACGGGGCCTGAAATACCGCTGACAAGCGCGAGAATCGTGTTGATCATCGACTTGCCGCCGTGAACGTCAATCCAGTAGTTGCGCTCATCCGAGCCGACGCCGAAGCCGCCGAGGAAGTCGGAAAGGCACATAAGCAATACGGGGTAGTTGGTAAAGATGGCTCTGAGACCTTCCTTTACGCTCGGGCGCTCAATCGACTGCGGAACACGTTCCCTTGAAATAAGGAAGAACCACAGCGTAAATGCGCATGAGATAAGCGCTGTTGAGGTACCCATACCTGCAAAAATGCTTCTCAGCGGAACGTTGAGCTTGCCCGTGGTAACCATATCGTACAAAAAGCACATTATGTATCCGGGCATATCCTCGCCCATCCAGCCTGTCAGCAGCTCGGCGAGGGTGATAAGCCTGATACGTTCATTCGGGTTGGGCGTGATTGTTGACATATATCCGCTTTTAGCGACGCTCGTAAACGTACCTGCCGTCTCGGTTATTACGTTGAAGGCAAAGTAGAATATCAGCTTCGGAACGAAGGTTGCGCCCGTGTTCGGGAAGAAATACGGTATAAACCAGAAAAGCAGACCGATAAGGGTAAGCGGAATCTGGAAGCCGACAAGGTAGGGTCTGAACTTACCGAGCCTTGTACGTGTGTTGTCGACCAGCGTCGCTATAACCGTATCGTTGATAACGTCCCATGCGCCGGTGAAGAGGTTTACGATGGCTGAAATGCCGAAGTCGATTTTAACTACGTCCCAGATGAAACGTTCTCTGAAGTTGTTGATGTGGAACGAGTTGGAGAAATCGTTGAACAGATAGGCAAGTGTTTCCTTGGAGCCAACATAGTTAAAGCTGCGGTAAACGTTTGCCTGCGCCCTGAGTTCTCTTGAGTTGTTGGCATGTACCTGCCCGCCTAATTTAGGGCTCATCTGTCTTCACCTCCAGGTCCGTAGCATAGACAGTGATACTGTCCGAGTAAGTGTGCCCGTCATATTCGAGTACTGCGGTAACCGTAACGGGCTTTTCCGATGCACCGACAACCTCCATAACGCCGTCGGCGTCAATATCGAGTATGCCGTCCTGAGACGCCGTGAAATTGATTTTGTAATCGTCCTTGGTAGTTTCCGAATTGACTCTTACCTCAAGCGGAAGCGCCAAGGTTCTGCCCGTCTGAAGGGCTAACTGCTTCTCGATAAAGCGAAGTCCGTAGCTGAATACGTCGATGCGTCTTGTCTTTTCAAGGGGAAGTTCCAGCTTTGCAGGTCCTTCCGATAGACGTTTGTAATCGTCCTTGAATTCGACTTGCGCCTTAACAGTGACATTTTGTCTAATCTCTATGTGTTCAAGCGAGTCGTCGGCATATCTGATTTTAAATTTTGCCGTAAAGCTTTCGGCTGCGATTTCGGCTGACGAGATGCTGAGGATTTCATCAAGCTGTTCTGCGACCGCCTTTTCGACCTCGCTTGAAAGCATCTCTTCGGTGTCAATCGCATCGGGCTTAAGCTCGAACGATATGTAGTAGTAACCGTCGTCGTTGGTTTCACCGTTTTCATCGGTAACACCCTTTTCAGCGGTGAAATCTATTATATCGTCCGACGTGAAACCGAGTTCGGGAGCTTTGTCAAGCTTGGTAACGGGAACGCTTTCAAGTGTCGGATACAACTCGCTGATTTTTCCCTGCGCCTGCTCAAGCGCCCTTGAGAACAGAGTGCTGTCAGCGTCGGAAAACGGCGTTTGCTTTTCCCCGCCGAGACTGATTCCCGTATGCTCGCTGATTTCCGCATCGTTACAGCTGACGCGTTCGGTAAACAGACCGTTTACGTAATCAAACGCTTCCTGCTTCGAAGCGGGCAGGGAGCTGACCGCAACTGTCTCGGGCGGTTCGGGAATTTCAAACTTAGGCTTGAGTATTTCCTTTTTAGCGTATATCGCAAGGCAGCCGAAAGCGGTACCCACGAGCGCCAGAATGCCTAAAACTCCGAGAAAAATCTTCATCGGTTTTTTCACTTTGCGCTCGCCTCCTCTTCCTCTTTTTTAGCCTTTTCCTGAATCTTAGCTTCAAGCTCAGCCTCTGCTTCCTCTTCCATTGCCTGCTGGAATTCCTTCATTCTCGTTGCGTATTCCTCTTCACTTTCGAAAATCGGCAACGACAAATCGTCGAGATTGACCTCGCCGGCTTTCACTTTTTTAAGAAGCTCTTTACGTTTCGGGTCGAATTCACGGTAAACCGGCTCAATACCTTTTCTGAGCATCTTGACGTTAATGAGCACCAGAATAAGATGAAGGGCAAAGCACGCAAAGCCTCCGAAGCCGACACTGAACTGTGCGTAGGGCGTGTCGGCGACTATTGCCGAATTGCAGACGAACGCGGCAATCTGAGCGCAGAGCGCGAGAACGCAGGCGACAACCGAGCAGTTTCTGAGCATTTTAGCTGTCTTATCAGGGCGCAAGAAGCTCAACAGATAGATGACGAACAGAACTACGTCAACTATTGCCAGAACTGCAAAAACTGCAGTCACGATAAGAGCGCCGAGTGTGGCGTTTTCAAAAAGCACACTCTTGAAGAAGTTCGGTAACGACAGCAGAAGGCCGTCTGAATACGCGCTTATTAGACCTATCAGTCCGACCGATAAGCTTTCACCGTAAAACGGAAGCTTATAGCTGACCGAGCAGAAGGGAATCATCATCGCGCAGATTGCGCCGACGAGAAATACCATTCTGAATATTGCAGGCAGACTTCCGATAAAAACTGCCTTGACTCTCGCTACGAGCATACGCAAAACCGCCGATTCAAGCTCGGTACGCTTTGCGTCGCGTTCCAGCAGATAGTCCTGAGTATAATACAGAATATTAACTCCGCAGTGCCTGCAGTTCGGTTTCAAGTCATAAAACGGTATCTCGCCGCCGCATTTTGGACATTTCATTTATCCCTTACTCCTTTCCTCAGAATTATTTTAAGCTGAATTTAATTTCATCATCGTCGCCCGTTCTGCAGTTATACAGAAAATCCTGAGCCATTTCCCTCAGCGACGAGCCTTCGGGAATTAAGTTCTTTACGGGCTTTATGTTAAATCGGTTAACTATTCTGTCGGCACGCGCCGCAAGACCGTCGAGTGCCTTATACTCTGTCGTATTGGGCGTAAACGGGGCGTTGCCCGTGAAGATGTGCCTGAGAATCTCATAGGCTGCATCAATCACTTTTTTACTCTTTGCTTCCTGCTTTTCTGCAGGGGTTAACTTCTTCCATGCCCTGCCGAGCTTCGCGGCAGTTGAGAGGTTAAGCTTAAGCACCTTTTTTGCCAGCATTCGTATGAGAGTTTTGTGCTTTTTAAGCTTATCTGTCGGCAGATAGCCCTCGGCAAGCTGCAGGAAGCTGTCAAAATCACTTGCCGCAAGCGGAATAAGCTTTTCCCAGATGCCGGGGAAATTGAGATGATACAGATATTCGTAAGCGGATTTGCCGCCCGTGTCAATACCGTTGAGCGTATCGATGCCG
>JAEEGI010004312.1_pt1 | contig 33399 bp, 22 predicted proteins | sample 8958751 | NCBI WGS metagenome assembly JAEEGI01 (sample SAMN16246545, study PRJNA631951) | gut metagenome | biome: gut microbiome; feature: rumen; material: KS-attached | host: Bos | place: Iran: Karaj | collected 2018-10
CACCCATTTAGTACCCAAAGTGACGGATTCCTTTCACGGAAAAATGCAAAATAATGTTAAACCTTGATGAGGGCTGTTTCATACATGTTCAGTTTCGGCCGCAAAGATACTAAAAAAATACAATATTTAGTGCTGTATCGCAGAAAATGTCACATCAGTCAAGATACTTTGTGAAACACCCACCCTGATTGATTGAGAACCCTTTAGATAATAGAAAAGCGAAAGGGTGGGTGTTGCTTAAACACTCACCCCAACACCTACCCCAACACTCCACCAGACATCCATCCCTCAGGTTTAGGCTGCCTTGAGTGGAATCACCTTGTAATACGTCTGGTTTCCGTGCGTCTTACCCTCGAAGCCGAGTTCCTTCATCGCCATTCCCAGATGGATCTTCGTGCTGTGGTCGTTCTTAATCGAAGGATACTTATGACGGATCAGGCTCACAATCTCACCGCTCTTCATACGGATGCCTTGCTCACCCTCCTTAGGTTTGCGGATGCAGGCCTCAATCACCTCTGCAATATCCTTCTGCTCCATGTAATTCAGGTTCAGTTCCTGAATACGTGCCACCTGCTGATTGTTAAACCAGTAGGGAGCCTTCAGGTCTTTCACCTCATGAACCACCTGTGCATAGAGCTGCTGATAGTCGATCTCACCAGAATTATCGATATACAGCCCTTCAGGAATGGTCAGACAGATGTATCGACGGCTACCCGTTGCATCCGACAGCGGATGAGGATTGTTGGTCGTCGCCACAAACGAGGCATAGCGAGGTCGGTCATCCTGCGAGGCACCATAGATAGGACGTCCGTTCACCTTACTCTTCGAGAGCGTCTGCTTCAGAGCCGCATGCTGAGAGGGGCGGATGGCATTCAACTCGTCGAGGTTGACAATCAGATTGTTCGTCAAGGCCATCTCCTTATCGAACTTGTTCGAGAGGTTCAAGTGATCCAAGTAATACACACGAAGTTCTGGAGGCAGCAGGCGGGCCACGAAGGTGGACTTTCTTTGAAAAAATGGCAAAATGAGGCGAAGGGTGGGTGTTAGGGTGAGTGTTTGGTTAGGTCTTTGGTGGAGTGTTTGCATATCACCTACCCTAGTGCAATCCTAGTGTCTATCGATGTTCCTGACGATTGGGTGGAGTGTATATAGGTTTCTCTGAAGCCTTGTATTTTGAAACAAGTCCATCGCCTCGATGATAAAGAGCCGTTTATCCATTGATAAGAAGGTGCCGGATTGTTCCCTTTAAGAGCAACAATTATTCCCACACTGGGAATGAAATGTTCCCACCGTGGGAATGAAACGTTCCCAGTGTGGGAATAAATAGCGAGCCGTAGGCTGACAAAAAGCCAGCTAGGCAGTCATGATGTTCGCTTGTTAATAGTCGAAGTCCCAATCCGTAACGTAGTGGTCGAACTGGATACCCTCGATGCTTCCAAATTTGGCAAGAATCGTCAAAATCTCTTCCTGCTCCTTTGGTGAAAGCTTATTCTCACCATGATGAACCCAGTACACAAAAGGGTCGGTTCTCACTGTGTAATTTTACCCCGACACTAAAGGGGCTTTAGTATGATAGTAAAGGGGGTTTAGTGTCATAGTAAAGGGCATCGACCTTCAAGGGGGGCAGCAGGGGCAGGAAAAACATGGAATAATAAAAAATAAATCCCTAAATCATGTGAATTACAATTTAGTAATTTAGGGATTTATTTTTCACGGTCGTAGGAAACTGCTGCCCCTGCTGCCCCCCAAAAGGCAACTATTTCTTTCTATTTCTTGCTTTTGTAGAATTTCTCGAGGGTGCGGTAGGCGTTCTCTCGTTCTGGAGAGGCGACCTCCTTGGATTCTACGTCGATCTTCATGACAGGCGCTGCATCGAGATTTTTCTTGGTGATGGCCGTCCACTCACAGGAAGAACCGTTGGAACTCGGATTCGAAGTTGGGGGTGAGGATGGACTGTCCGATGGCAGAGCGGATCTCGTCGAGGGTCCAGAAGCGGCCCCCATCGAGTTCTTCGGCAGAAGGGGTGACAGGGCCGTCGTAGACGGTGCGGTTGACATAGACCAGCTCCCGCTCGCGACGACTGTCGAAGACATACAGCCCCACCCGCTTCGGCTGGAAATCGGTGATGCCGAGTTCTTCGCGCACCTCACGCAACAAGGCCTGTTCAGGCGTCTCGCCATAATCGATATGCCCGCCCACACTGGTATCCCACTTGCCCGGCTGGATATCCTTCCACTCAGGACGGCGCTGCAGATAGACCTCGCCACGGGAATTGAACACATGGAGATGGACCACCGGATGGAGCAGACGGGAACCGTTATGACACTCGCCACGGGTGGCAGAGCCCACCACCGTGCCGTTCTCATCGACTAAAGGGAAACGTTCCTCGCTATTGTCTTTCATACCTTACTCATATTATTTGACCGTGCAAAGATAGGGAGTTTTTGCGAAAGCGCCAAACATTCGGCAGAGGTTTGTTTGGAGATAACGGGAAAATTAACTATCTTTGCAGCAGATTTTTAACACAACACATAATGAATAAGCTAACAATGATGTGCATGACCGCAGTTTTAGCAGGATGCAGCGCTGCAACGGATATGGAGCAGCAGATTGATGAACTCTACGGCAAGATGTCGCAGGAAGAGCGCATTGCCCAGTTGAGGAGTATGTATATGGATGAACTGTTCGACGAGCAGGGGAAGCTGGACGAGGCGAAGTGCCGCGAACTGATTCCCAACGGCATCGGACACTTCTCGCAGTTCTGTATGCAGCAGCCCAGAGACCCCAACGAGCTGCGCGACCGTGCGGCAGCCGTGCAGGATTGGCTGATAAAGAACACGCCCAACGGTATCCCTGCTCTCCTGCATGAGGAGGTGCTCTCGGGTGTGAACACCCTGGGCTCGACCATCTATCCACAGCAGATAGGTCAGGCCTGTTCGTTTAATCCTGAACTGGCAGAACAGAAAACCGTCCAGACCAGTACCGCCCTGCGGAAGATGGGCGGTGTGCTGGCCCTCTCGCCGATGGTCGACGTGTGCCGCATCCCCTCGTTCAACCGTCTGGAAGAGTCGTATGGCGAGGATGGCTACCTGTCGGCAGCGATGGGTGTGGCCTTTGTAAAAGGTCTGCAGCAAGACGACCTGAAGAAGGGCGTGGGTGCCTGTTCGAAGCACTACCTGGGCTATGGCGGCGGCGGTGATGCCGAAGAGAAGGTGCTGATGGAAGAGATACTGCTGCCCCACGAGGCGATGATCCGACTGGCGGGCAGCAAGGTGGTGATGCCGGGCTACCACGCCATGAGGAGCGAAGGAAGTGAAAAGGGAAAAGTGAACAGTGAACAATTTGCTACCGCAGAAGTAGAGAACGTCAAGTGTGTAGCGAACAGTTGGATACTGCAGGATATTCTGCGCGATTATGTGGGTTTCGACGGGATGGTGGTGAGCGACTATACTGCCATAGACCAACTGCCGCTGGAAAGTGAAAAGGGAGAAGTGAACAGTGAACAATCTGCTACCGCTGCTGTTGTGCAAAAGGCGGCGATGGCGATCAATGGGGGTAATGATGTGGACTTCCCACACGGTGCCAACTACAAGTATCTACAGGAAGCCATCGACCAGGGACTGGTGAAGCCCGAGGTGCTGGAGCGTGCCGTGAAGGACGTGCTCCGTCAGAAGTTCCGTGCAGGCCTGCTGGACAAGGATGCCTATCTTTACAGCAAAGAGGATATCAAGCTCGATTCGCAAGCTGAGCGCCTGACGGCCTACCTCATCGCCATGCAGTCGGTTGTGCTGCTGGAGAACAATGGCATTCTCCCGTTGGGAAGTGAAAAGGGAAAAGTGAAAAGTGAAAAGTTGAACATCCTCGTGACGGGGCCGAATGCCAACTCGATCTGGGCGATGTGCGGCGACTATACCTATCCCGCCATGTCGTACTTCTGGAAGAAGATGGAGGATGTGGCCGACCGTGACAATCCCTTTATCGTCAAACTGCTGGATGGCATGATGGCTCAAAAGCCCGTGGATGTCAACATCCTCTATTCGCGCGGCTGCGACTGGACTGAGGACATCGAGACGAAATACTCGGAGCTGGGCGATGAGCGCGCCTGGGAGTATGAGATCCTGCACCGTAAGGTGGATTCGGGCGAGAAGGCCGACAAGGCAGAGGCCCTCAACATGGCCAGTCAGGCTGATGTGATCGTGGCTGCCATGGGTGAGAACGTGATGCTCTGCGGTGAGAACCGCGACCGTCAGGGACTCCGTCTGCCAGGCAAGCAGGAGCAGTTCGTTGAGGAACTGATCAAGACGGGCAAGCCTGTGGTGCTGGTGATGTTCGGTGGCAGGGCCCAGGTGGTGTCGGGTCTCGCAGAGAAGTGTGCTGCCGTGATCCAGGCCTGGTATCCCGGTGAGGAAGGCGGCAACGCCCTGGCAGATATTCTTTATGGCAAGATATCGCCCTCAGGCAAGCTCAGCGTGAGCTATCCGAATACGGAGATCAACGAGCCCATCTGCTATAACAGTTCGACAGAGAAAGACCCACGGGTGCAGTGGCCCTTCGGCTACGGTCTGAGCTATACCAGATTCGACTATGCGAACCTGAAGATAAACGGTGAGGCCAAGACCTCTGACGAGAGCATCACCCTCTCGTTTGATATTAAGAATACTGGTAAGATGGCAGCCGACGAGGTGGCACAGATCTACATCTCGCCCACGACGGATGACCAACAGATCCGCCCCATCCAGCTGCAGGGTTTTGCCCGCGTGACACTCCAGCCGGGAGAGACCCAGACGGTGAACGTCAAGCTGTGGACGGAGCAGTTCGGATTCTTCAGCAATAATGGCCAACGCCAATGGAACATCCTGCCCGGAAAGTTCATTGTCAAGGTGGGTGCCTCTTCGACAGACATCAGGCTGCAGCAGGACATCACGCTGAAGGGCGAACCCGTGGTGAAGCCCATCCGCGAACACTATCTATCGGTTACGAAATAGATAGGTGGCGAGGAAGCCGATGAGGAAGATGGTGGTGGTGCCGAGCACGATGGCCAGGTAGCCATGCAGGTGAACGCCCGGCAGATGCCACATATCGGCCAAGGAAATCCAAGCTATCACAAGTACACCGCACACGCAGCCAAGCAGGGCTGCGGTGCGGTTGATTTTTTGTGGGATACAGCCCAGCAGGAACAATCCCAGCATACCGCCGGAGAAGATGCTCGACAACGTCCACCAGGCATCGATGATGCTCTCCACACTCAGCATGGCAATCGCCACGATGATGCCCAGGACACCCACGATGGCACTCGAGATGCGGAGCACGGCCAGATGATGACGGTCGGTGGCACGACGGAAGAACGGCTTGAAATAGTCGGTCAGTACGATGGTGGCGGCTGAGGTGACGCTGGTGGAGACGGTACTCATGCCAGCCGCGAAGATAGAGGCGATGAGCAATCCCCGCAAGCCCACCGGCAACTCCGACACGATGAAATGCGGAAACACATAGTCGGGCTTTGCTGCTATCTCAGCAGGCAGCAGCTGCGGATTGGCCGTGTAGTAGCTGTAGAGGGCCGAGCCGATGAGGAAGAAAAGGGCCGAGACGGGGATGAAGAGATATCCGCCGAAGAGTGCCGAGAAACGGGCATCGCGGTCGGTCTTGGCTGCATGATAACGCTGCACATAGTTCTGGTCGATGCCGTAGTTCTGGAGATTGATGAAGATGCCATAGATGAGGCATACCCAGAAAGTGGACTTGGTCAGGTCGAGGGAGAACTCACCCAACGAGAACTTATTGCCCGCGGGGGCATTAATGGCAAGGTCGAATGCCTGCATGGGACCTTCGGGCATGCGGAAGAGCAACAGGCAAAGACAGAGCACAGCACCACCGATGAGGATGATGCCCTGGATGGCATCGGCCCAGATGACCGCCCTCAGACCGCCCAGCATGGAATAGATGATGATACCGACGGAGGTGAGGATGATCACCGTATGGATGTCCCACCCCATGAGGATATACATCGGTACGGCGAGCAGATAGAGGATCGAGCCCATACGGGCAATCTGCGTGAGCAAGTAACAGGCAGAGGCATACAACCGCGCCCAGGCACCAAACTTCTCCTCGAGGAAGGTATAGGCCGACACCGAACCGCTTTTGCGATAGAACGGCACGAAATACCTGGCGGCGAAATAGCTCGCGATGGGGATGCTGAGGGAGAAGACAAACGCATTCCAGTCGGCAGCGAAGGCCTTACCGGGATAGCCGATATAGCTGATGCTCGACACATAGGTGGCAAAGATCGACATGCCCACCACCCAGCCGGGAATGGAATGGCCCGCAGAAGTGAACTCATCGGCAGAGCTTCCCTTCCGGAAGAAGCTACAGCCGAACACCACCACGCCGAGGGTAAAGACCAGGAAGACTATGAAATCTATTGTATGCATAGTTTGCCGTTTTCGAGGGGGAAGGCGGCGAGGGCCTGACGGATGCGGTCACGTTCGGGCGCATCGAACTTATAGAACGGTGAGGCCACGAAGTCATCGTTGATGATGCCTAAGAGAGAGAGGGCACACTTCAGCCCCTTGAGATAGCTGGAACCATGTTTACCGACGGTATAGATGGAGGTAGAGATCTGCATGATATACTGCTGGAGCTGGCGGACACGGGTGAGGTCACCCCCACGGGCAGCATCGTACATGGCCACATAGAGCTCAGGGAACATGTTGGCACCGCCGTTGATACCCCCATGAGCACCCATCAGCACACACTCGCCGGTGATCTCCTCAGGACCCACGAGCATCGCGAAGTCGCTACGCTCCTGCATCTTGTACATCACCGACTGGAAATAGACGGCGTTGGCCGAAGAGTCCTTAAAGCCGATGACCTGCGGATTCCGGGCTATACGGCGCACGGTGTCAGGCGCAAAACTCACCTTGACATGAGAGGGCATATTATAGAGGAACACCGGCAACGGCAACTGCGGCACCAGCTCCTCGTAGAACTGTGCCAGTTCAGGCTGTCCTGTGGCGAAATAATAAGGCGGGGCACTCACTACACCGTCGGCACCACAGTCGGCAGCCACCTTTGCCAGGCGGATGCTCTCCACGATGCTGGTGTCGGTGATGCAGGCCAGCAGCGGCAGGCGACCGTGATTGATGCGGCACGACTCGCGGATCATCTGTTTGCGGACATCGTAACTCAGGCTCTGTTCCTCGCCGGTAGTGCCGAGGATGAACAGACCATGAACGCCTCCTGCTATCAGGTGTTCTATCAAACGTTCGAGACTCTCGATGTCGAGTGTCTCATTATCTTTCAAGGGGGTTACAAGTGGCGGGATGATGCCACAAAGGGGATTACTATAATTCATAATTAATAATTCATAATGCATAATAATGACGCCAAAGGGGGCGTTTTGTAACGTTCTGAGGGGTACAAAACAGGGACTTTGGAGTCTTTATAATAAATAAATCAACTTTCGCATGATAATAAACGACCGCAGATTTCATAGATATCACAGATTGAAGTGGCTAAAGCCACGATTATTTTGGATTTCTCAGATACTAGCCTTGTGTAGTGTCTGTGCATGGAGCCAGGATTATGAGACCCACCGCCAGTATCTGAGCGGTCACGGCTGTGACGATATGGTGCAATGGGATTTCCAATGCTCCGACGGGCGTAACAGCGGGAAATGGACGAAGATCGGTGTGCCTTCGTGCTGGGAACTGCAGGGTTTCGGCACCTATCAGTATGGTATGCGATTCTATGGGAAAGCCACCCCGGAGGGTATTGCCGACGAGAAAGGACTGTACAAGACAACGTTTACACTGCCCAAGGCATGGGAAGGCTGGCAGATACAACTGGTGTTTGAGGCCGTCTTCACCGATGCCAATGTGACCATCAACGGCCGGAAGGCCGGCAACGGGCTCTATCAAGGAGGCTTCACCCGTCACACCATCGATGTGTCGGACCGTGTCTTCTTCGGCAGCAAGAAGAACCGTCTGGAAGTAGAGGTGTCGAAAGAGAGTGCCAACCCTCAGGTGAATCTGGCTGAGCGCAGGGCCGACTACTGGAACTTCGGTGGCATCTGGCGTCCAGTCTTTATCATCGCCAAGCCAGCCCGGAATATTCAAAGAGTGGCCATCAATGCCAAGGCCGACGGCTGGTTTACGGCCGATGTGTTCCTGAATCAGGCCATGCCGGGTTATAGTGTAGAGTGTAGAGTGGAAAGTGGAGAGTGTAGAGATTGCTACCGCTCCAACCCTTTCCCCGTAATGAGCGACAATGCGCAGATAAAGTTCATCGCCAACAATCCCAAGCTGTGGAATGCAGAGCAGCCAAACCTCTATACTGCCGTTTTCACGCTGAAGGATCAGGAGGGCAAGACCGTCCATGTGGAGCGTCAGAAGTTCGGTTTCCGCACGATAGAATACCGCCACTCGTATGCCGGAGACGATGGGGATGGTGTATATATCAACGGGCAGAAGGTGATTATGAAGGGTGTGAACCGTCACTCGTTCCATCCTGAGAGTGGCCGCACACTGTCGAAAGTGAAGAACATCGAGGACGTGAAGCTCATCAAGTCGATGAACATGAATGCCGTGCGACTCTCCCACTACCCTGCCGATCCGGAGTTCCTGGATGCCTGCGACTCGCTGGGACTCTACGTGGAGTGCGAGCAACCTGGCTGGCATCAGGCTCACGAGACAGTGGTGGGTTCGCAGATAGTGGAAGAGATGGTGACACGCGACGTGAACCATCCCTCGATCATCTTCTGGAGCAACGGCAATGAGGGAGGCTTCAACTATGAGCTGGAGTTGGTCTTCAAGAAGCTCGATCCCCAGCAGCGCGTGGTGCTCTATCCCTGGGCCAATCGCAACGGTTTTGAGACCAAGCACTATCGTTCATGGGGCGAGACCGCCGACTATATGCGCCAGAAGGAGATCTTCATGCCGACGGAGTTCCTGCACGGTCTCTATGATGGTGGACATGGCGCAGGACTGAAAGACTACTGGCGACTGATGATGTCGAATCCCCGTTGTGCCGGCGGATTCCTCTGGGACCTGATGGACCAAGCCGTTGTCCGTACAGACAAGAACGGCATACTCGATCCTGTGGGCAACTTCGGCAGCGATGGTATTGTAGGCCCTCACATGGAGAAGGAGGGCTCGTTCTATACAATCAAGGAGGTATGGAGTCCTGTGCGAGTGATGTATTATGACAGCAACCACTTCAATATAGAGAACTGCTACAGTTTCACCAATCTGAAAGACTGCCAGTTCAGCTACAGGCTGCTGAAGATGCCTGCATACGGAGAGAAAGATGTGAAGGTGATCAAGACCGTAAAGCTCACATCACCAGATGTTGCACCAGGAGAGAGAGGTAAGCTGAAGATCGAACGGACCGATGCCGATGTGATAGAGTTGACAGCCACAGACCCTCATGGTCAAGAGATATTCACATGGACCCACAGGAATCTGATAAAGGCAGGCAATTTTAACAAGAACCAGCTTCGCAACAACACGCAGCCATTCTCATATACAGAGAATACCGACCAATTGCAGATTCAGCAGGCCAACCGGCAATATACATTCAGCAAAAAGACCGGTATGCTGATGGGAGTGCGTGTAAGCGACAGACAGCTGTCGTTCGGCAATGGTCCCCGTTTTGTGGCTGCCAAACGTGCTGACCGTTCGCAGGATGGTTTCTATAACCACGATGACAAGCAGGCATTCCAGAAAAAGACCGAGTATTCAGAGTATGCCGATCAAGGTGCTTTCAACGGCTTCGCCATCGACGACAGCACGCTTGTTGTCAACTATCTGCATGGTACCATCCACAAGGTCACCTGGCGGTTCCTGGCCGATGGCGGTGTGTATATGAACGTAGACTACGACTTCAATGGTGTCGTCGACCTGATGGGTATCTGCTTCGATTATCCTGAGTCGATGGTGAAGAGCAAGCAATGGGTGGGCAAAGGTCCCTATCGCGTCTGGCAGAACCGTCAGGAAGGCCCGCAGTATGGTTATTGGCAGAATGACTACAACGACCCCATTCCCGGTGAGTCGTGGGAGTATCCTGAGTTTAAGGGCTATTTCTCGAACGTAGCCTGGATGAAACTGAATACGACCGAAGGGCAGTTTGGTCTGGAAGTCCTGAACGGAAAGATAGGTGTCTATACGCCTCGTGACGGCCGCGACCATATCCTCTACAACCTGCCTGAGACGGGCATCTCTATTCTGAGGGCCATCCCTGCCGTCCGCAACAAAGTGAACACGACAGACCTCAACGGTCCTTCCGCCCAACCCTACTGGAGCAAAGGAAAAGGAAGCATCAGTGCCATCATACATTTTGACTCATGAAAAGATTCGTCACTACGCTTGTGCTTTTATTTTGCATTTTGCATTATGCATTATGCATTAACAAGCCCTGGACATTCTGGTACTGGATGTATGGAGCTGTCAGCGAACAGGGCATCAAGGCCGACCTGCAGGCAATGAAGGATGTAGGCCTGGGCGGGTGTTATCTGATGCCGATCCGTGGGGCTGCAGAACATCCTGAGTACGAAGGGAAAGCTGATGCCTTGAGTGAGAACTTCTGGAAATTGGTGGATTGTGCTTTAGGGCAAGCCGATTCCTTAGGTTTAGGAATGGGCATCCACATTTGTGACGGCTTTGCCTTAGCAGGCGGTCCTTGGATATCGCCAGAAGAATCAATGCAGAAAATAGTCTTCTGCGATACCGTTGTCAGTGGAGGAAAGCACCATTTCTCAATGTCCAAGCCTCAGCACTATGAAAACTACTACGAGGATATCGCGGCATACGCCATACCTGTCGACCAACAGATGCCTGGTGGCCATCACCTCAGCTATTCAACTCAAGTGACGATCAATGCGAAGGGAGTGATCTGTGCTGATGAACCTTGCTGGATTCAGTATGAGTTTGACGAGCCAACTTTGGTCCGCAATATCGAGATAGAGCCGTCTGGCACAAATATCCAGTGCCAGAGACTGAAGGTAACAGTCTCTGACGATGGTGTGTTCTTTCATCCTGTCAAGCAGTTCACACCACCTCGTCAAGGTTGGCAGAACACGGGCTATAACACCACGTTCTCCATTCCTCCGACTACAGCTAAGTATTTCCGTTTCGAATGGACACCAGAAGGTTCAGAGCCTGGTGCAGAGGATTTGGATGCCGCCAAGTGGAAGCCAGTCCTGCGATTGAAGGGCATCAAGTTCTATAGTTGGGCGCTTATCGACAACTGGGAAGGAAAGGCAGGCTATGTATGGCGTATCGCTCCCGAAGCCACTGAGGACGATTTGCCCTTTACCGATTTCCTGCGCCCCACAGACGTTATCCCTTTCCTGATGAAAGGCGACATCGCGGACATCGACCTGCCAGAGGGTACTTGGCGCATTCTCCGCATGGGACACACAAGTACAGGACATACCAATGCGACTGCAGGTGGGGCAAAAGGATTGGAGTGCGACAAGTTCTCGAAGAAAGCAGTAGAGAAGCAGATTGACAACTGGTTCGGACTGTTTATGAAACGCCCTAACCACAAAACCATCCAATACCTGCATGTGGACTCCTGGGAATGTGGCTCGCAGAACTGGAGCCAGAACTTTGCCCAGGAGTTTGAGCGGCGCAGAGGCTATGACATTCTGCCTTTGTTGCCCATCTATGCAGGTGTGCCCATGAGAGGTGGCGAAGAGACATTGCGGGATATCCGCAAGACCATCAATGAACTCATCAACGAAGTGTTCTTCGCTACGGTTGCTCAGAAGGCTCGTGAATATGGTGTGCAGCTCTCCGCTGAGAGTGTCGCACCCACGATGGTCAGCGACGGTATGGAGCATTACAGATATGTGGATATGCCGATGGGCGAATACTGGTTGAATTCCCCCACCCACGACAAGCCCAACGATATGCTCGATGCCATCAGCGGGGCTCACGTCTATGGTAAGAATATCGTGCAGGCCGAGGGCTTTACAGAGGTGAGAGGTGTCTGGGATGAGACCCCTGCGAGCATCAAGGCTCTTTTGGACAGGAACTTCGCCTTAGGCATGAACAGGCTCTTTTTCCACGTGAATACCCACAACCCTTGGCTCGACCGTAAACCTGGTATGACCCTCGATGGAATAGGCCTTTTCTTCCAGCGCGACCAGACCTGGTACCCTGAGGCTAAGCCCTTCGTGGATTATATCACCCGCTGTCAAACATGGCTACAGAAAGGGCGTCCCGTTGTTGACATTGCTGTCTATACAGGCGAGGAAATACCTAGTCGTGCCTTCACCCCAGACCGCCTTGTGACTATGTTGCCTGGTTTGTTTGGTGCGGAGCGTGTAGTTTCTGAAAACAAACGACTGGCCAATGTCGGCCAGCCCATGGAAGAATCACCCGTCGGCGTACGCCATTCCGCTGGAATCCTCGACTTGAAAGACTGGATTAATCCACTTCATGGCTATCAATACGACTCGATGAACAAAGATGCCCTAACTCGCTGGTTAGATGATATGGAAGACCCGAAAAACTATTATATCCCCCGATATCATGTCCTTGTCATTCCACAAGGAATACACATAAGCAAAGAAACGCAGCAGATGATAGAGAAACTAAGAGGCTATGGTATCACCATCATTGATAAGCCTTACAAGGAGAATACGCTACCCAATCTGCAGCCCGATGCTGTCCTGCCTGACGGCATCGCATTTACCCACCGAAAGAATGGGTCATCCCACTACTATTTCCTGAGCAACCAAACCGACAGTGTACGAATATTCAGAGCCAAATTCCGAATAGGTCATAGAATAAGCACAATAATTGACCCCGTGAGCGACAGACTGTTGTCGTTCCATCAGGAAAGAGAAGGCGATTACTGTTGCATCGACATCACACTTCCCAAATATGGGTCGCTCATCGCCATGAGCGGAGTCTTGTTTACAGACACATGGACTTCGAGCCAACATTTCTCAGAATCGCGACCTATTGGTGACCATCTGACGTGGAATATTATTTTCCGCGAAAACGGGGAATACATGACAACAAATCGGCTTTTCGACTGGACCCAAAGCGATAATGACAGAATCAAGTATTTCAGCGGGCATGCTCGTTATAAGACCACATTCCGCATGAAAAAACACGATTTGGAACATTGCACATGGTGGTTGCAGCTGCCAGATGTTAAGGATTTAGCTCACATTTGGCTCAATGGCAAGGACATGGGTATTGTCTGGACTGATCCCTACATGGTAGAATTGGGGAAGCAACTTCGGTCTGGCAAGAACATATTGGAAATAGAAGTTGTGAACACTTGGCACAATGCCTTACGCGGTATGGATGCCGGAAAGACTCCATACGAAGATATATGGACTAATGCAAAATATCGGTCCAAGGGTGATGAACTCCTACCGTCAGGACTTCTGGAAACCCCTCTGCTGCTTAAAGAGGACTATCACCCGCTTAGGGCCATCTTTGAAAAGTAAAACAAATAAAATAGCTATATGAAAAGACTACAGACAATGCTTCTTGTCATCTGTGTAACTATGTCAGCACTGGCAAAAGTCAGACTGCCTCAGTTCTTTAGCGACAATATGGTATTGCAACAACAGACAGACTGTAACATCTGGGGCTGGACAGAGGCTGGAAAAAAAGTTATTGTCCTGACCTCTTGGGATAAGAAATCGTATGCTACCACTGCCAACAAAGACGGTCGCTTTCAAGTCAAAGTCAAGACTCCAGAGGCTGGTGGGCCTTACGAAATCACCTTTAAAGATGGGGAAACGATATCGCTGAAAAACATTCTTATTGGAGAAGTATGGATTTGCTCGGGCCAGTCAAACATGGAGATGCAGATGAAGGGCTATAAGGCCCAGCCCGTAGAGGGTGCCACAGAAGAATTGCTCTCCTGCAATGACAACGACCTGCGACTGTTCTATGGCAAACGATTAGCATCACTGGAGCCTCAGCAGGATCTCTCAGGTTCTTGGCTGCCTGCAAATGCAGCCAGTGTCCGTGAGTTCTCTGCGACGGCCTATTTCTTCGGCAAGGCACTAAGGAAGACCTTAGGCGTTCCTGTGGGATTGATATGTACGGCTTTCGGAGGTTCTGCCTGCGAGGCCTGGATGCAAGCAGATTGGTTGAAAGCATTCCCAAAGGTTCAGCAGACCATCACAGAGGAAGATGTGAAGAAATTGCAGCAGCGTTGTCCGACAGCGCTCTATAACGGGCAGTTGAAACCGCTTATCGGCTACGGCATCCGAGGAGCTATCTGGTATCAGGGTGAGGACAATGTGCCACGCTACGATTTCTATGCACCGTTGATGGCTCGCATGATCCAAGGATGGCGTTCAGAATGGAAACAGGGTGATTTTCCCTTCTACTATTGTCAGATTGCACCTTTCGATTATAGTGTCACAGACTGGGCGCTTTACAATAGCGCTTTGCTTCGCGAACAGCAACAGAAGGTGGAAACAATGGTCGACAACTGTAGGATGGCTGTTCTGATGGATACAGGCATCAAGGATGTCATCCATCCTCGCAAGAAACGGTTGGCAGGAGAGCGGCTCGCCATCCTCGCCCTTAGCAATACCTACGACATAAAGGGTCTGCCCGACTTTGCCAAATACAAAGAAGTAGAGTTTAAGAACGATACAGCTGTGGTGGCTTTCGACCGTTCGAAAGAATGGGTCTATTTCGAAAACGGCTCAACGTCTGAGAACTTCGAGGTAGCTAGCTCTGATAAGGTTTTCCATCCGGCTACGAAAGTCTGGGTCAACCGCAATCGCGTCTATGTGATCTGCAACGATGTGAAGAAGCCTGTAGCAGTACGTTATGCTTTCAAGGACTGGGTGGTGGGCGACCTCATGCACGATGGTCTGCCCGTATCTTCTTTCCGTTCAGACAATTGGTAAACAATAATGAAAAGACTACTCTCCATTCTCTGTCTTCTGAGTGCGTTCGCCGCCATCCGCGCCGACTATACCCCACGCGATTATGTCTGGACCTCGCAGAGCCGCAACTCCAGTGAGTCGATGCCCTGTGGAGGACATGATATCGGCATGAACGTATGGGTGGAGAATGGTGATATACTTTTCTATATCCAACAGAGCGGTTGGTTTGATGAGAATAATACCCTCCTGAAAGCAGGCCGCTGGCGCCTTCACTTCGATGGCAAGCCCTTTGACGGCAAAGACTTCGAGCAACGGCTTAGTCTTGATGAAGGAGCCATCACTATCAAAGGTAGCGGTACGGAGGTCAGGATCTGGGCAGATGTCTTCTCCCCCGTTGTGTTTGTGACAATGGCATCGACACATACCGAACGGGCCACGCTCAGTTATGAGAGCTGGCGCTACAAAGACCGTCCTGTGACAAAGGTCGAATGCCAACAATGCTCATATAAATGGATATTGCCCAAGGACTGCACAACTTTCGCCGATAGCATCAAGGCAGACGGCGACAAACTCACATTCTCGCATAAGAATCGCGAAAAGACCGTCTTCGACTTCACCGTCAGTTACGAGCATCTCGATGCCATCAAAGACAGCCTTTACAATCCCATCGGCGGATTAGAAATGAGAGGCGTGATGTATGCACCTGGTTTTCACTATGCTGGAACCACGACAGATATCTATGCAAGTACAGACTATCAGGCATGGAACTACTCTTGCGACAATCTGCGCACTTCATGTGTGATGATTGACCTGCGCTACCTTAACCACAAGCTCTATGAGGATACGGTTGTTGACGGCTGCGGCACCGTAGCCCCATACGCCTTCCCAACATTGAAAACCAGCGACTCACGCAAGCGTAGCGCCCAGTGGTGGCATAACTACTGGCAGCACAGTTGGATTGAGAGCGACACACAGGAGAATAGTCTGCAGACGATGCTGCGCAACTACGAACTGATGCGCTATATGCTCGGCTGCAATGCTTACGGCAAATGGCCCACGAAATTCAACGGCGGCCTCTTCACCTTCGATCCCGTCTATGTAGACTCTGCGGCAACGTTCACCCCCGACTATCGCAAATGGGGAGGAGGCACGATGACGGCACAAAACCAGCGACTGGTCTACTGGCCGATGGTGAAGAGCGGCGACTACGACCTGCTGTCATCTCAGCTCGATACCTACCTACGTCTGTTACCCAATGCTATCGCCCGTACCCGTCATTATTGGGGACACGGTGGTGCATCTTTTACGGAGCAATTGGAGAATTTCGGCCTGCCCAATCCCGCTGAGTACGGCAAGCATAAGGAAGGTGACGACCTAGGAGTGGAGAAGAACAAATGGCTGGAGTATGAATGGGACACCGCCTTGGAGTTCTGTCAGATGTATAAACAGATACTTCCCTGGTATCCAGATTCTACATTGGACAAATACCGCGAACTGACAGAAGAGACCTTGCGTTTCTTCAGTGAGCACTACCCCAACCTTGTCATCTATCCCGGCTCAGGCTGCGAGACCTATAAGATGGCACGCAACCCTTCCAGTACCATTGCTGCATTGCATGCACTCAAGCACAGTCTCGACAACATCGGTGTAGACATAAGCCTCATCCCCGATATCCCCCTGCATGTCATCGATGGTGACACCTGCATCGCCCCCGCCGAGAGTTGGGAACGCATACAGAACACAGAAACGCCGCAACTCTATCCTGTGTTCCCGTGGCGTATCTATGGCGTCGGACGTCCACATCTCAACATCGCACGCAACACTTATTTCAAGGATCCGCATGCTTTGGAGATGCGCAGCACAAAGGGATGGAAGCAGGATAATATCTGGGCAGCATGCTTAGGACTAACTGACGAGGCACGCCGTCTGAATACAGAGAAGCTAAGCAACGGTCCCTACCGTTTTCCGGCTTTCTGGGACGCAGGCTTTGACTGGGCACCTGACCATAACCGTGGTGGTGCCGGCATGATCGGACTACAGGAGATGCTACTACAAGAAGACCTCGATCACAACCCTATTCTCTTTCCTGCATGGCCCCGCGAATGGAACTGTCGCTTCTGCCTCTATATCTCTGGACAACGTCGTGTTGATGGGGAGATCAAAGATGGTAAGAGTTCCTTTTCCATAGATGGAGTTGAATCCTCTGATGAGATAGATGACAAGATAAAGCCTCAGTGGATTGGTGCCATTACCAGTCAAGACGCCCATTTGCCAAAAGGACGCAACTACACCGGTGCTAAGTTGAAAGAGCCTCTGGTGAAAGAGGCATGGAAGAAAGCAGATACATTGAGCCGACGAAGTATCCTGCTGCGGAAAGATTTCCACCTCAAGGAGAAAGTATTGAAAGCCACCGTCTCTATCGTTGGACTGGGCTTCTATGAGTTGACCATTAACGGCAGGAAAGTGGGAGATGCTTCCTTCGCACCACTATGGAGCGATTATGACAAAAGTATCTATTACAACACATACGATGTCACCTCCCTACTCAAGTCTCAGACCTCAGGCCTCCAATCACAGACCATTCAAGTATTGTTGGGCAACGGTTTCTACAACGAACACGGACTTCGTTATGCCAAAATGAAGATATCATTTGGTCCTCCTACTTTATTGTTCCGCATGCATATCGAATATCTCAATGGGAATACCGAGGATATTGTCAGTGACGACCAATGGAAATGGGCACTATCACCTATCACGTTCAACAGCATCTATGGTGGTGAGGACTATGATGCCCGTTTAGAGCATCTTAAAGAATGGTTTCCTGTCGTTATTCAGGAAGCGCCCAAGGGTGTACTTCGTCAGCAGATAGCAAAACCCGTAAAAATCATGGAGCGCTATTCTGTGAAGGATACAGTCAGGAATGATTCTGTATTAGTGCTCGACATGGGACAGAACCTTGCGGGATTCCCTGAGATAACTGTCCAAGGGAAACGAGGACAACAACTGATATTAACTCCTGGAGAGACATTGACCAAAGAAGGACTAGTCAATCAGAAAGAAACAGGTCGCCCACATTATTATACCTATATATTAAAAGGGGAAAACCAACAATTAGAAATATGGCATCCTCGCTTCTCATACTATGGTTATCGCTACTTACAAATAGAGGGTGATATTGAAGTATTGAAAAACATTGAATCATGCTTCATTTATAATTCTGCAGAGAAGACTGGTGATTTTGAATGTTCTAATCCACTCTTTAATGATGCTTATCGCTTGATAGATCGTGCCATTCGCTCCAACTGGCAGTCAGTATGGACAGACTGTCCTCATCGTGAGAAACTGGGTTGGCTGGAACAAGACTGGTTGAACGGAGAAGGACTCATCGCTAATTACGACTGTCGGGCGATGATAGAACAGACCATGCAGAATATCGCTGATGCCCAATACCCCAATGGCGCCTTGCCAGAGATAGCACCTAACTATGCGATTTTCGAAGGTTCCTGGGCAGCTCCGTTCTTAGAGTCACCTGAATGGGGAGGAGCCTTCATCGCTCTGCCTTTCCTCTATCAAGCATTCTATGGTGACGATAGACTCGTCACCCGCTATCGCCCACAGATGAAACGTTATGTGGATTACCTTGCTACGCAGGACTCCTGTTATATCCTCCGTCAAGGGCTGGGCGACTGGTACGACTATGGACCAGGGCGTGCAGGATTTGCACAAAACACGCCTATGACACTGGTCTCAACAGCTCATTATTATTGGTGGAACCGTCTGATGGGTGAAGCGCGGGCTGACAGCATCAAAGCTGCATTCATCAAGGAGTTCTACCATCCCACTACTCACCAATATGCAACAGGTAGTCAGTGTGCTCAGGCGATTGCCCTTGAGATGGATCTTGTGCCAAAAGGAGATAGAGAGGCTGTGTTACAACAATTAATTAACGACATTCATGCCCATGGAGACCGTCTGACAACAGGGGACGTCGGCAACCGTTATCTGTTCAACGCCCTTATCCATAATGGACAGCAGGAATTGCTATACAAGATGCTGAACCACTATGATGTTCCTGGTTACGGTTATCAGATCAAACTGGGATATACCACATTGACGGAACAATGGAACCCGGAGTTTGGTGCTTCCATGAACCATTTCATGATGGGACATCTGAACAACCTCCTCATTCCCTATTTCCTAGGTATCTGGCGCGAGGGGGAACAAATCACGATAGCACCTCATCCCGTCGGTGACCTTACATGGTGCCGGGGACAGATGGCTGACATTAAGGTCGACTGGCATCTTGAAGGAAACATCTTTGTACTGAACGTAGATATTCCTGCTCATCGGTCAGCAAGTATCCGACTCCCTTATAGCGGACAGACGAGAGTCGTCGGTGAGGGGAAACATACACTCAGAGAAATAATCAAATAACAAATACACTAAGACGCATGAAACAAATACTAACCATATTCTTATTGTTTGCATGTCTTCGTTCAAACGCAGGTGAGATAATTGTCAACGAGCAGGGCAACATTCATGAGGCACTGCGAAAAGCGCGTGAATGGCGTCGTACGAACGACCCTCGCTGTAAGGGTGGCATCACCATCACCCTTGAGGAAGGTCATTACTATATGAACGAGCCTTTGTTCCTGCGCCCCGAGGACAGCGGCACGAAGGAGTCGCCGCTCGTCATCCGCGGCAGTGGCAAGCACAAGAGCGTCATCTGTGGCGACCCTCGCCAAAAACATACGCAGATATGGCCGATAAAAGAACAAGGAGACAGTTCTCGGCAGGAAGTCATGGAGCGCATGATTGATTTCAATCCTGCCAATCGCACCATCACCATACCTACTCCACCCCAGAACGTTCTCCAGACCAAGAATCTGGAAATGGTGGTACACCAGCGCTGGGCCATCGCCATCTTGCGCGTAAAAGAGATGAAGGTGGAGGGCGACAAAACCGTAGTCTCCTTCATGGAGCCCGAGAGCCGACTGGAGTTCGAGCATCCCTGGCCTCAACCCGTCATCGGAGGCGATCGGGGCAACAGTTCTTTCCTGCTGCGCACCACGGAACAGCGCGACGGCATTGAGCAGTTAGCCATCATCGACGGAGCCAACTATGTACGTTTTGAAGGACTCACTTTCAATAGAACTTGCTGGAACCGTCCATTGCATAAAGGTCACGTCACCCTGCAGGGAGGATTTCCACTCGTTGATGCCTACAAACTGAAAGAGAACCCGGGACTGCCCTGGGACGAAGGATTGGAGAACCAGGCCTGGATAGAGCGCCCCGTCAGTGCTGTTACTGTGCGCAACACCCACCATGTAGATTTCTATTCGGTGGTGTTCGAAAATCTGGCCGCCACGGCCTTGGACTTTGTCGATAACGTCAGCGACTGTATAGTGCAGAAATGCACTTTCGGTGGTATTGGCGGCACAGCCATTATGGGCGGTTCGTTTGCTGAGAGCCCTCGGGAGGTACATCGTCCTTATACTGATCTGGCAGAACGCTGTCAACGGCTAACCATCAAAGAAAACTTCGTTGTAGATGCCGCCAACGAAGACTGGGGAGCCGTGGGTATCGCATTGGGCTATGTACGCGACTGCACCATCAGCAGCAACTACGCAAATTTCCTCAGCTACTCGGGCATCTGCATCGGTTGGGGATGGACTCCCCACGATACGGGCATGCGAAATAACCGCATCACGGATAACACCGTCAAAAATTATGCCCGCCAGCTCTACGATACTGGTGGCATCTATACATTGAGTAACCAACCCAACTCTGTTATTTCCGATAATAAAATTTCACAGCCCCACCCTGCCCCTTACGCAACCAACGACCGTGCCTTCCGTATCTATCTCGATGCCCGCACGGATGGCTTTACAATTGAAAACAATACGACAGAAGGACGTCTGATCCGTCGCGACGAGATAGGCGACAATCACCCTGGTCCAAATATTATCTTCAAGCAATGAAACAAACCAATTACCACCTCTTCGACTTCATGGACTTCTCGCCTTGCGAGCGTTCAAAGAACGATTATGACCCGACACAGCAGAAGGGCGAAGCCCTTTGGAAGGCATACGCCCCATCGAAGATATCAGAGGAGAATGGCGACATCTTCATCAGCATCCCTTATCAGAAGCAACTTCATCAAGAAGACATGGCTCCTGACCTCGAAGCCAGGCAGCAGAGCTATGACCTCATCGTCCGTGCTTACGAGCCCAATATCATCCGTCTGTTTACGACAATGGCTGGCGATGAGATGCTCGAAAGTGATGAGATGCTCCAGTTCGCTCCAGAGGTCAGGCGTCTGCCTCTCCGTTTTGTAAATGGCGATATCATCGCCACAAACGGAACAAAAATCGCCACCATCAATCTCAGCGAGCCTGTTTTGGATCATTGGAGCGACCTGCTGCCAGCGCCTCAGCCTGCGCCCCTCATTACCTTTTATCCTGATGGCGACCTCTCAAAGCCCGTCGCCCTCAGCGATGATCACTTCTCGCCTCCCCGCTACGATGCCCTGCCCCTTGGTTTCTGCTCAGTCTGTCGCTGTGACACAGCGACAAACGCAACGGAGCGCGCCACCATCTCCTTCCGCAGCGAGCCTGACGAATGCTTTGTCGGCACAGGTGAGCGTTTCCGCAAGATGGACCTCAGCGGACAGACTTTCCAAATGAAAAACCAAGACGGACAAGGCGTAAACAACCGTCGTTGCTATAAGAATATACCCTTCTACCTTTCCAGTCGTATGTATGGTGCATTCTTCCATACCTCCGACTACTGCAAATTCTCGCTGGCCGATCACTCCACCCGTAGTGTACAGTTCCTCAACGATCACGCTACCCTTGACGTCTTCCTCATCGGAGGCAAAACGCCTGAGGAGATTCTTCGTGGCTACCGTATGCTTACAGGCTTCCCCACGATGCCGCCACTCTGGAGCTTCGGCATCTGGATGAGCCGCATGACCTATTTCTCAGCCGATGAGGTAGAAGAAATCTGCGACCGTCTGCGAAGCGAGCACTACCCCTGCGACGTCATCCATCTCGACACCGGCTGGTTCCGTACCGACTGGCTCTGCGAATGGAAATTCAATCCTGAGCGGTTCCCTGATCCGCAGGCTTTCATCCGGCGACTTGCCCAGAAGGGCTTCAAGATATCTCTCTGGCAGCTACCCTATATCGCCCAAGGCGCAGAACAGATCACAGAGGCAAAAGCCAACCACTACATCAGCCAGCCTTGTTCTGTATCTGGCTGTGCTACCGTCAACGAAACCTCCGAATCCTCCAATTTCTCCACTCTCGATTATGCCGGCACCATCGACTTCACCTACGACAAAGCCACTGACTGGTATAAGAACACACTCCTGAAGCCTTTACTTGATATGGGCATTAAATGTATCAAGACCGACTTCGGAGAGAACATACACATGGACCACAGCTATCATGCCTCGACACCCGAGCGCCTCAACAACCTCTATGCCCTACTTTATCAGAAAGCCGCCTATGAGGTGACCAAAGAAGTAACAGGCGACGGCATCATCTGGGCACGTGCTGCCTGGGCAGGCGCCCAGCGCTACCCTCTCCATTGGGGTGGTGACTCGGAATCATCATGGGCAGGTATGGCGGGCTCCCTCAAGGGCGGTCTTCACTTCGGTCTCTCTGGCTTTGCTTTCTGGAGTCACGATGTGCCAGGCTTCCACTCCACGCCCGACTTCATGAACTCACCTCTCGATGAGAAGGTCTATGTACGATGGACGCAGTTTGGTGTCTTCACCTCCCACATCCGCTATCATGGCACCTGCAAGCGCGAACCTTGGCACTATCCAACCATCGCTCCGATCGTAAAACGTTGGTGGAACCTACGCTATCGTCTCATACCTTATATCATAGAGCAATCGCAAAAGGCCTGCAACAGCGGTCTCCCGATGATTCAGGCCCTTTTAATCCGTCATCCGCAAGACCATCAGGTTTGGCATATCGACGATGAATACTATTTCGGTCAGGAGTTCCTCGTCTGTCCCGTCATGAACAGTGAAAACCGTCGTGACATCTATCTGCCCGAAGGACTCTGGATCAACTTCTTCACTGGTGAACGCCTTGAAGGCAACAGATGGTATGATGGTGTTGAGGTTCCCCTCGACGAGATGCCTGTCTTCGTGCGTCCTGGTGCCAATATCCCTCTCTATCCCGATGAGGTCAACTCCACTGACGACATGGATCTCTCGAAATCCATCACCATTTCCATCACCAGAGACTATAAAGGTCTAAAGTCTATCGTCAAAACACTTCAGTCAAAATGAATACCCATTACATGCAGAGCCTCGACTGGCTCATCCTCGGCGCCTATTTTGCCATCCTGCTCGCCATCGGCATCTGGGCCAGTACGAAACGCAAGAAAGAAGGCTCGCTCTTCCTGGCAGAACGCTCTCTGCGCTGGCATCACATCGGCTTTTCTATGTGGGGCACGAACGTGGGTCCCTCTATGCTTATCGCCTCGGCCTCAGCAGGTTTCACAACGGGTATCGTCTCTGGCAACTATGCCTGGTATGCCTTTGTGTTCATCGGCATGCTGGCTTTCGTCTTCGCACCAAGATACCTGGGATCCCATGTACAGACGCTGCCAGAGTTCATGGGTCTGCGATTCGGACAGTCTACGAGGAATATCCTCGCCTGGTACACCATCGTCACCATCATTATCTCCTGGCTTGCCCTCACCCTCTTTGCAGGAGGCATTCTGATCCGTCAGGTCTTTGATATCCCCATGTGGATGTCGGCACTGGTGCTGCTGGTGATATCGGCCTTCTTCACGATGCTTGGCGGACTGAAGGCGGTGGCCTATACCAATGTCTATCAGATGTCGTTGCTAATTATCGTATCGGCTGTCCTCACCATCGTAGGTATCAACCATGTTGGTGGTATCTCCGCACTGGTGGACAAAGTGCCCAGCGATTACTGGATACTCTTCAAGCCCAATAGCGACGAGGCCTTCCCCTGGTTGCCGATAGTCTTAGGATATCCTGTGATGGGCGTCTGGTTCTGGTGTACGGACCAAAGCATGGTGCAGCCTGTATTAGCAGCAAAGGATCTGCGTGAGGGACAACTCGGCACTAACTTCACAGGTTGGCTGAAGATTCTCGATGTGCCTCTCTATATCCTGCCTGGTGTCATCTGCTTCGCCCTCTTCCCTACGCTCGACAATCCTGATGAGGCTTATCTCACAATGGTGGAGAATCTCTTCCCTGTGGGAATGGTAGGACTGGTGTTTGCGGTCCTCACCGCCTGTCTCGTCTCAACGATCGGCTCTGCGCTGAATGCCCTCAGCACCATCTTCACGATGGACATCTATGTGAAGAAGTTCCGTCCTGAAGCCTCTCAGCGACATATTAATTATGTAGGACGTATCGTTACGGTGGTAGGTTCTGTCTTGGCGATTGTGCTCACCGTTGCCATCGACAGCATCAAAGGCCTCAACCTCTTTAATATCTTCCAGAGCGTGCTGAGTTTCATCGCTCCTCCGATGACGGCCGTATTCCTCTTAGGCGTCTTCTGGCCACGAGCTACCACCCGTGCTGCCAACCTCGTCCTCACCGCAGGAACAGCCTTCTGTCTCATCGTGGGCATCCTCTATCTATGGGGGCCTCAGTCAGAACTCTGGCCACATTTCATGATGCTCTCTTTCCTGCTTTGCGTCATACTCATCATTGCGATGATTGGCATATCCAAATCTGACAGGGGACAGGAACCTGTCAGACCCCTATTCCGCACCAACGCATCTGACAGGTACCTGTCCCCTGTCAGACGGCTGGTGGTGACCTTATGGCTGTTGCTGACAGCAGTTATGGTTGGTCTTTACATTTTCTTTAACTGACGAACCATCATGAAAAAGATCTGCGATTTCATTGCCAAATGGCTGGGCGTATTGGTGCTGGTAGCTGCTGTAGCGGCTTTAGTCTTTCCCAGCTCTTTCGTTTGGATTGACACATGGGTCATCAATCCGGTCCTCGGACTGATTATGTTTGGCATGGGCCTGACCCTCTCGCCTAAGGATTTCAAAATAGTGCTGACACGTCCCAAGGACATCCTTCTTGGCTGTCTGGCACAGTTCACCGTGATGCCGCTTCTGGCTTTCCTGTTGACGTGGGCCTTTTCATTACCTAAGGAACTGGCCTTAGGTGTCATTCTCGTCGGCTGTTGTCCTGGAGGCACAGCCTCAAATGTCATCACCTATCTGGCAAAAGGCGATCTGGCTTTGTCCGTAGGAATGACGGCTACCTCGACACTATTGGCGCCTCTATTGACGCCTCTGCTTGTATTGCTCTTGGCTGGCACGATGGTCGATGTGGATACGGTCGGCATGTTGCTGAGCATTCTCTATGTGGTGATTGCACCTATCATCGTGGGCTTGCTTTGCCAGAAGTTCCTGCCTGAACTGACCAAAAAGACGGTTCCCTATCTGCCGGCTTTCTCATCGCTGATGATTGCCCTTGTGGTGGTGATTGTCGTCTCGCATACTGCTGACAAACTGCTGGCTGGCGGACTGATTGTGATTCTCGTCGTAATGCTCCACAACCTGTTAGGACTGGGCATAGGCTTCCTCATCGGCAAGCTCCTGCGCCTGTCTCCAGCAAAATGTAAGGCCATCAGCATCGAAGTGGGCATGCAGAACTCAGGCCTCGCCTCCTCACTGGCTGTGCTCCATTTCGCAGCCTATCCCCTCGCCACCATCCCAGGCGCCATCTTCAGCGTCTGGCACAACATCAGCGGTGCCCTTGCAGCCCGATTCTACGCCTCACGTCAATGGCCTGGAAACTGAAATATCGTTGTAAATCCTGCGGCTATGAGGCTGAGGTCTACGAGGGCCGCGGCCTCTTCCGCCAACAGATTACCCCCATGAGCTGTCCTGACTGCAAGACCATTCAGAACATCGTGGTTGGGGGTATCATTGCCGATGTGGCGCCATCCTATCGGAGCGAAGTAGGGCGTCTTTGTCTGAACTGCGGCAGCGACAACATCCGCATCTGGGACAAGAAAACCTGCCCCAAATGCCAGGGACCAATGGAAGCGACAGGCGAGAAAGAGTTCTGGACCTGAATGTCACATCGGTTACTATGTTCAAAAAATGTGAAAGGCTTGTGTAATCCAGTAAAAGTGATTACCTTTGCACGCAAATAGACCAAAGATATGAAACAGAAATACGCAGTCATTGTGTTCATGGTGCTGATAGCAGCATCGGGATTGACGAGTTTCAGCAGTTACAGAGCTACGGAGCGTCTGATAGAGGACGATATGAATCAGGCCTTGGCTTTGGCACTCGATGAACAGCAGAGCGATGTGATTAGTGCAGACACCATCCGGGTGTTCAACAGTCATCTGCAATTAGATCAGTTGCGTGGCCATGCAATGTTGGCTGTTGACACGAGACAAAAGGGATTCCGCTGTGAGGCGAGGTGCTCGGCAGCAACTATTTTCTCAATGTCGGAGCAGCGACCGGCATTGGTGCTATGGATAACAGCCATGCTTTGGGCGGTATTCTGTTTCTATCGTCGCAAAAATTACACAGAAGGGTCGGTTCCTATTGTGTACTTTGGTGGCATCTGCTATTCAGAAACAGACAAGCGATTTATGGATAAGGCTGGCCAGCATGTGAAACTCACACCGATGCAACAACAGCTGATGGAAATGTTCTTCCGCTCAGAGTCGCATCTCCTGACAAAGACGGAGATCTGCGATGCCCTCTGGCCTAAGAAAGAGGATGCCAGCGAGACGCTCTACACCCTTATCCGTCGTCTGAAGCCTATCATCGAACAGCATTCCGACCTGAAAATCGAAGCAGACAGGGGGAAAGCTTATGAGTTGAAAGTCAGATAGTTATCCTGACGTCAGGCAAATGTCAGACAAATGTCAGGCAATAAATTTGCCTAATAATTCATCTCTTCATACCTTTGCAGCAAAAATCGCAAAAGTATGAAGAAATTCTTGTTTCTGATGATGTTGGCTTTTATAGCTGGAATGGCTTATGTGTCTGTCCATGAGAAGGAGGATACCTCTCTACCTCAAAAGATGGAACGGGCCATGAGACTTACAAAGATGATGGAGTATCAAGATGACGACTACGACTACATCGTGCGTTATCCTGGGTTCTTTGAACAAACCGACGATTCGCTCCTGGAGAAAGGCTGTTGCCGTTTCACTTTCTGGCAAGACGACATTGAGATTGTCCAGACGGCTTTTGTGGAAAACAATGCCGACAGCCTGACCTTGGAGCAATCGATGGCGAAATATGCCTCCGAACTCCATGCTTCGCAACAGCTCAAAGGCAACGACTATTTTATCCTCTCTGGTCATCTTCTCAGTGATACAGGCCAAATCACAGGCCGCCGCTTCTATGCCAAATTCGTGCAGCACCGTAAACTCTGGTTCGTGCAGACCCTTGCTTATCCTGAAAAATGTGAGCAAGCCATGCAGCGACTGATCAAAGAGATAAGAGAATGGAAGGTTTGGCAAGATGTTAAATAGTTATAAACGTAGTTTGGTTATGACGTTTCAATGTGTCTTATAGACGTAATGCAATAAAAGAATGAAGAAAAGTGCATTTGAACTTCAGGCCCGGACGTGGCGAGAAAAGGCTCTCAGTATAAGCCGACACTACGGGGCGGACAAGGATGAGGCAGAAGACATCGCACAAGATGTGATGCTCCGCCTTTGGCAGATGCACGACGAACTGGAACGCTATCAGTCGATTGAAGCCATCGTAACTCTTATGGCGAAACATCTGCTGAGAAACCGCCAGAGACGACGACCATCAGAAACGCTGGATGCAGCCATCATTGTAAGCCTGGACACCAGTCCGCACGATGAACTGGAAATGAAGGAAAACGAAGAATGGCTGACAGCAAAGCTCCATCAGTTGCCCACCACACAGCGCACCTTGTTATATATGCGACAGGTGGAACGGCGAAGTCACGAAGAGATAGCCCGACTGTTAGGCATCGAAACAACATCAGTCAGTACGCTTCTGGCAAGGGCAAGACGAACAATATTAGAAGAAATCAAACGAAGAAATCAGATATGATACGTTACACCAAAGAATATATCGGAAATCTGCTGGACAAATATATGGACGGCACTTCGACACTCGACGAGGAGGCCATCCTCAGCGAGTATTTCCGAGGAAAAGACATCCCTCAGGAATGGGAAGACTATCGCCAGCTCTTTCAGGAAATTGAGGACATGAGGCCACAAGCTCAAACCATTAAACGCAGGATGGGTTGGCCTTACAAATGGATTGCCATCGCAGCTTCTTTGCTAATACTTGTAGGTATCGGTTTCGGTGTGCGTCAATATCAGGATCTGCAAAAACAATACGCCATCTACGAAGGTAGTTATATCATTCGTGATGGTAAGAAGATAACGGATATCAAGCAGATCCTTCCTGAACTCGAAGCCACTGAGCGAGAAGTCTCGGAGATATTGAAACAACAGAATAATAATCAAGAAATTCCAACGATATGAAAGCAAAACATTTAATTCTAATTGTAATGGCTGCACTTATAACCTACAGCCCAGTGATGGCTCAGAACCGCATCGATAAGATTGTGGAAAAACTGGAACAGGAAGGTGTCGATACCAAAAAGGTTGTGAAACGCGACCCGAAGACGAAGAAACCGTATTCCATTGTGAAAAGCCTTACCTTTTACAGCAAGGATAGCAATTACGCCAACCGTCTGAAAGAGGCATTCAGGAAAGATGCCGAAGATGCCATAGAAGAAAAGGTGGAGAAAAAAGGCAATAGCTATAAGCTAATCTTTGTGGATGGCAAGAAGAGAACCACTTACTACCTTAATATCCAGGAACGACAAGATAAGGATCCTCGTGTTGATTTGAAAATTTACATGCAGGATGGTGATGTCAAGGAGTTCAACAACCTCGACGGTATTATGGACTTCTTTGGAAGCGGTGCCATTGAAATCGAAGGTCTCAAAGAACTTAAAGGCGACACACTTTTCTTTAGTAACGGGAAGAGAAAAGGATGGTCGATTTCTAAATCTTTTGTAAACTGATATCGAAAGACAGGCAAAAGAAATAACACCATGAAACAAATCGGATTAGCATTACTCTCGCTGCTTCTGGCAGCGAGAGCAGGGATAACTACGGCCCAAACGGGCTCAACAAATGTGAAGAATGACTCCATTACATGGAATCAGGAACTGGAAGGCATCGTTGTCAAAGCCCAAAAGCAACTTGTCAAACAAGAGATTGACCGCATTGCCTACGATGTACAAGGCGATGAGGAGTCGAAGACACAGACTGTGATGGACATGTTGAGGAAAGTGCCGATGGTGACCGTTGACGGACAGGATAACATCCTAGTGAAAGGCAATAGTAATTACAAAATCTACAAGAACGGCCATTTGGAGCCCAGTCTGACGAAGAATGCAAAGGAAGTTTTGAAGTCGATGCCTGCTTCGATGGTGAAACGAATTGAGGTCATTACTGACCCAGGGGCACGTGAGGATGCTGAAGGTGTGGATGCCATTCTGAACATCGTGATGGTGGATGGTTCAAAAATGCAAGGTATAACGGGTGTGGTGTCAGCTACCTACACCTCGTTGAATCATCCCAACTTCTATTCCTCACTGACGGGACAAATGGGGAAGCTCTTGATGTCTGTGGATTATGGCTATGGCGGAATGTCTAACCGCGAATCAGAGAACATCACGGAAACAGATCGTACGTATCTCGATACCCGCAACAGAATGCTGGCGCGTTCCAATGGTACAAACCCAGGTGGTATCCACTATACCAATCTTAATGCGAGCTATGATGTTGACTCTCTCAATCTGATTTCTGCTTCATTCGGTGGTTATTTCTATAAACTGGATGTGAAAGGTGATAACCGGACCACGCTTTACAATCCCTCGAATCAAATTCTTTATGGCTTCAGTAATCATTACTGGATGCCAGGTTACAGCCACCAGTCATGGAATGGACGGCTGGACTATGAGCATAAGACGCGTCGAAAGGGCGAGCGGTTCACTCTCTCTTATATGCTCGCCCTGACGCGTCAACATACAGATCAGGAGAACACCTACTCAGAACTCGAGAACGCTCCTTTCTCATATACAGGCAGTCTGCAGACGGAAAGAGAACGGTTTACGGAGCACACACTGCAAGCAGACTGGTTGCGACCTCTAGGCAAAGGACATCAGCTGGAGATAGGCACCAAGTATATTGACCGCAACAACAATAGTCATAACACCCAGAATTTTTATGGAACTGATCTTCTGACGGATGACAAGTTCCAGCACACCACCCGTGTGTTGGCTGGCTATGCCGACTATATCTATAATTGCGAGAAATGGTCGGCCCGTGCAGGATTGCGATACGAATATAGCTTTATGCGCGGCAGCTATCCTGATGGGAAGGGTGAGACGTTTAACAAATATCTGGGCGATTGGGTGCCACAGGCCACTCTGAAATACCAGTTGACGGATGCTCAATCGCTGAAACTGAACTATACCACTAGCATCAACCGTCCTGGCATTTCCTATCTGAATCCTGCTGTTGTCACATCGCCCTCTATCGTCCAGCAGGGTAATCCAGAATTGACAAGTTCGCACAACCAGCGCATCAGCCTAATCTATTCGTATATCCTTCCGCAGCTGACATTGCAGATTGCTCCTGCCTATAACTTCTCATCTGGCGGCATCAGTTCCGTGCAGACAGCTAAAAACGACATACGTTATTATACTTACGATAATATCTTGCGCTATCGCCGCTTTTCGATAGAGCAATATGTGCAGTTGAAGCCCTTTGATAGTACGACACTTGTTATCAATAACAATCTCCGTTACGAGCACAACGAGAATTCGAACCTTGGTTATCGCACGTTCGGATGGTCAGACAACTACTACATCAACCTCTCTCAGAATCTGCCTTGGAAATTGAGGCTTAACCTGAGCGTCTATGGCAAGATAGGTCATAGTCCGTCTGGCATTTACTACATGCAACATTCCTATTATGACTACTATGCCTCGTTGCAGCGTTCATTCCTCAAGAATGACCGTCTGACGGTAAGGCTCGGTGCCAACACGCCCTTCGACAAATACTTGCCTTCGGAGGCCGAAACCGTCAATGGTGACTATCGCGATTATCAGAAATCTTGGAATCGGGGGCGTTCGTTCACTCTTTCCGTCACTTGGCGCTTCGGCTCGCTGAAAACCAGCGTCAAGAAGACAGAGCATAGCATCGATAACGACGACGTTGTAGGCGGCATAGCAAAAGGACAATGACCTCTGCGTCCCCTTTTTTACGATTGCAGTATTCACACTATCAACGAGGAAGAAACGTGGAAACGGGGAAAAAGGGCGCAGGCATTCCTATTTTCACATTGAGTGCCAGTGAATGGATTGAAAAGATTGCCCTCCTTACTATAATATAGAGAGATGCCAGCTAAAAAGTAGAGAGTGCCGGGCTCAAAGGTTGTGAGGTACGGGGTAAAGTTAAAACGCTGCCAGCGTTTATTAAAACAAAGGCATTGTTTGTTAAAACCAAAGCAGCGTTTGATAAAACTAAGGCATTGTTATTGCCTTTTCTGATGTTGACTATGATAATCCCTCGATTTCGCCGTTGACGATGGTGATGCGCTCGGCCTGCGGACTCTTAGGCAAGCCTGGCATACGGAGCATATCGCCGGCAATAGCGACGATCATCTCACTGCCGCAGTTGAGAATGACATCGCGGATGCGGATGGTAAAGCCCTCGGGCGAGCCGTAGAGCGTAGAGTCAGCAGAGAAGGAGAACTGCGTCTTGGCAATACAGACGGGATAGTGAGCGATAGCACCATCGTCGTCGGTAAATGTGGCTCGCAGGGATTCAAGTTTCTTTTTTACCGTCTTGCCGTACTCCACCGACGATGCGCCATAAATACGCTTGCACACCTTCTCAATCTTGTCCTCCAGACAATCGGCCTCCTTATAGGTGAAGCGGATGGGAAGGGGGTGTTGCTTGTCGATAGTATCTACCACCTTCTGTGCCAATTCCACAGCACCCTCACCACCTTTCAAAAAAGCCTCGTTGACGGCAAATCCCACACCTAAGTCCTCACAGTTCTTGCGTACAATGTCAATCTCTTCATCGAGGTCGAAATCGAAACGGTTCAAGGTCACGACAACGGGCTGTCCAAAGCCCTGCATATTGTTGATATGACGATTCAGGTTCTTCAGGCCTTCCTTCAGTCCCTTGGCATTCGGCTCTTTAATATGGTCGAGTTCTACGCCTCCATGCATCTTCAGTCCTTGTGTCGTTGCCACAATCACTACGAGCCGAGGCTGTAGCCCCGCCTTCCGGCACTTGATATTAAAGAACTTTTCTGCGCCGAGGTCAGCTCCGAAACCAGCCTCAGTGACCACATAGTCACAATAGCTCATAGCCATCTTAGTAGCCACCACGCTACTACAACCATGGGCAATATTGGCGAAGGGTCCTCCATGAATAAAAGCAGGCGTGTGCTCCGTCGTTTGTACAAGATTAGGAGCGAGAGCATCACGCAACAAGACAGTGATAGCACCCGCCACGCCAAGGTCTTTTACACGAAAATGTTTACCTTCGGCAGTGATGCCCAATACGATATTCTCGATGCGACGCTGCAGGTCTTCTTCACTGGTTGCCAGGCAAAGGATAGCCATCAGTTCTGAAGCTGGCGTAATGTCGAAGCCCGTCTCAGAGACCACACCATCGCCCCTCAATCCCGTCACCACGTTACGCAGGGCCCGGTCGTTCACATCAAGCACACGCTTCCAGTATATCTCACGCAGCGAAAAGCCATCCTTACGATGCTGATAGATATAGTTATCGAGGAGGGCGCTGATGGTATTGTGGGCTGAGGTCACAGCATGGAAGTCGCCTGTGAAATGCAGGTTGATCTTCTCCATTGGCAGTACCTGGGCATAGCCACCGCCTGCTGCACCACCCTTGATGCCGAAACAAGGACCAAGCGAGGGTTCGCGCAAGGCTACCGCTGCCTTCTTCCCTATCTTGTTAAGACCCAGTGTCAGACCAATGCTGACGGTGGTCTTACCGATACCTGCTTTCGTAGGACTGATGGCCGTTACCAGAATCAAGCGGCTCTTCCTGACTTTCTCCTCATCGATGAGTGATACCGGCACCTTGGCCATATAACGTCCATACGGTTCTATTTCCTCAGGGGCAATGCCTAACTGTGCAGCGATGTCGCCAATAGGCTTCAGTTCGCATTCACGTGCAATCTGTATGTCTGTCTTCATAATGATACGATGGACTTATTGATAAGTTTCTTGTTTGCGCTCATTTACTTCCGCGGCAAAATTACGAAAAAAAAACTTTTCTCACAAATTTTTCTCTCCTTATCACAATTTTTATGTGGTTAACGGACGGCGTTTGCTGTATTTTTCGTATCTTTGCAGCGATTTAGGTGTTTTTTCTAACAGATGTACGATATGCATAAACCCACCTGCGATAAAATGTCATGGTATAAGAGAG